>Ga0187894_10002624_pt1 | contig 21230 bp, 16 predicted proteins | sample GBC1701081metaG_FD_136650 | JGI IMG/M metagenome (GOLD analysis project Ga0187894, IMG submission 136650) | White microbial mat communities from a lava cave in the Kipuka Kanohina Cave System on the Island of Hawaii, USA - GBC170108-1 metaG ...
CGCGTTTATGAACACGAACGGGGCGATGTCAGGCGGGAACGTCAACGTCGTCAACGTCGCGCCTGGTCTCTTCACCGTGAACGCCAGCGGGACCGGGATCGCCGCCGCCCTTGCGCTGAGAGTCAAAGCCGACGATTCGCGGGTATTCGAGCCCATCGTCCAACTCAATTCGCAAAACCAATTCGTTCCAATTCCGATCGATCTCAGCTCGACCACGGATCAGGTATTCCTGGTGGCCTTCGGCGTCGGGTTCCGATTCCGCAGTTTGCTGAGCGCCGTAACGGCCACGGTTGGCGGGACGCCGGCGCTGGTGACTTTTGCCGGAGCGCAGCCGAACTTCATCGGGCTCGATCAGGCGAACATTCAATTGCCACGCAGCCTCATCGGGCGCGGCGAAGTGGAAGTCGTTTTGACGGTGGACGGGCAAACGGCGAACACGGTTCTCGTGAGCGTCAAATGAGAACGTAACGACTCGCGGACTCGCGGCTACGCCTTTTTTTCGCTTTGGTTTGACACTTTGTGAAATGATGTGCTAATTATCTCGACTTAACTAACAAGCAGTTTTTATCGCTATAGTTGACCGTATGGCGCCTTTTGAACTCTTGGGAATAGAGGAGGGGTTAACTCTGCCGTGACAGTCTCAAGCTTCGGGTTAATTCTTGCGGGAAGCGTTCTGAGCCTTGATGGATCGTTTCTATTTATTTTGGTCTCCATTCTTTTGCTGATCTTCATACTCAACCGCACGCTCTTCAAGCCTATCAATCAGGTTCTGGATGACCGGGAGCGTTTGGGGGCTGGCCGAATTGGCGAAGCGCGGCGGATGTTGCGCGAATATGAGGAACGGCTGAAGCGCTATGAATCTCAATTGCGCGAGGCTCGCGGGAAAGCGTACCAGCATCTGGAAGCCGAGCGCCGTGAGGCGACGCTCACGCGTCAGCGGATGATCGTCGAAGTGAAAGCCGAAACGACCGCGCAGATTGACGCAGCCAGGCAGGAGATCGCAAAGCAGGCGGAGCGAGCGTCGCAGAACCTCGAAAACGAAGCTCGCGCGATGGCCAGCGCCATCTCTTCTCAAATTCTTCAGCGCCCAGTCAGCGCAGGAAGGAATTGAAGCCCAATGACCGGATCACATCAACATTACTCGCTCGCGCTTTTCGTCCCTGCATTTATAGCTGACATCCACCCATTGCTACTGTCGGCCCCGGCGAGTGGTTTCTGGACTTCGCCGACGGGCTTTCCGAAGCTGGTCAACCTGGTCATATTTTTGACCATTATGTATCTGTTGTTGCGCAAATCTACGCGTGAGTTTTTCCGTCAGCGCCTGGCCAGCGTGCGAGAAACGCTCGACAAGGCGTCGCGCGAAAAGCAAGAAGCCACGGCGAAAATGGCGGAGCTCGACGCCAGGCTCAATCGCCTGGACGCGGAGCTGGTGGAGATCAAAGCGCAATCCGACCGTGAAGCGGCCGCCGAACGCGCGCGAATGGATACGGAAGCGAAGCGGGATATTGAAAAGGTTCGTGAAATGGCCGGGCGGGAAATCGAGGCCGCCAAACAGGTCGCGATGGCTGATCTCCGTGAATTCGCCGCCACGAAAGCGGTTGACCTGGCGGAACAGATGATCCGGCGCGAGATGACGCCCGCCGATGACGCCAGGCTGGTCAAGCGGGCGGGTGAGGAAATGAGCAGAGCGAAGTAAATATGAGCGTAACTACAATTGCAAATCGTTATGCGCGCGCGCTGGCTGATGTCATCGTCGAGCGCCGTGAAACGAATGAGGTTGTAAACGAATTGAGCGGCTTTGAGCGGATGATGGCCGGGCATCCGCAACTGCGCGATGTGTTCGCCAGCCCGGTGATCGCGACTGAACGCAAACGCGCCGTGTTGAACGAACTGCTCGCGCGGTTCAGCCCTCGCCAGACGACCGCCAACTTCCTGCAGCTTCTGCTGAATAATTCACGCCTGCACGACCTTGATCAAATGCTGAAGGCCCTCGCGCGCGAACTCGACGCGCGCACGAACATCGTGTCGGCTGAAGTCACCACCGCGCGCGACATCAGCGAACAGGAGAAGGCCGCCCTGCAAGGCCAGTTGAAGGCCACGACCGGCAAGGAGGTGCGGCTGCAATTCCGAACCGACCCCGCGATCATCGGTGGTGTGGTCACGCGCATCGGCAGCCTGGTTTACGACGGCTCGATCAAAAATCATCTGGCGCAGATGAAGCGGAGATTGATGAACGATTAATCCCTGGGAGCGCTACGGCGGCCTCGCGTGCCCGGCTTCGATCAGAGGCCGATTGATAAAGCCTTTGCGCGCGAGGCCGCCGTAGCGCTCCCAGGCTGGAGCAAACATGGCAAACGAAATCAGAGCAGACGAGATAAGCAAAATCATTCGGCGGCAGATCGAAAATTTCGACACCGGCGTGACTGTTGCCGAAGTCGGCACGGTGATCAAAGTCGGTGACGGGATCGCCGAAATTCACGGTCTTGAAAAAGTGATGGCCGGCGAATTGCTGGAATTCGAGAAAGGCGCGTCGGGACTCGCGCTCAACCTCGAAGAAGACAAGGTCGGCGCGGTGTTGCTCGGCGATTTCCAGGCGATCAAGGAAGGGGATATCGTCAAACGCACGAAGCGAATCCTCGAGGTGCCAGCGGGCGACGCGATGGTCGGTCGCGTGGTCAACGCGTTGGGACAGCCTTCCGACGGCAAGGGCCCGATCATCACCAAGGATTACATGCCGGTTGAGCGTATCGCTCCGGGCATTGTGGACCGCCAGGGGGTGAAAGAGCCGTTGCAGACCGGTCTCAAAGCGATTGACGCGATGATCCCCATCGGACGCGGCCAGCGCGAGTTGATCATCGGCGACCGCCAGACGGGCAAGACCGCCGTCGCGATCGATACGATCATCAACCAGAAGGGCAAAGACGTCATCTGCGTTTACGTGGCCATTGGGCAGAAGTCTTCGACCGTGGCGCATGTGCAGGCGACGCTCGAACAGTACGACGCGATGAGTTACACGATCATCGTCGCGGCTTCGGCCTCGGAGCCCGCGGCGATGCAATACCTGGCGCCATACGGCGGCTGCGCCATCGGTGAATACTTTATGGATCGCGGCAAGGCCGTACTGTGCATCTACGACGATCTGTCGAAGCACGCGGCGGCGTACCGCGAAATCTCCCTGTTGCTGCGCCGTCCGCCGGGGCGCGAGGCCTATCCGGGCGACGTCTTCTACCTGCATTCGCGCTTGCTCGAACGCGCCGCGAAATACAGCGACGCGCGCGGCGGCGGGAGCTTGACCGCGCTGCCTGTAATCGAAACGCAGGCGGGCGACATTTCAGCTTACATCCCGACCAACGTGATTTCGATCACCGACGGCCAGATCTTCCTCGAATCGGACCTGTTCAACGCCGGCATTCGTCCTGCGATCAACGTGGGCAATTCGGTGAGCCGTGTGGGCGGCAACGCGCAGATCAAGGCGATGAAGCAGATCGCGGGCACACTGCGGTTGGAACTTGCGCAGTACCGCGCGATGGCGGCGTTCGCCCAATTCGCCTCCGACCTCGACGCTGCCACACAGCGCCAGTTGGCGCGCGGCCAGCGACTGACTGAAATTCTCAAACAGCCGCAGTACGCGCCGATGGATGTCGAGAAACAGGTCGCGGTAATCTGGGCCGCGTCGAACGGCTACGTTGACGACATCCCGGTTGAAGATGTCCGTAACTTCGAGGCGGAGCTATTGAAATTCCTCGAAAACCAAGGCTCGACGCTCGCCGCGATTCGCGAGAAGAAGACAATTGATGATGGCCTGAAATCGCAGCTCAAATCCGCGCTCGACGAGTTCAAGCAGCGCTACAGCGCTCAGGCGAAAGGCGCGAGAGCTTAAATCCGTGGGGAGTGGGGAGTAGGGAGTAGGGAGTGGGCGGTATGGCTCACCCCCACTCCCCACTCCCCACTCCCTACTCCCTACTCATTATGCCCAGCGTACAAGACCTCAGGCGGCGAGTGCGCGCCGTCAAAAACATGCAGCAGATCACGAAGGCGATGAAGATGGTCGCCGCGGCCAGACTCCGCCGCGCGCAGGAGCGCGTGACCGCTGCGCGTCCCTACACGCAGAAGATGATGCAGATTTTGGGTGACGCGGCCCGCCGCGCGCCGGACTACAAAGACCCGTTGCTCACCGGACATCAACGCGAAGGCGATGACCGCCGCGAACGCGTGATCCTCGCGCTGGTGACCGCCGACAAAGGTTTGTGCGGCGGTTTCAACACCAACCTCATCAAAGCCGCGCAGGAATTTCTGAAGAACAATGCGGGCAGTGACGTCGAGTTTGTGTTGATCGGCCGCAAGGGATACGACTTCTTCCGCCGCCGGCCCGTGAATATCCGCCGCGAGCATGTGGGCGTCACTGGCTCCGGCAAGGTCAACGCGGCTGACGCGGGGATCATCGCGCGGGGCCTGATCGAGGATTTCAAATCGGAAGAGAACCGGGTTGACCGCGTCTATCTGCTGTACAACGAATTCAAATCGGCTCTCTCGCAAAAGCCGGTCGTGGAGCAGTTGCTGCCTATCGGGCATATCGAAGAGGCCGGAGGCGGGCTTCCCGCAACCCAGGCTGAAACGCTTGTGGATTACGTTTACGAACAGCCTGCGGCCGAGATCTTCGGCGAGTTGTTGCCGAAACTGGTCGAGAATCAGATCTATCACGCGCTCCTGGAATCGGTGGCGTCGGAATTGGGATCGCGTATGACGGCGATGGAGTCGGCGTCGAAGAACGCCGGCGAAGTGATAGACAACCTGACGCTGGTGATGAATCGCGTGCGCCAGGCCAAGATCACGCGCGAGATCATCGAAGTCGTCAGCGGCGCCGAAGCGCTATAACTTCGGTAATAGATTTCAAGTTGTAAGATGGGAGGCTATAACCGGCCTCCCATAATTTTTGAGCGCGGCCTCATGGCAGTATGGATGTCAATATTGATGGCAATATCGCGTCGCGCCCCTACCACCGAAACGGCCCATAATGCGCAATAACACCGAAAAGTCTGTTGAGACCACATCCGCCGGCTCTGTCCGAGACGCTGCGCGCAAAACCACGATTGCAAAATGGGCGGTCATCCTGGTCGCGGGGTTCGCCATCGCGCTTTCGCCATATCCCGAAGGCGTCACGCCGCAATCGTGGCGGGTACTGGCGATTTTCATTGCGACGATCGTGGGCTCGATCTTGCGCCCACTGCCGTTCGGCGCGATGGTCATGATCGGAGTGGTTACGCTCGTTGCGACCCGCGCAATGCCGCTCGGCCAGGCGCTCACCGGTTACGCCGATACCACAGTCTGGCTGGTGCTCGGCGCATTCTTCCTTTCGCGCGGAATGATCAAAACCGGATTGGGCCGCCGCATAGCGTTTCTCTTCATCCGCGCGATCGGCAAGCATGCGCTGGGTTTGAGTTACGCGCTGGTCGCGGCCGGCGCGTTGCTCGCATCGGTTATTCCATCAACCACGGCGCGTTGCGGCGGGATCATCCTTCCGATTGCGTCCAGCGTCTCCGAGGCTTTCGATTCCAGACCCGGCGAGACGGCGCGGCGGCTTGGCGCTTACCTGATGGCGATGCTTTATCAATCCGAAGTCGTCATCTGCGCGATGTTTTTGACCAGCGCCGCCTCGAACCCGATGATCGCGACTTTCGCCAAACAGGTCACCGGGATCGAATTGAGCTACAGACTGTGGGCGTTGACCTCGATCGCGCCCGCGCTGCTGTCGCTCATCGTCGCGCCGTTGCTGGTCTTCCGATTATTTCCGCCCGAGATCAAACACACGCCCGAAGCCGCCAAGATGGCCGGCGAGGAGCTTGCGAGGCTGGGGCGGTTGGCGCCCGGCGAAAAGATCATGCTCGCCGTTTTCGTTCTCATCGCCGCATTGTGGATGACGAAGGATTGGCATGGGCTCGATTACGCCGTCGTCGCATTGATCGGCGTCGGCGTGTTGCTGCTCGCGGGCGTGATCGGTTGGGACGACGTGATTGGCGAGCGCAGCGGGTGGGACGTCTTTGTCTGGTACGGCGGATTGCTGATGATGGGGAAGGCGCTGGGCGAATCAGGCATCACGAAAAAATTCGCCGAATCGGCGGCTGGTTTCACTTTGGGCTGGCGATGGTGGGCGGCGTTTGGGATTCTGCTGCTGGTCTACTTTTACGCGCATTACGCTTTCGCCAGCATCACCACGCACGTCACCGCGATGTACATTCCGTTTTTGACGGTTGTCCTGGCCGCTGGAGCGCCACAGTTCCTGGCTGTGCTCGCGCTGACTTCGTTCTCGAACCTGAGCGCGTCGCTTACGCATTACGGCACGACGACCGGGCCGATCTATTTCGGCGCGGGATACGTTGGCCAGCGGGATTGGTGGCGGTTAGGGTTGATCGCGTCGGCGGTGAATATTTCGATCTGGACCGTGATAGGCTTTGTTTGGTGGAAGGTGTTGGGGCTCTGGTGATGCGACGGCCCTTTGGAATACCGGAAATGTAACGCCGATCGAACTGATTTTGCCGGAATAGGTTTGGCTGGCATTAACAGTTTGGTATACTGCGCTCCCCGCTGACCTCCCGGAAAAAACAATTGCTCCCACATTTCGGCCTCGTCCGACTCGCGGCGAAGTTTCCGACGACGGCTCACGACGGCCCGCCACGCAATTGTAACGCGCCCCAGCGCCCCGTAATCAACACGCTTCAAGATGATAACGATTCCACAGCTCATTTCTTTCCAGTCTAAACGAATCTTGATCGTGTATTTATTCCTGTTGGCATCTTCCTACAGCATATTTGTCCGAGAGCCGGTCTGGAATCGATGGTGGTTTCAGGTGCTTTTCATTTCTCAGTTGATAGGAGTCGGATACCTCATTGTAAGAGCGCGGCTCTCTCAGTCGAAGAAGAGAGAGGCTTTGCAAGAAGATTTCTCCCGCCGCCTGATCGTCTTCCAGGAGAGCGAGCGGCGACGCATCGCCACTGAGTTGCATGACAGTCTGGGGCAAAATCTCCTGGTCATCAAAAACAACGCCTTGATCGGGTTGAACGTAATACCCCCGGATAGTCTTGCGCGCGAGCATCTGACTCAAATTTCGGAGACAACCTCGCTGGCCATCGAAGAAATCCGGAGGATAGCTCAAAACCTTACGCCTTATCACCTTGAACGATTGGGATTGACCTCCGCGCTCGAGCATATGACTCGATACGTGAAAAATTCCTCCGATATAGACTTCAATATGGAGATCGAAAATATCGATGGGGTGTTATCGAAGGAACTGGAGATCAATCTTTATCGCATAGCCCAGGAGTTGATTAGCAATGTTATCAAGCACAGTGAAGCGACCAAGGCCTGGTTGTCTATCAGACGAGCCGGCGCCGGGGTGGAGATCACCTGCCGGGATGATGGAAAAGGTTTTGACTCGTCAGCCGTGTTAACTTCGCAGGGGAGTGGCCTTGGTTTGACGGGAGTGGGAGAGCGCATGCGAATACTCGGTGGCAAATACTCGATCCATTCCGCGCCGGGCCATGGCTCCGCCATCGCGATCACGATTGCGCAGGTAAACAGGAAAAAATGAAAGAAAAGATTCACGTCCTGATCGCCGACGACCATCCGATCTTTCGGAAAGGTCTGCGAGTCGTTATCGAGGAGGACCCTTCACTAATAGTTGTAGCTGAAGCCGGAGATGGCCAGTCAACGCTGGCGCGAATCCTGGAGTTCCAACCTCATGTCGCAGTCTTGGATATTGATATGCCTCCTCCTGACGGGCTGACAGTCGCACGCGCTATCCGCGACAAACAATTGCCTGTTGAGGTGGTCTTTCTCACCATGTATAAGGACGAAGCCTTAATCAACGCCACGCTGGATATGGGTGTGAAAGGCTTTGTTATAAAAGACGGCGCGGCAAATGAAATCATCAATTGCATCAAAGCCGTCGAGGCCGGACAGAGCTTCTTTAGCCCCGCGCTCCTGGACTTTTTAATCGCCAGACGCAGGCGAGTGGGCGACACCGGCATGCAATCGGCCCCTCCGGACGAACTCACGCCTTCCGAACGCCGCATCTTACGTTTGATCGCCCAATTGAAGAGTAACAAAGAAATTGCCGCAGAACTCTCTATCAGCGTTCGCACTGTCGAGCATCATCGTTCGAACATCTGTTCAAAGCTCGGCATCTCAGGCAAAAATATGCTCATTGCCTATGCCCTCACTCATAAAGCGGAGCTTTAGCTTAAGCTCGTAGGTGCTACCACCTACGAAAATAGGGTGATAGCACCGATGTTTGTCTGGTACTCCGTATACATAATTCCCGCGCCCCATACCTATACATGCCTGTGCCCAAGCCATCAGTGACAATCGATTGGTCTACGTGCGCGAAATAATTCGAGATATGGAGAGGCTTTACTGGTGGGATTTGACGGTGAGTTGAAATTCGCGAGTTAAACGCAACAGACATTACTGCATTCCCATCCCCAGTGGGATCAGCGTTCGCGATCCAACACCCTCGAAAAAATCAAAAATATTTCTATTCGCCTCAGGCTACTACGTACAAACGAGCCTTAGCGGATCCGTAGGACAATCTGCGACACGTTGCGTCACTACATCCCAAGGTTCTTGCGTCGCGAGACGCATTGTTCCGCCAGGCGCCGGGGAGCGCTTAGCGCGCAAACACAACTTTATTACGAGTTACTATGATCTGTCGGCCTGACTGATCGTCCCTGGGGCTCAGGAAATTGTTAGCCTGTAACACGGCAGTTACTTCAAAAATCACATAGGGAGTGACTGTTTGGGAGTGGGCATCCTACATTCGGTAAGTGAGGGCCTTCGGTAAGTGAGGGTTCATAACGTAGGGGAACGTAGGGGAACATGGAATGCTGACCGAGATAGCCAAGCGGCTTGAAGAAGAATTTGACGGTAGCCTTGATGCGGAGGATTTCGCCAGGGCGGAGGCGGAGCCTCATGCGCAAATGGAGGCGGAGCGGGCAAGAGCCGAAGCCCTGGCTGCAACGGGAACCAGGGAAGAGGCTGGCTGGGGGAGAATGGAAGCTGAGATAGGAAACCCTGAAGCTGCAGCAGAGACAGAGACGCAAACCTTTGCCGGGCAGTGGGCCGGGGAGATTGACGGAGATCTCAACCGCGCCACGAACGTGTGGCTCGCGGCTGATAAGGCGGAGGCCGGATTTAAAGCGCGATTCGGAGCCGAGGACGCCAGAGCCGAATCCGGCGACGAGATTACAACACTCGCCAGGAAAGAGGTCGAAAGAAAAAGCGCGGACGCTGACGCCCGGATCCGCGAGGCTGAAGATCGGCGTCAACAGGCTGAGGCCAAATTACAACAAGAGGCCGAAGCGAGAGTTTATGCGGAGCGCCGAGCCAGGCAGCTTGAAATGGAGGTCAACACGCTGGTTGCCGAGGCTCGCGGCAAGGCGGAGGCCGAGAGAAGAAGGGCTGAAGCTGAGGCGAAAGTCCGTGAAATTGAGGAGCAGTGCCGTCAGGCCGAAGCCAAAGCGCAGCAAGAGGCGGAATTGAGGACCTTGGCTGAATATCGAGCCAGGCAATTCGAAAAAGAATTCGACAGCAGCCTGAGTGAGCGATTCAAAGCCGATATGGCGCGAGTCGCGGCCGAGGCCAAAGCGCAGGAGGAGGCCAAAGCGCGAGCCATTGCGGAGCAGGCCCGGATCGAGGCCGAAGCTCTGATGAGAGAGGCTTACGCCAGGGCTGAAGCCGGAACCGCGCCTGGCGCCAATGAGGAAACCGAGAGGTTTAGAGTCGAGGCCAGAGCCGGAATCCGTGAGGCTGAAGAGCGATATCGACAGGCAGAGGCCCGGTTGCAACAAGAGATCGAAGCGCGAGCCCACGCTGAACTGCTAGCCCGGGAACTCCAGGAGAAATTAGACAGCAGTCTGGAGGCGCAAAACGAGGCTGACAAGGCGCGCGCCGAAGCCAAGGCCAGGGCCCAGGATGAATCTGAAGCGCGATCCGCGGCGGAGCGAGCCCGAATCGAAGCAGAAACGCGAAGCGCGGAGGCGCACGCCAAAGCAGAGGCGGCATTAAAGGCTTTGGGCGCACATCAGGCGCGAGTCGCGGCTGAGCAGTCCGGAGCGGAAGCCGAAGCCAAGATTGCGCCCCCGGGCGATCTGAAAGCCAAGAGAAAAGCGGCTAACACTGAAGCCAAAGCGCAGGAAGCTGAAGCCAGAGCCGGTGAAGCGGAGAAGACGAACAGTCAGGCCGAAGCAAAAGCAAAAGAAAAGGCTGAAGCGCGAGCCGAAACTGAGCAAGCCGCGGCTAAGGCCGGGTTACACTCGAAAGATGGCGCAAGAGCCTCAATGCGTCAGAGAGTTTGGCAAATTGGCAATGTCGCCACCTCTGTCAGGGCTCTGCCTCAAAATGTTAAGGCCATGATTCTGGGCCTTAACTTGTTTCTTAAGACGAGGCCAAAACTGCTGAGTTATGGAGTAATTATCTTTTTGTTAATCGTCGCGCTAGTGTGGGTAGGCGCTACTATATTTCTACTGCTTCAGAGCGATGCTTAACCAGTTCAAAAGCTCCCGCAAGTATCGGAGCAATAGCTAATTATGACAGCTCACTGCATTAAAACACTGCTTTCCGCCTTACTGTCGTACTGCCTGATAGCAGTTTTTGCCGGCGCAGTGTTAGCTAACGCCGGCGGCAAACGCCTTGTCTCTGCGCCGGGAGTTATTCGGCGAGAACCATTCAGGGGTGGAGAGGCTTTAGCTCAAACGCCAGGCAGTGGGCCGGAGCAACAGGCGCCGCCCGCCGGGAAAAGGAAATCGATGCACGAGTATGGTCCGGAAGACGTCCACCCCGAAGCGCGGGAGAATGAGAATTCCGGGCTGAGGAAGGATCAGGCTTCACAGCCGAAGGCGAGGGCTAGAGCGCCTTTGGCGCCAAGATCAATAGATACGCTAACGCCCACGCTAACGCCCACGCTAGCGCCAGCGGTAACTCCGGCGCCTACGGTAACGATGGCTCCGACCCCGGCGGAATCATCCGTGTCGGCGACCGCGACGACGCGTTCGGCGCCTCAAAAGGCGGCGGCGAGCCCGGCGCCTCAAAAGGTAAAGACTCAGGAGGCGCTTCGACGGAAGTTACTTGTCAACACATCCATATTTCTATCGCTTCTCTTGGCCCTGGCTTTTTTTGTAATCAAAATGCGGCGGCAATTGCGCGCGGACAGATATAAGCCCCAAGAAGCTGAAACCCAATATGCGAAACGGGGCCTCGCCCGATTTAAGAAAGCTTGAGATTCTGGCGATGTTAGTAGCTCGGAAAAGAAAGTCGAAGACGCAAAGAGCGCAAAGAGCGCTGTCCGCATTGCTACTAATAGCGCTCTTTATCCTGGCATTTGACGTGAATGCCTACTGGCAAATTCCCGCCGCCGGAAAGACCGGTTCGGGCCAGTTGCATGGAGGGATTGAAATTAACCCTGAAGGAATCAAGGCGGCTGTTATTCGAGTCTCTGATCCGGAGCAAGGGGCCGGCGCCGAAGTAATTTATACCGAGGTGTTTAATACGGCGCTTACGCGAAATCAAAATGGCAAGGTTACGCCGGAAGCTATTAAAGCCGCCAGCCAGGCGATCCTGAGGTTCTACACGCATATGCGTCGCCAGTACCAGGTTCCGCCGCAACAAATCTACGTTATCAGCAGCAGCGATCTCGATGCGGATAACCTGGAAGAATTGGCAAATGAGGTAAGAAATAGTAGTGGGGCCAGTATAACCTTCCTCAGTATTGAGTCGGAGGTGCGGCTCAGCATCATTGGCACGATCCCGAGGCGATACCGTGAGGGAACGACATGGTTCGATAACCGAAGCCAATCTGCAGTGATTGATATTGGAAGCGATAAGACTAAAGCCGGATATCAGCAGTTCAGGCAGCCGCTCCTTGGCGATCCGTACTATGACTTTGTGGCTTTTGAGATATCCAGGGGGACAACCAGCTTCACCGACGAGGTAAACCGGGCGGCGGGGGAAGACTCTGGAATCAGTAAATTCGCCGTCAGCGCCAAGGCGTTAAGCGAGAGTTCCATTAAGGCGGCTCTGAGGAGCGAATTGAAGAAGAAGCCGGGGCTGGCTTATCGAAAGAAGATTTATCTCAACGGCGCGATTGTTCGCGCCATGGCGACCTTGCTTCACCCGGAAGACCGGCAGTCATTCATCACGCTCACGGTCGATGACATAAATACTTTCTACCAACGAGCTGTCAATTCCCCTCAGCTCTTGTTGAATCCCAGCTTATCGCGGATCCGAAACGATGAAGCGCGAAAGGAAGTGGAAAGGGAATTGGAGGCTGTGAGGAGCGCCTTCACTCCGAAAAGTCTCGTCGCCGGGGCGGAAATTCTGAAGGCGGTGGCAAGCGAGTGTAACTTCCAGGAGGAAGGTAAAAAAATATTGTACGCCCGCTTTAGTAATATGAGCTCGATTTCGAGTTACCTGCTGCTACGCGCCGGGGATGGGCCGCAGCCTTAAACTCAAGTTGTGTATGTCAGTCTTTGTGGTTACAGCAGTTTGGATTTTGCTATGGGGCGGTTCGCTCCAGGCTCCGGCTATATCCGAGAAGCAGGCGGTGGCGAGCGCGCAGAGAATCCTTGCTTCCGGACTCGACGCCGAATTGCCCTCAAATCCTTTTGCCGATTGGTTCCGGCAGATGGTCGGGCCGCAGGCGGGAGTGAACTGGCAATTGAGCGAATGCGGTGAGCGGCCGAGCATGTTGGTCGCTCAAGGCCGATCCGTCCCTGCCTGCGCCGAGGTCAACGCGCTGCTGCCCGATGGCCGCAAGGTGGTGGTAATGATAGAGGTCGGCACATTTGAAAAAGGTATCGCCGGCAATCCGAGTTTTAGTCATGCGGCGATTGAGCAGGAGGGCGAACTCTATCCGGTCCGCCGACTGCGCGACCTGCCGCAAGGTCTGAGCGGGCCGGCCGCCTTGAAAGACAGATATTCGGTCAAATTCGTGGCGCTCAACGCCAATTTGCGTTGGTTGTCGCAGGGAGAGAACGGCGGCAAGGCGCTGCATGGCGCAAGCGCGGATGAAACCGCGCCTCCACCTCCGGCCGCGCGGCCAACCGGAACGCCCGGCGCGAGGCCAACTGGAACGCCAGCCGCGCAGTCAACCGGAACGCCCGGCGCGCGGCCAACGGGAACACCCGCCGCGCAGCCAACTGGAACGCCTGCCGCGCAGCCAACTCCGGCGCCGCAGGAGACGCGAAAGATCTCGGAAGGCGTGGTGCGAGGAAACGCTATCGTCAAGGTGGAGCCGCTCTATCCGGCGAGCGCTAAAAAAATGCAGGCGGCAGGATCAGTGCAGGTTCAGGTCACTATCTCCGAAGAGGGACGCGTCATTGAAGCCACAACTGTCAGCGGTCATCCGCTGTTGCGCAACTCCGCGGTGGACGCGGCGCGTAAATGGGTTTTCAAGCGGACGATGTTGAACGGAGTTCCGGTGAGAGTGCAGAGCACTCTGACTTTCGTCTTCACGCTCACCCAGTAACCCGGCTGGGCTGGCTGCCGCGAGTAATTCTTATAGGTGTAACTATAGCTTCCGTTTCGCTCATTTTTTGAGCGGGTTTTTTAAATTGGGGTAACGCTATAATCCGACCCCGCCAGATTATCGCCAGAAACTTTCACCCCTTTGCCCCTAGTGGCCCCGCTTTCCCGTCACTTAATTGAGGACACCCCACGCGCTCTGCGGTCCTATTTTTTACCAGAGCTTGGCGCTGTCTATTTGACTAGTTGACTAGCGCATAAGCTTTTTAACGTTAAGAGGTCACCATGCACACACCACTCCACGCTGTCTTCAACCGCCTCCGATCTGCGCGCAAGTTTGCCAGACCGGGCATCGTTACTCCCTCTCCGCTGCTCGCGCTTTTGCTTTTGCTCGCGATGCCGCTGGCCGCGTTCGGTCAAGGGACCACTTCGACACTCACGGGGAACGTCACTGACCCGCAGGGCGCGGTGGTGCCGGGGGCGATTGTCAGCATCTACAGCGCCGCGCTCGGCGTCAGACGCCAGACCACCACGAATGGAGAAGGGAATTACACCGTGGCGCAACTCCCGCCGTCCGTTTACTCGGTGAGGGTCGAGGCGCCCGAGTTCGCCATCGCCGAGATCACCGATTTGACCCTTCAAGTCGGGCAACAGGCGACACAGAACGTGTCTCTGGAGTTGAAGAGCGGGAACGAAACCTTGACCATCAAAAGCGGCGGGCAGGTGCTTCCCAACACGCAGAACGCCGAGATCGGAGAGGTGATCGAGAACAAACGCATCATCGATCTGCCGCTCAACGGCCGGCAATTCACGCAGTTGATCGCGCTCACGCCGGGCATCGGAACGCCGGCGGGCGGGACCCTGCGCGGTGAACTGACTGGCGGGTTCGACAACTCCAACTTCACTATCAACGGCGCGAGAGAGACCGACAACTATTACACGGTGGACGGCGTGGGGGCCTTCGACCGGCTCTTCAACACGCTCACGACGCTGCCTTCCGTGGATGCGATCCAGGAGTTCCGCGTGAAGTCCTCGCTCTACGACGCCGAGGGCGGATTTCAGGCGGGCGGTCAGATCGCCATCGCGCTCAAATCCGGCACGCGCGACTTGCATGGCTCAGTCTATGAATACTTCCGCAACGACGCGCTCGACGCGCGCAACTTCTTTGACGGGCCGAACAAGGCGAAGAATCGTCAGAACCAGTACGGCGCGACGGCGGGCTTTCCGATTTACCAGGACAAGCTGTTCGGCTTCGGCAGTTTCGAGGGGCTCCGCTTCCGCCGGGGAGATACGCGGCTGGTGACAGTGCCGACGGCGGCGGCGCGCCAGGGCAATCTATTTGACTACCTCGATTCGAACGGGAACGGTTTGCTCGACCCGTCCGAACAACCGGCTTATCCGACGGGATTGCCGGCGCTGAGCGCGGCCGAGTTGAACGCATGGCAGACGCAGGGGATCTTGCCGACGCGCGTATTCAATCCGACTTCGGTGGCGATCCTGAATTTCCTGGAGCAGCCGAACCGGCCCGGGATCCGCAACAATCTGCAAGCCTCGCCCTCGCGCCGGATCAACCAAGACCAGTTCTCGACGCGGATCGATTGGCGGCCCACGGCGACCGATTCAGTTTTTACGCGCTTCCTGTTCGCCGACGTCAACGGCTTCCAGCCGTTTGGCGCGGGCGGACTGGCCGGAGGACGCGGCTCATCAGGGCCGGCCATCGGGCGGACTGCCCCGGGCTTCGGCAGCGAACTGAGCCTGAATTCGCGTAATCTGGCCATCGGCTGGACGCGCGTCTTCACCCCGCAGTTGGTCGGCACGTTCCTGTTCGGAGTGAATATGCTCGAAGGCGGTCAGGTTCATCAGAATCAAGGCGTGGCCGGGCAAAGCATCGCATCCCAATTTCAGGGCGTCACGACCGACCCTCGATTCGCCGGCGTCCCGGAGATCAGAATCGACAGCGGCAGCCTGATCGACTCGTTTGGCGACATCCGCAATCAGCGCTTCCGTGAGAACAAGGACTTCCAAACCGGCTATGACCTGAGCTACACGCGAGGCGGCCACTCGCTGCGCGGCGGCGCGCAATGGGTTCATCTGCTCTTCCGGCCCGATCTGAACCAGGCGTCGCGCGGAGGCTTCAACTTCGCGGGCGTTTCGACGGCGGGCCTGGGGCCGGTTGGGACGCGCAACGGCCTGGCCAACTTCCTGCTCGGCGTGCCGGAAGAATCCTTCCGTGGAGCGCTCGCTCCGCAGCGTTTCAGCGGCAATGAATACGCGTTCTATTTGCAGGACGATTGGAAAGTGACCCGGCGGTTGACGGTCAACCTGGGCTTGCGTTACGAGCTGGCGGGCCAACTGACGGAAGCTCAAATGCGGGCCTCGGTCTTTGATTTCCGCGCCGATCCCGCGCAGTTCCCGACCGGGCGGATCATCATCGCCAGCCGCGACGGGCGTGTCGCCGATTCGTCGCTCTTCTTCAAGGGCAACGCCACTGGCGTCACCTTCCTGCCTCTCTTCGGCGCGGCGCCGGTGACGATCCCGATAGTCACTTCCGAGCAGGCCGGTTTGCCTGAAGGCTTGATCAGAACCGACACCAACAACATTGCGCCGCGCATCGGCTTCGCCTACGACGTGTTCGGAGACACGAAGACGGTGGTGCGCGGCGGGTTCGGCGTCTATTATTCGCGCCCGATCTACGACACGCGCCTGAGGCTGGGCTTCATTCCGCCGTTCTTCAACATCACGGACGCCTTCAATACAGCGGCCACGACCAATTTCACGACATCGCTGGTTGCGCCGATCCGTCCCTTCACGGGCGGGGAGCTGCCGTTCACGCTGCTGCCCGATTACAACATGGGTCTTGGACAGGTCAATCAAGCGGCGTTCAGCGTACAGCGCCAGTTGACGAGCGATCTCTCGTTCGAGGCCGAATACGTCGGCTCGCGCGGGCACAAGCTGTTGTCGGATCTGCTGTTCAACTATCGCCAGCCGGCGGCGACTGGCGGGACTGCGGCGCAGCGCAACGCGGCCAAGACGTTTCCAGCGTTGGGCGGGATCGTCATTCAATCGGACAACGGAGATTCGTGGTATCACGCTGGGATTCTCAAGCTGACGCAGCGGCTGTCGCGCGGGGCGACGTTCTTCACCAGCTACACCTGGTCGAAGTCGATGGACACGGATTCGTTCGGAGCGACTGGGACGAACGCCAGCGCAACGGGGCAGAACCCGTTCGACAAGCGCGGCGACCTCAAAGGCCGCTCTGATCACGATGTGAGGCATCGCTTCGTGTTCTCAGGAGTGACGGAGTTGCCGTTCGGGAAGGGGCGAAGATTCCTCGATCAGGAAGGATTGGTCAATACGCTAGCGGGCGGGTGGTCGCTGACTGCGATCCTGACGATGCAATCAAACAGCCCGCTCACACCGGTGATGAGCGCCGCCAATCTGGACACAGGGAAAAGCACGGGACAGCGGCCGCAGTTGATCGGCGATCCGAACAGCGGGCCGCGCCGGCCGGATCAGTGGTTCAACAACGCGGCGCTCTATGTGCCGAACCCGGCCGTGGCGGCCGAGCGAACCTTCGGCTCCATCGGACGCAATACGCTCGAAGGGCCGAACTACAATAGTGTGGACTTCTCGCTGCTGAAGTATATCCCGATCACCGAGGGACTGCGGGCGCAGTTCCGGGCGGAGTTTTTCAACGCGTTCAACACCGTGAACTTCAACTTGCCGAGCATCACGATCGCGCCGGATCTGCTCACGCCGCAGCGCACGCCCGATCCGGCGCGCAACGGCTTCGGGACAATCAACTCGGCGCGGCCCGCGCGGGAGATCCAGTTCGCGCTGCGGATCGAGTATTAAACCTGCGGAGAGCGAAGCGTGCCCGTGAATGAAAGGGCTCGCTCAGATCGCTATACGACGCCCTGAAACGATAAAAACGGCTCTGGGTACGCGCCGCATCCACAAGCAATGGGCGTGCGTGGCTTTATCACCTGCACATTGATTGAAGTCACGCACTCCCACTGCTTGTGATGCGACGCATACCCAGGGATTTTCCGCAGGAGATCGGAATGGGATTCAAGAAATATCTGATCGTGGCGCTGGCTTCGATCCTGATTCTGTCAGTGGCCACGACTGGCAGATCGCAAGATAAACAAAGCGGGAACACGGCTGGCGGATCGCAAGACAAACAAAGCGAGAATAAGCCGGTGAAGCGGAGCTTGGCGCAGTTTTATGCCGAGACACAATCTCGGCCTGACGGTAAAGACGTCGTCTATTACATGAAAGGCTACGCCTATGCGTTCATTCCCGGCCAACGTCCGCAGAAGCTCTTCGGCATAGACGGCTACAACATTCGCCGCCGGATTGAGACGCCGGAGAAGGACGGATTTTTTAACGCCACTCGCGAAATCGTCTTCTACACCGATCCGCAAACGGAGGAGATCCTTTGGGAGTGGCGCAATCCATTCACCCAGCAAAAGAACGAGGTCTTTCATATCGCTAACGACCCGGTCAACTTTCGTTTCCGCATCCGCGACGGCAAGCATTTCAACGTAACCGTCGACGGCAAACGCGAATTGGGCGAAATGGCGGCCCCGCAGGAATGGGACGATTACTACGTCTGGCACAGGGATGTCTTCCCGTTCTATCCGATGCCCGGATGGGAGAAGAATTACACCTCCGCCGAACTCTTCGATTACTACGTGCCGAAGGTAGACCTCGACCGCGACGGGCCACCGAACGTCATGGTCAGTTGGACGCGCGTCGGCCCGTGGCTGCCCTGGATGGGGATGGACAAACACGAAGGGCTGATGGTTTATCACGCGCGAAGCAAAATGCTGGAGTCCTGGGATCAGTTGCCGGAGCGCGTCAAGAAGGCTGTCAAAGAGAAATTCCCGATTTATCAGACCGCGCCACGCGAGGTTGATCCCCATCGTCCCAACGTTACCTCCTGGACTTACTACGCCGATGAGATGAAAAGGCGTCAGAGACAGTAGCTTTTGGATCAGTACCGCGAGCGGTAGCGAGCGTTTTTTGATCAGTACCGCGAGCGGTAGCGAGCGTTGCTGCGGTCAAGAGGCCGCTTCAACAAGCAACGCTCGCTACCGCTCGCGGTACTGATTCGTACACTCATCCTCTTTTGCGTTACATTCCTTCCCGAACTTCCTTAACCTGAGAATCCAGGCTAGACTGCGTATCAGCGTTACCACCTAAATCGAAATAGAAAAGATCGGTAAAAACCACGAAGCGAACGAAGATCGCGAAGGGAAAAGCCTGTCAACCCTCTCCTTCGACGCCATAACAGTTCTTCGTAGTTTGCGCCGCTTCCGTTCTACTCTTTAACAGAGCTTGGCGCCGTCTGTTTGACGAGCGCATAAGCCTTTTAACGTTACGAGGTCACCATGCACACCCAGCCCCGCGCTGTCTTCAACCGTCTCCGATCTGCGCGCAAGTTCGCCAGACCGGGCATTGTCTATATCTCTTCGCTGCTCGCGCTCCTGCTTCTGTTCACGCCGCAGGCTGCCTTCGGTCAGGGAGGCGCCGCGACGCTCAGGGGCGTCGTCACTGACCCTCAGGGCGCGGTGCTGCCGGGAGCGGCTGTTATTGTCTACAGCGCCGCGCTCGGCGTCAGACGCCAGACCACCACGAATGGAGAAGGGAATTACACCGTGGCGCAACTCCCGCCGTCCGTTTATTCGGTGAAGGTCGAAGCGTCCGGATTCGCTGTCGCCGAGGTCGCCAACTTGATCCTTCAAGTCGGACAACAGGCGACACAGAACGTGTCTCTGGCGGTGAAGAGCGGGAACATAACCGTAACCATCGAGAGCGGCGGGCAGGTTCTTACGAACACACAGAACGCCGAGATCGGAGAGGTGATCGAGAACAAACGCATCCTCAATCTGCCGCTCAACGGCCGACAATTCACGCAGTTGATCGCGCTCACGCCGGGCATCGGAACGCCCGCGGGCGGGACGCCGCGCAATGAATTGACCGGCGGGTTCGACAACGCCAACTTCACGATCAACGGCGCGAGAGAGACCGACAATTACTACACGGTGGATGGCGTGGGCGTTTTCGACCGGCTCTTCAACACGCTCACGGTATTGCCTTCCGTGGACGCGATCCAGGAGTTCCGCGTGAAGTCCTCGCTCTACGATGTCGAGGGCGGATTTCAGGCGGGCGGGCAGATCGCCGTCGCGCTCAAATCAGGCACACGCGAATGGCACGGCTCGGTCTATGAATACTTCCGCAACGACGCGCTGGGCGCGCGCAACTTCTTCGACGGGCCGAAGAAAGCGCAGAATAACCAGAACCAGTACGGCGCGACGGCGGGCTTTCCGATTTACAGCGACAAGCTGTTCGGCTTCGGCAGTTTTGAGGGACTCCGCTTGCGCCGTGGCGATACTCGTTTGGTGACGGTACCGACGGCGGCGGCGCGCCAGGGCAATCTCTTCGGCTACCTCGACGCGAACGGCAACGGCTTGCTCGATCCATCAGAACAACCGGCTTACCCGGCGGGATTGCCGGCGCTGAGCGCGGCCGAGTTGAACGCATGGCAAACGCAGGGGGTCTTGCCGACGCGCGTATTCAATCCGACTTCGGTGGCGATCCTGAATATGCTGTCGGCGCCGAATCTGCCGGGAATCCGCAACAATCTGCAAGCCTCGCCCTCGCGCCGGATCGATCAAGATCAGTTCTCGACGCGGATCGATTGGCGGCCCACGGCGACCGATTCGGTTTTTTGGCGCTTCCTGTTCGCCGACGTCAACGGCTTCCTGCCGTTTGGCGCGGGCGGATTGGCCGGAGGGCGCAGTTCATCAGGGGCGGCCATCGGGCGTATCGCCCCGGGTTTCGGCAACGAGCTGAGCCTGAATTCGCGGAATATGGCCATGGGATGGACGAGCGTCTTCACCCCGCAGTTGGTCGGCGCGTTCCTGTTCGGAATGAATATGCTCGAAGGCGGCCAGGTCCATCAGAATCAAGGCGCGGTCGGGCAAGGCATCGGGGCGCAGATTCAGGGCGTCACGACCGACCCTCGATACGCCGGCGTTCCGGAGATCAGAATCGACAGCGGCAGCCTGATCGACTCGTTCGGCGACACCCGCATTCAGTACTTCCGCGAGAACACGGATTTCCAATACGGCTATGACCTGAGCTACACGCGGGGCGGCCACACGCTGCGCGGCGGCGCGCAATGGGTCTATCTGGACTTCCGGCCCGATCTGAGCCAAGGATCGCGCGGAGGCTTCAACTTCGCGGGCGTTTCGACAATCGGCCTGGGGCCGGTTGGGACGCGCAACGGCCTGGCCAACTTCCTGCTCGGCGTGCCGGAAGAATCCTTCCGTGGAGCGCTCGCCCCGCAACGTTTCAACGGTAGCGAATACGCGTTCTACTTGCAGGACGATTGGAAAGTGACTCGGCGGTTGACGGTCAATCTGGGCTTGCGTTACGAACTGGTGGGCCAACTGAAGGAATCGAATCTGCGGGCCTCAGTCTTTGATTTTCACGCCAACCCCGCGCAGTTCCCGAACGGACGGATCATCATCGCCAGCCGTAACGGGCAGACTGCCAATCCGTCGCTCTTCTTCAAGGGCGACGCCACGGGAGTCACCTTCCTGCCGATCTTCGGCGCGGCGCCGGTGACGATCCCGGTGGTCACTTCCGAGCAGGCCGGTTTGCCTGAAGGCTTGATCAAGACCGACACCAACAACATTGCGCCGCGC
>Ga0187894_10002625_pt1 | contig 21227 bp, 26 predicted proteins | sample GBC1701081metaG_FD_136650 | JGI IMG/M metagenome (GOLD analysis project Ga0187894, IMG submission 136650) | White microbial mat communities from a lava cave in the Kipuka Kanohina Cave System on the Island of Hawaii, USA - GBC170108-1 metaG ...
AGTTTTACAGACTTACTGCTTAATGGAAACCGAGTTGATTCTAAAATCCAGGTCTTATGCCGAAATGGTTCTAAAGAATCTTCCGGAAACCTTTACGTACCATAACCTTGAACATACCACCCATGTTGCGACAGCAGCCCGCGAAATTGGAACGCACTCCGCACTTCAGGAGAATGATCTCGAAAGCGTAATCGTTGCTGCCTGGCTTCACGATACCGGGTACGAAAAAGATTACGACCATCACGAAGAAGCTTCAATTGATACCGCGGGTAAACTGCTTAAAGAGTGGGGCGCACCGGATTCTAAAATTGAACAGGTAAAAAAATTGATTGGGGCCACCCGAATGCCCCAGCAACCCGGGACCCTTCCCGAAAAAGTTCTGTGTGACGCTGACCTTGCTCATTTGGCTGATGATAACATCCTGGAGTGCGGGGAGCAAATCCGCCATGAGTTTGAAATTTTTAAAAATTTGAAATTTGAAACAGATGCGGAATGGATTCAAAACAACATAAAATTTTTTAAAGAGCATCACTACTTCACGTCCTATGGTCAAACTGTTTTGGAGGAGCGAAAAAGGAAAAACATCAAGAAACTAAAGAAAATGATGAAACCAGAAGCTGACAAGGAATATGTAAAAAGCATTGAAAAGGAATTAGAGAAGCTTCAGAAAAAATTAGACAAAAAAGCAAACCCTGATCGTGGCATTGAAACGATGTTTAAAATAGCTTCCGAAAATCATACCACGCTCAGCGGCATGGCCGACACGAAGTCGAACATTATGATTTCCATTAATTCAATTATTTTATCGGTGGTGATTACGGTGCTTTTCAGAAAGCTGGAGGAGTTTCCGAATCTTTTACTTCCGACACTCATGCTCGTTATCACATGCTTAATCACTATTGTATTTGCTATTCTGGCTACACGTCCAAATGTATCCTCTGGAAAATTCACAAGAGAAGATATCAAAGAGAAAAAAACCAATCTGCTTTTCTTTGGAAATTTTCATGGAATGGAATTCTCGAATTATGATTGGGGAATGAGGGAAATGATGAAAGACTCTGACTATCTCTATGGAAGTTTGATTAAAGATATTTACTTCAATGGCAAAGTATTGGCGCGCAAATACAAACTGCTCCGGTGGTCGTATAGCTGCTTTATGTTTGGTTTTGTAGCGTCCATCATCGGATTTACTATTGCGCTGCTGCTGTATTATTATCCGTCCTAAGCTCCCACCCGATACACCTCTACTTCATATGCAAATCCCCTCATAGGTTGCTTACCCAAAGAAGTCAGTTGAATTTTACCGGGGGCAATCCGATCCTTGACAGCATCTGTGATTAGTAACTCGGAGCCAAACTCTTTGTTTAATTGTTCAACACGGAAAGCAATGATTACGGCTGATCCGCTAATAGAATATTGTTTTCTGCTTTCATTTCCAATATTTCCGGTCACCACATCACCTGTGTGCAACCCAAGCCCAATGCGGGTTTGCGGTATAACTCCGGTACTGACCAGTTCCTTTACTTTGCTTTGTATTCGAACGGATGCTTCAAACGCCATATCAGCATGAAGCGGATTAGAGACAGGCGTGCCAAACGTAGCCATCATGCCATCGCCCATAATTTGATTTACAACACCCTGGTGCTGATTGATGATATCGATAACCGGTCCGAAAATTTTATTCTGAAAATCCATGATTTCATCCGGAGTATGCGTTTCGGCAAAGGCTGTAAAATTCCGGATGTCCAACGCCAACACGGTTGCTTCCTGCTTTTTTGCCCTGCCGCGTTCTTCCACCAACGTTAACAATACTTCGCGCGAAACTTGTTGGCCAAACAAAACTTCCATATCGTTCTTTGAGTTCTGTAAATCAAACGCTGTTTGAATTCGTCTTTTCAATTCTTCAGCCACAAACCCACCAGCAACACCACCAATAACCAACACAATGCACCGGAGATAAAAACTGTTTTCGGGTAAAATTGCCGCCACTTGAATGTCGGTGTCGGCAATATTAAATCCATAATAAATAATAAAGGCATATTCAGCGGCACCAAGAATAGCCGTGGTAAAGCTCAGTTTAAAATCAAGGTGAAGAACTGAAAGCGTAATAAATAATGAGTATATAAACACTACCGGTGAATCAATGAAAAGCATTTGATCGTTAACCTCCACCATGTACAGCATCAACAAACTCGGAAACGAAACTTCAAGTAGTGTGTGTACATACCGAAACGTTTCACTAACCCGTTGATATTTGCCGCGCAAGTATGAAATTATCTGAAGGATAATGATCTCATAAATAATTAAGCAGCCCAACCAGCCAATCACCAAAAAGTAATTGGTAGCACCACCAAAAATCCGAGCCATGGTATCATCCACAAAAAAATAGTTAATGCTGGAGATTATTGTGCCTATAAGAAAAAGCCCAATAATTAACTGCGTACGCTGGTACTCACTGCTGGCAATCTCTTTTTCAAACTCGGGTGTTAAAAGGGTAGAGCGTCTTCTCAAATTCATGCTTATTTAATACACTGTTTACAGGACGAATTTCCGTCAGTCTTATTTTATCAAATTAAAATACAATATCCTGAAATGGCATTCTATCCAAAGAACAGGTTAACAGGATATGCCTCAAATGAGTTCTGTCATCAGTTTGCTCAACAATTTGTAAAACCTGGTTTAACCTAAACTGATATGGTTAAAATACACAAAACTGAAACTGTTTTTTATACGTATTAATGAGAAGTTTATACCTTAATTTAGAGTAAATGAAAAGAGATTTACTGTTTGCCTACATCGCCTTAGGAGCCGTTTGCATCATTTGGGGAACTACCTATCTGGCACTCAGAATTGCCGTGCTACACTTTCCCCCCTTCTTGTTTACAGGCATTCGGCAGATTACTGCAGGTCTGCTTCTCTTAGGATTTCTATTTGCTTTCATGAAAACTGCCTGGCCCGCCAAAGAACATATCATACGTCAGGCTATTGGTGGTTTCTTTCTGATTTCATTAGGTAACGGATTAGTGGCCTGGTCTGAAATGCATATTCCCAGCGGCATAGCTGCTATCATTTGCTCCCTCATGCCCATGGTTGTAATCCTCATTAACCTATCCATTAATCGGGAAGAAAAACCAACGTTACCTATTATACTTGGTGTTGCCATCGGGCTCACCGGTATAATCATTATTTTTGGAGAGCATGTGGGTGAGTTCTCGAATATAAAATACCTGATGGGTATACTGATGACGCTTGCTGCCATACTGAGTTGGGCTGCCGGTAGCATCTGGATTAAGAAACACAATTCCAACAGCAATCCTTTTCTCAATGCAGGATTGCAAATGTTTTTTGGGGGATTGTTCGTACTACCTTTTAGTTTTTTATTTGATGACCTCAGCGCGGTGAGTTGGTCACCTGAGGCAGCATGGTCTATGCTCTATCTGATTATCTTTGGATCCATCATAGCCTACGCTTCTTATTCTTACGCGCTTCGTAAATTACCCATGACGATTGTTTCGCTTTATGCGTACGTGAATCCGTTGGTAGCCGTGTTGTTAGGGTGGATGGTGCTGGATGAAAAACTGAACACTAAAATCGGTATTGCTATTTTAATTACGGTGGCTGGAATTTATATAGTGAATCGTGGATATCAACTGCGCGATATATGGAAAGCTCAATTCAGCAGATGAGAATGGATGTAACGCAGGTAACCATACTTGAATATAAGCCTGAATATCAACCATGGTTTGAAAAATTCAACCGCGATTGGATTGAGAAGTATTTCTGGATGGAGCCAATTGACATTGCCGTGCTGCAAAATCCGGAGGAATACATTATCAAAAAGGGCGGCTCAATTATAATGGCTGGTTGTGACAAGGAAATGGCGGGCACTGTGGCGCTGAAATATGTTGAACCCGGTGTTTACGAATTCACCAAGATGGCCGTGGATGAAAAATTCCGTGGTCAGCGAGTAGGGTTGCTTTTGTCTGAAGCGGCCATTTTAAAAGCAAGACAACTAGGAGCACATAAAATCATCTTGTACTCGAATACGGTACTGGCACCTGCCATTTCCCTTTACCGTAAGCTTGGCTTTAACGAGGTACCTGTAGATGCCGTGTATAAGAGAAGTGACATTAAAATGGAATTAATTCTGTGATATGGAAAGTATTCAGCTTATCCATGCCGATACTACCCATACTTCGCTGCTCGCTAAGTTAGCACTGGATACATTTTGCGAATCATTCGAAAAAGTTAATAACCCGGATGATTTTAAGGCATATACATCCGAAGCCTTTCGTGAGGATCAAATTGAAAAAGAAATCGGGGAACCCGGAAGCCAGTATATCCTGGCTTATGTGGATAACGAACTGGCCGGATATGCACGTGTGCGGCAATCGAACGAAGTAAAAGATGAATTTCCTGGAAAGAAGACGATTGAACTGCAGCGAATTTATGCCTTGCATAGATTCATAGGCAAGGGTGTTGGAAAAACATTGTTGAATTATTGTCTGGCGCTTGCCAAAGATCAGGAGGCTGAGATAATCTGGTTAGGAGTTTGGGAACATAACCATCGGGCCCAGGTATTTTATAAAAATTGGGGCTTCGAGCAATTTGGCTCACATGTGTTTATGTTGGGCAAGGATACTCAAACTGATATTTTGATGAAATTAAACATCCTTTAACATGCCTGCTATCAAGCGACCAGAAAGTAAAGTGTTAATCCGTTTTCCGGATTGCGATCCATTCAATCATTTGAACAACTCTCGTTACATTGATTACTTCATTAATGCCCGCGAGGACCATTTGTACCTCAACTATCAATTCAATCCGTATCAATACGCGCAGGAAAAATTATTGAGCTGGGTAGTTACGCAAAATCAAATTTCCTACCTGCGGCCAGCCATGCTCATGGAAAAAGTCATTATCCAATCGCATGTACTGAGGTTTGACCAACGCGATATCCATGTAGAGATGACCATGTGGGATCTTCAGAAAAAAACATTGAAAGCCATCATCTGGACAACTTTCACGCACTACAATTTCAAAACAATGAAATCTGAAATTCATTCTCAGGAGCTAATTGATAAGTTTAAGCCGTTAGAAGATCCGCTGGAAAGAGAAATGAGTTTTGAAGAACGCGTAAAAGAGGTAAGAGCGGGCGGATTTTCACCCGAGCAAATTTGACCTCAACATGAACAAGAGTATTAATCGCTATGAACAATCTGCCTTGGTTTGAACGCAACTTAAAATTCGGGTACCCCAAAGAAATGCTTCCCTATTTCCTGGAAAGACTGGAAGGAAGCATCGTTCGGATACAGGCAAAAATAGCGGACATTGATGACAAAATTCTTTCAGAAAGATTGAATGACAAGTGGTCTATTAAGCAAAATATCGGGCACCTGGCCGAGTGGATGAAATCGCTAACAAACGGCTGGACGAAATGGTGGCGGGCACGTCACCCATGTCACCGGCTGTGTTCGAACCACAGGATTACAATCCCTGGCCAATTGAAAAGGTGGTAGAGTTTTTCAAAACCGGCCGACTGAAGAACCTCAAAAAATATAATGCATTACCGGAAGGCGACTTACTAAAATCTTCGCTTCATCCAAGATTAAAGGTGTCGATGACACCTGTTGATCTGGCCTGGTTCGATGCCGAGCATGACGATCATCATTTGGTAAAGATCAATCAAATAATTTCTATCTTGAGCAAAACTACCAGGGTATGACAACCACTACCTCCCCCATCGCTGTTGAGCGCACACTGAACTCCAGATTAAAACAAGTTGACTTCAGTAACCTCGGTTTTGGAAATTACATTTCCGATCATATGCTGGTAGCCGATTATAAAAACGGCTCGTGGGGTGATCCGAAAGTGATGCCATACGGTGAGTTGCCCATGACTCCTGCCATACTTGCTTTGCATTATGGACAGGCAATTTTCGAAGGCATGAAAGCTTTCAAGATGAAGGATGGCGCCATAAGTATTTTCAGGGTACAACGTCATCATCAACGCTTGCTTAAATCATTGGAGCGTATGTGCATGCCTGCGATTTCGGAAGAACTTTTTACTTCCAGTCTGCAGGCCGTAATAGAAACTGATCAACAGTGGGTACCGGATGAGGAAGGGTGCTCCCTTTATATTCGACCACTGGTATTTGCGTCCGAATCTAAACTGGGTGTAAAAATTTCTGATCAATACAAATTTGTAGTGATGACTAGCCCGGTTGGGCCGTATTTTACAAAGCCCATCCGTGTGAAAGTAGAAGAAACTTATGTGAGGGCCGCAGAAGGAAGCGCAGGCTTTGCAAAGTGTGCGGGCAACTATGGCGGTGCCTTTTATCCGACACAACTCGCGCGGGAACAGGGCTTTGACCAGGTACTCTGGACCGATGCAAAAGAACATCAATATATCGATGAATCTGGCGCTATGAATGTGATGTTCGTGCTCAATGGAAAATTAGTAACACCCAAACTTACGAGTGCCATATTAGATGGCGTAACACGTAACTCGATCATAACGCTCGCAAAAGAGCTGGGTATGCCAACTGAAGAACGAAGAATAAGCCTGGATGACCTGACAGAAGGATTTAAGAAAGGAACATTAACAGAAGCATTTGGTGCAGGCACTGCAGCCGTAGTGTCACAGATCGCTACAATCAATATACACGGAACAGACTATCAACTTCCGGCAGCAGATGCTGCCAGCTTCCAACAACGTGTTAAGAAGAAGTTAAGCAACCTGCGAACAGGAATTGAGCCTGATGTACACGGATGGAATTATATCATTAAATAAATTTATCTGACTGCACCTGTCGAAGCCTGTTGAAATTTGGTTCGGGTAAACTACTTACCCTCCTCTGGCTTAGCGCCAAAGAATCTATAATGAAATACGAACGATCATGGAAAAATTCCCCATCACAGAAAAAACAGAAATCACCCGCTTGCCAAAACGTGGTGTGTACGATAAAGAAGCGGTCTATGCCATTTTGGATGAGGCGTTAGTTTGTACTGTTGCTTTTGTACTGAAAGGTCAACCCTTTCAAATCCCGACCGGCTTTTGCAGGAAAGAGGATACCTTGTATATCCACGGTTCGGTAGGAAGTTTTTACATGCGGGAATTGGCCGCTGCTAAATTGCCCGTGTGCGTAAGTGCTACGCTTCTTGATGGCCTTGTGTTGGCACGTTCTGCATTTCATCATTCGGTGAATTACCGATCGGTAGTCGTATTTGGCCATGCAGAAAAAGTAGAAGATAAAAATGAGTTGTATGATGTCCTTGAACTCTTCACTAATAAAATGCAGCCCGGAAGATGGGACGATATCCGCAAACCTAATGATGGTGAATGGAAAGCAACCATGGTTTTGAAATTTAAAATTGAAGAAGCTTCTGCTAAAATAAGAACCGGAGGCCCTATTGATGATAGCGAAGATTATGAGCTGAATACCTGGGCAGGAGTGGTTCCACTAAAAATGGAACGTCAACTGGTTGTTAGAGATGAACGATTGAAAGCAGGCATTGCACTTCCGGAATATTTAAAATGAAAATTGAACACATTGCGATCTGGACACGTAATCTCGAAAAATTAAAATCCTTTTACGAGGTATACTTGAATGCCAAGGCTGGAGAAAAATATACAAACACAAAAAAGCAATTTGAGTCGTATTTTCTTTCGTTTGAAGATGGGTGCCGGCTTGAACTGATGCAGATGTATTCTGTACCGGATTCCTTAAACGATGTACATAAACAATTTACGGGCTTCATTCACTTTGCCGTCTCAACAGGAAGTAAGGAGCAGGTTGATTCGCTAACGCATCGGCTTAAGGGCGATGGCTTTGAAGTACTGGATGGCCCACGCACCACAGGTGATGGCTATTACGAGAGTGTGGTGCTCGATCCTGACGGTAATCGCGTTGAAATAACCATCTGAATTTAATTTTTCTCTAGAATTTTTCGCGTTGATACAAAAAAAGAGGAAGCGGACCAGCCAGTCCGAATATCACTGTAAGAATGGGCGCAATTTTTTCGTTGTTCTTTTTACACGAGATGAACAGAAAAACGACCGTGAATAAAAGGAATTGTTTCATACCAGATACTTTAAAATTACTTAGGATAAGATTTCTTATGCTCAATCCTGTATTTCTTCATGGCCTCTTCGTGATTGTACGGAGCAGCCGCGCGCCCACCGCTCGCGACAGATCGGGCAGCTTCTAAGATGCGTACTTTGCTTGCTTCGCTCGAAGTTTTTTGTGCAGCCTCCTGCAATAAGTTACTGATAATAGGCCGAACCGAAAGTGACAGGATACTTAGAAAGGTATCATAGGTTTGTAACTGACTCTCCAGATCTTCACCTTCAAACTGTGGCAACACCTCAATAAGGGTAAAGATAACAGGTGGAATATCCGTGCTGTCATACACTACCGGCTGCGGTGGAGAAAAGCTTTCAGCCTGAACAGGCTGCTCAACAACTGGTTCACTTTCATTGATAAGTTTATCCAATTCAAGCAGGAGATCGTGCAAATGGCCCGCTTCGCCATCTACATCAAGTACACGAGTGGCATAAGTCGCCAGCATACTACTTTTTGGAAATTTGCCTTTCTCCTCAACTATTGCACGTATGCGAGGGATTAAAATAAACTGAAGCCACTCTTCAAACGACATCGTATTACTGCCAAAAGCACCCATGTTCTCAAACTTCTTGGCTGGCAGCGGCTCGGCACTCCATCGGTTGATACGCTTAAGCTCAGTCTCTATTTCCTTGGCTTTGGTGGCGGTTGAAGTATAGATATCAAGCATGGAAAAGGTTTATTTTAAGCAAAGCGTTTCTTGCCTGCAGATTAGAATGTATGGTAGCAATTTATAAACAGTTGGAATCGGGTCTGCAAAAGATTTACTATTTTTTGACGTTTCTGTCCGGAAATTAGCCCTTTAAGCGTCATCATTTCATAACACGGATTTCTGATAAAGTTTGTCTAACTTTTAACACCTAAACTTCAATCCTATGAAAAAACTACTTCTTTTTGCGGCCTTGCTGACCCTGATCAGCTTCAAAACAGCCGACACCACCCTTACTGCAGAAGAACGAAAGTTTGCTATTGATGAACTTAACAGAACCAAGGAAAACTTATTGAACAGCATTAAAGGCCTCAGTAAAGAACAATTAAGCTTTAAGAGCAGTCCCACCTCATGGTCTATTGCAGAATGTACTGAACATCTGGCCATCTCTGAAGGCAACCTCTGGGGTGCATTAGATGGCGCGCTCAAGGCGCCTGCCGACCCAACAAAGCGCGCTGAAGTAAAATTTACAGATGCTGATCTCATAAAAATGATCACAGACCGTTCTTGGAAAGTAAAAACCCCTGAACCTTTTGAGCCGAAAGGTGTCACTCATGAAGATGCAATAAAGGATTTTACCGTTAAGCGGGATGCACATATGGAATATGTAAAAACTACTGGTGACGATTTACGTAACCGATATGCTCAGTTTCCATTCGGCACAATGGATGCATACCAACTGATCCTTTTCATGGCGGGCCACTCTACTCGCCATACTGCTCAAATTGAAGAGGTAAAAGCAGATGCTAACTATCCGAAGAAGTAAATGGTAAACAGTATGCGGTAATCGGTATACGGTAATTAGTACCGATTACTGATTACCGTTTGCCTGTTACCTCAATACCCCTGCAATTCCTTCGACTCTTGATAATAGAACCCAGGTTTGTTTTCTTTTGCAAGCACCTGCATGGCCCGCGCTACTTTTAAAGAATCAATGGCTTTGTATTTTGCCGGAATAAGAAATCCGAAAAATTTAAAAAAAGCAGTGGCAGCACCTTCGCCCGCCCGTTGCTCAGCGCGGTTACCCAGCAAAAGCGAAGGTCGAAAGATGTGGAATGTAGAAAATGAAAGCTGCCTGATTGCCTCTTCCACTTCCCCTTTTACTTTGTTATAAAAGATGCCCGAACTTTTATCTGCACCCAGCGCAGACACTAAAAGGAACTGCTCAGCTCCCTGGTTTTTGGCAATACGGGCAAGCTCCAGCGGATAGTCATAATCTACTTTTCTAAAAGCCTCTTTTGTTTTCGCTATGCGGATTGTTGTACCAAGGCAACAAAACACATCATCGGCTTTCAATGCAGCATCCTGCGCTGGTAATTTCTCAAAGTCCAACACAACATTTTCAAATTTCGGATTTTGAATTTCAATTGGTTTGCGGGTGATCCCCTTTACCCTTCCATAATAAGGGTCATCCAATAGCAATTGAAGTAGTTGCTTTCCAATGAGTCCGGTCGCGCCAGCAATAAGTGCAGTTTTCATACCAGGGTTATTGATTTCTCCCACGCCATAAATTTATCAATTTCGGTACTGATCAAATCATATGCCCACACCAGTACGGCAACGTCATCCGTTAAACCCATCAACGGAATAAAATCGGGAATAAGATCAAGCGGGTTTAAAAAATAAATGATTGCCGCTAACAGAGTCATCACAGTTTTCCATGGAACCGCGCGGTACTTTCCGTTTGCATATGCGCCCGCCATTCTGGAAAACACGTTAAGTTTTTCTTTTGCAGCAACAAGCGATTCCTTATTCCAATTGACATTCGTCATTTTCCTGCCAAGCCTGGCAATCAATAACGTAATTCTTCCTGCATTGCCTGAAAGCCGGGCCGCGCTGTTCAGGGCTCTATCAAAAAATACATTCTTCAAAATGTTTGTTGGATCTCTTGCTTCAGTTGGCTCAAGGCATGCGCAACCGGGTCAACGGGTTTATTGATGTAGCGTTCAAATATTTTTTTCGACAAATCAAGGCTGGAAGACTCCATGCCCATTTCCGATGCCGCATCGTTGATGGTCATCACCAAATCTTCCTTGGCGTTTTTAATGTGTTCCCACACGGCTTCGCTCATAAACACCTGTTGTGAAACATTGTGATTGTATTCGCTTCTGATTTCATTCAGCAATATCTGGTGAAATTCTTTGGATGGAATAGGGCCCGCATTCAGGCGCACCAACAAATTCTGAGGGCTTATACGCTCAAGGAAAAGGCACATGCGTTCATAAGCCTGCATGCGCAACGGTAATACCGTTTCAATGCTGCGACCGCGTATTTCGAGTTTCCTGAGTTCAATTTCTTTTGCCAAAAAGGAGCGTACCAGCAAATAAGCAGCATACAACACTACCGAGGCAGGCACTAAAATTTTAATAAATTCAATGATTGCGTCCATAAGGAATTAATAACGTTCTGTTTGTGTTTGAAATTTAAATATTTTTAGACCACTTAACCGTATTCCGTAAGATGTTTTCGACCCTTCAGCCTGTCACGATTTCCGAGAAAGCAGCAGCAGAGATACGCAAGATCATGCAAACCAAGAACATTCCGGAAGATTATTCACTTCGGGTGGGCATTCGGGGGGGAGGATGCGGTGGTGTATCGCTGATGATCGGGTTTGATAAAAAGAAAGCCAGTGATCTCTCCTACTTCGTTGAAGGCATTCCGGTGTTGGTGGATAAAAAGCACACTATGTACATTATTGGTAAAGAGGTTGACTTTTACGAAGGCGCTGATGCGCGCGGATTTATGTTTATTGAGAACGATACAAGTAATAAGATATAAGTAGTAAGGTTTTTGTCTTAGGTTGGATATGTGCTTCTTTATGTTCTTCTTTTAGATACACTCACTGTTGCTCTTTTGCACTTCCCTCCTATGGGTGGATTTGTTTTTGATATGCTGAGTTCGACAAGCATGACAGCCTGAAGTTCATGCAACACATCGTTCACGATTTTTTCAGCTACGGTCTCCAGTAATTTAGAGGGTTTCTCCATCTCAGCCTTTACAATTCCATAAAGTGCCTCGTAATTCACAGTACCCTCAAGATCATCTCGCTTTGCTGCCGCTGAAAAATCAGTCTCAACTGCAATGTCTACTTCAAACCAATTACCGGATTCTCGCTCATGCGGATACACACCGTGGAAGGCATGGAACTCAAGACCTTCAAGTGCGATTCGTCCGTTCATCCAATCTCGTCAAAAAATGATTTAGTGGCTTTGCGTGAATTGAATTCTTCCATAAGTGATTTCGCAACCACTGTCTCCTCTTCAGTTTCATGTACAGTTGAAGATGGCATTATCATTGGTTCAGGTGCGGGATTAAACTCAACATTCGGAAAAATAGTTTTCTTGATGTCATGGCGTGCTTGTGTTACATGTTGGTCGGCATCAAAACTGCGTTGTGAATTTTTAATTCTCTCCACACGCTCAATGGTGTCTTGCGAAATACGTTTCAGCTCCAACAGCAATTCATCGCGGGTGCTCTCAAGTTTTTTATAGTTTTCTACCATTGCCTTCAGCCTGTTCTCCATCTCGGCAAGCGTATCCTTCGATTTCATTTCAGCTTCCTCGATGGTATTACGCGCTTTCATTTTTGCTTCGTTCAGCATGGCATCAGCTTTAAGCTGCGACTCGCGCATGTTTAAGTCGGCAGACTGACGTGCCTGTTCAATGACGTTTGCACCGGTATCTTCGGCTGTCTTGAGTGTTTTGAAAAGTGAACTTTCTACTTCTCGTAGTTTTAATACTTCGCGTTCAGAGATTTCCAGCTTCATGCGAAGTTCTTTAGTTTCATCGCCTACACGTTCCCACTCCTGCGAAAGAGTTTGCAAAAACGCATTTACTTCATCCTGATTGTAACCGCGAAAGTTTTTCTCAAAAGCCTTCTGTCGGATTTCAAGCGGTGTAATTTTCATTGCTGTAGTATTTATAGTTTAAAAAATAGACCGTGAACTGTTCACGAATCTTGAAATTCTATATCCCAGGCCGAAATACTGCGGTCGTCACTGGCACTTAAAAGTTGGTCAGTGGTCCATAAAAGTTTATTGACTGAGGTGCCATGGCCGGCATGGCGAGCTTTGTCGATTACCTTCAATAGCTTTAGTTCCTCTAAGTCCCACACCTTGATGGACTTATCCATGCTACAAGTTACAAAATGTTTGCCATCCGGGCTAAATTCAAGGTGATTTATTGCATACATATGGGCCACAATCTCAGTTACGGGCAAATATTTTGCCTGTACTTCCCATACTTTTAAACGCGCATCGCGTGAACCACTGAATAAAAAATTACCATCCGGTGAGTAGCGTATTGTAAAAACTGAATTAGCGTGAGCCAACCACTCGTGTTTCATTGTCAGGGTGTCCAGGTCAAACACACGAATAAAATTATCGCTGTATCCCACAGCAAGCTCCCCCCTATTCTCGTGAATAGCGATCGCGCGTGCATTCTTCTCCGAATGTTTATTTTTGTGAATCACCGTTAATTTTTCCAAATCAATGCAGGTTATCATGCCATCGCCAGAGGCCACAAATACATTTCCGTTCAACGACTGAATATCGAAAATGGCTGCCTCGGTAAAGTGTAACGAACCCACTTCCTTTTTATTCTCCCACTCCAATACGTGAATGCCATCATAATTATGGCCGGCAATCAATACGTTACTGGAACTATGATAATGTAATGCATATACAGAATTAGGCAACTTGGCCAGTAGTTCTCCCTGATCGGGATAATGACGGTCCCACATTACAACCATACCATCGCCTGCACCACTAAAAAAACGGTATGGAAACTTCGATGATTGTAATGTATACACACAGTCACGATGACCTGAAAACGAATGAAGCCTGTTTACACTAACCTTCTGCATCTATTGGTAGACTGATGATGGAATTTTATCGGATATTTGCAAAATTGAGATTTAAAGACGGATAATCAATGCCCCTGGAAAAATTAGAATATCAAGCGGAGGAACGTGCCTGGGGCATCTGGAAGATTGCAGAGGATGAACAGGCACTGCTTGATCAGGTAAAAGATTATGAATCGATTTCCGGGACTATCACACATCCTGAAAAGCGATTAGAATTTATTGCTGGTCGTGTGCTCGCACGCAATCTGTTAGAAGCATTAGGAAAACCGTTTGAAGGTGTTACAAAAGATGTCTTTGGTAAACCTTTCTTTAAAGAGCATACATTTCAACTTTCACTCAGCCACTCGTATCCGTATGTAGCTGCGCTTGCAGATATCCGACAATCAGTTGGAATAGACTTAGAGCAGATTAAAAAAAAGTTAGTGAAAATCGGCCCGCGTGTATTACATGCCTCAGAGCTTCAGGATGCAGGAGAGGATGAGACCAAGCACTGTATTTATTGGTGTGCCAAAGAGGCCTTGATAAAAATTTATGGAAAAAAGGATTTAGTATTTTCTGAACATTTGTTAATCAGTCCTTTCAAACTTGAAAAAGAAGGTCACCTGACCGGGAAAATCATCCTAAACGAAACGGAAGCAACTGTACCTTTACAATACTTTGTGTACAATAATTTTGTCGTTGTTTTTAACACATAACTATGCGCTTGATCAGTTTGATTTTAGTTTTCATGAGTCTTACCTGTGCAGGGCAGTCAGTTCAGAATTTTTCTTTGACCAATGTCTCGACTGGCGAATACGTTGCGTTGGCTGATTTTTCATCCCAGGCGGGAGTGGTGATCATTTTTACCAGCACGGATTGCCCCTATGATCATTACTACTTAAGCCGCATATGGGAGTTAATTGAAACATGTCAATCTCGCATTACCCTGCTGTTGATTAATCCAAATCCGGAAGAGTCTATGGATAGAATGAAAAAATATGTAGCCCGGAATAAGCTAACAGTACCGTATTTATGGGATTTGGAACAAAACGTAATGTCAACTCTGGCTGCCCGTAAAAGTCCGGAGTGCTTTCTGTTACAGAATACCGGGGGAAAATTTAAAGTTGTATACAAAGGCGCCATTGATGACAATGCACAAACTGCCGGTGAGGTAAATCACTTTTATTTGAAAGACGCCATCGATAAGTTGTTAGCTAAGCAAAAAATTGAACCACCCGAAGTGCGGCCGGTAGGGTGTAATATCAGAAAGAATTAAACTCCCAGGTCCGCGCCATCGGCAATTAATAACAACAGTTCTTTTACTTCTTCCGCTTTTTCGTGCTCTCCCATTTTATCGAATGACATGATCAGGTTTCGAAATACCCTGCGAACAATTTCCAGGTTTGAGCACGGTTGAAAAAAAGAATCCTGTGGTGTGAGCCTTAATTCGTGAATGTAATTTTCAATATCCTGTTTGGAGAAAATTAAACCCTTATTGAAAGCATTGATGTAAAACTGGTTCTTCTCATCCTTATAGGTCACAATGAAAAGATTCGGGAGGTTAACACCAGATACAGGCATTTTGAGTTTTTGCGCCACCAATAAATAAATGATGCACAAGGTGATGGGGTTTCCTTTATGTGTTTCCAAAACGATATTGATCATGGAATTTCCAGGCGAGTGAAAATTTTTTGTGTTTGCACCAAACTTCAATTTATTAAACAGCACGCCATTCAACACTTTAACCTGGTCGAATGGATACAGGTCAGGTTTAAACTCCAGCCACGCTTCGTAATAAATTTGTTCAAGCTCTTGTTTTAATTTTTCGATTTCCAAATCAGGATATTGGTAAGTAGCGATCAGCCATAACCCGGTGAGCAGGTCCTGGTCTTTGCTCACATACCATTCTTCAATCCGGAATTTTAACAATTCATATTGAAGATCGTGAATGAGTTCTTCAATCCTTCGTTGCACTAAGGGGTTGAAATTGCCCTCCCACTCTTGCTCCAGGAAAGGAATGGCTTCCTTACCAAGAGAACGGATTTTATCTACAACCTGTGTTACGATCTGATCATCCTGGTCGTCTAGTAGTGATACCAATGCTTTTAACTCTTTCTCGCTCAAAATCAATTATTGATGGATTGAATAGTTGAATGATTGATTTCCTTTGTGTTTTTTCTTGCAGTAGAAAGTACCGCCAATATTTCCCTGCCCTCTTTCACAAATCCAGATACCCTATTGTTATCCAAAATCTCTGATTCGATTAGAATCTCAACCCAATACAGAACTTCGTCAGCCTCTTCTACGGTTATACTAAGCTTTGAAAAAAATTCTGCTTTTGACCGTGCACGACAAGCTGCTCGATAATTTGCACCAACAGATAATGCCGAACGAAGAAACTGTCTACCGATTATCTTACCTTCTTCAGTTTTGGGAAGTATTCTATATATCTGAATGGCAGATAAGGCGTATTTTTTAGTTCGCAACTGAAATTTTTGAATAAACTCAATCTTACTTTCTCCCATATTCAATCACTTGAAAATTCGATCCTTCAATCATTGATTACGTCTGAATCACTCCAACATTAAACCTTTCTATCGGTACATTGTTTGCCGCTTCGATGCCCATGGAAACTATTTTTCTTGTATCCACCGGGTCAATGATGCCATCAACCCAAATACGAGCTGCTGCATAGTATGGGCTTAACTGTTCGTTGTATCGATCTGTAATTTCCTTTAACAGCGCACCTTCTTCTTCCTTGCTAATTTCCTTTCCCTGCGATTTTAAGGAGGCCACCCGAATTTGCAATAATGTTTTGGCTGCCGATGCTCCACTCATTACCGCAATTTGCGCAGATGGCCATGCATAGATTAACCGCGGATCATATGCCTTGCCGCACATCGCATAATTTCCTGCACCATAAGAATTACCCATGATGAAGGTAAATTTCGGAACAGTAGAATTAGCCATGGCATTCACCATTTTTGCACCATCTTTTATAATACCTCCATGCTCGGCTTTGCTGCCCACCATAAACCCGCTAACATCCTGTAAAAACACTAACGGAATTTTCCGCTGGTTACAATTCATAATAAAACGCGCGGCTTTGTCGGCAGAGTCGGAATAAATTACGCCCCCCATCTGCATCTCTCCTTTTTTGTTTTTTACAACCTTGCGCTGGTTGGCGATGATACCCACGGCCCAGCCATCAATGCGCCCTGTACCACAAATGATGGTCTTGCCGTACAAATCTTTGTACTCGTCAAACTCCGAACTATCTACGAGTCGTTTAATGATCTCGAGTGTATCGTATGGTTTCGTGCGATCGCCCGGGAATAATCCATAAATTTCTTTTGGATCTTCTTTGGGTGGCACAGCTGCTATCCGATCAAATCCTGCTTTTTCGTGATGGCCAATTTTATTGAATATGGAACGAATGTAATCAAGGCAAGCCTGGTCATTCGGAAATTTATTATCGGTAACACCGGATATTTCGCAATGGGTTGTCGCCCCGCCCAGTGTTTCATTATCAATATCTTCACCAATGGCTGCCTTCACCAGGTACGAGCCTGCCAAAAAAATAGACCCTGTCTTATCCACGATCATCGCCTCGTCTGACATGATGGGTAAATACGCTCCACCGGCCACGCAACTTCCCATGATCGCGGCAATCTGCACGATGCCCATCGATGACATTTTTGCATTGTTTCTGAATTGTCTCCCAAAATGTTCCTTGTCGGGGAAAATTTCATCCTGCATGGGAAGAAACACTCCGGCACTATCTACAAGATAAACGATCGGAAGCCTGTTTTCCATCGCAATTTCCTGAGCCCGAAGATTCTTCTTTGCCGTAATCGGAAACCAGGCTCCTGCTTTCACAGTTGCATCGTTGGCCACAATCACACACTGGCGGCCATAAATGTATCCAATCCCTGAGACAACACCAGCAGATGGACAACCACCCGCTTCTTTATACATATTCTTACCGGCAAAGAGGCCGACTTCAAGAAATTCAGATTCTTTATCTGTTAGATACTGTATACGTTCCCGGGCTGTAAGTTTTCCTTTTTGATGCTGCTCTGAAATTTTTTTCTCTCCTCCTCCCAACTTAGTAGTAGCGGCTTTCACATGAAGCTGGTGCAGCAAGTGCTTGTACTGATCTTCGTTCTTGTTGAACTCCAAATCCTTTTCGGGCACGGCAAGTGTATTAAGGTGAATTACTTATTCTTTTCCTCCCTTTGTTTTTCCAGGTCACGTTCAATTTTACTACGAGACTTGCCTAAAGGGGCAAAAAAATGTTTAGGGTTTTCGTTCAAGTGACTGGCAAGTGTATCTAATGTTAACAGAAGTTTGTTCAGGTTAACATACAATGTGTCTTCCGTCATGAGCTTACTCATCGTATTATCTCCCTTGCCCATCCGGGTCAGGGTTTCATTGAGGTTGGCAAGAGCTTGCTGCGCCTTTATTAAAGTTCTGTTTACCTCCACTGATTTAAGTGAATCAGAAAAGGTTTTCAGATTAGCAAGTGAGGGTTGTAATTTATCCAGTGTACGGTTCACATTGGCTGTTACGGAACTAATATTATAGGTAAGGCTGTCTATTCTACTATTGGCGTTCCCCAGAGTGCGGTTTAAAAGTTTGGGAGTGGATTTGAAGTCATTAAAAATTTCATCCAATTTTTCTGAATTGCTACCCAGGTTATCCAATATCTTATTGAGCTTGCGCAAGGTTGTTTGCAAATCGGCTACCGGCTCGGTTAAAAAATCAGCAATTCCTCTTGCCACTTCCGAACGGACTGTATCTTTGGGCTTCAACGGATTGTCAATGCTGCCTACGTTCAACTGAATAAATTTCGTTCCTAAAATATCACCATTCAAAAGCGCTACCGTTGAGTCGCCCAATGTGATATCCGAGTTTATTTCCATCTCTACAACTACCCGATTTTTCTGTTGCTGAAATTGGATGTTGCTTACCCGGCCTACAGAATACCCGTTGATGTATACCTGGTTGGAGGGCATTAATTTATCTACATTGCTATACACCGCATAATACTTTTTGGTAGCAGAGAAGAAATCAATGCCTTTCAGATAGTTAAACCCCAAATACAGCAACACCAACGACACAACCATGAACAGGCCGACCTTTACTTCTTTGGATACATTCATGAGGTTCTCTTAAAATTCAAGCTTAATTAGCGCCTAATTTAATAGATTCTACTTCATTTTTATATTCCTTGAAGGCTCTATAAACGGCCGAGGCAATATACTCCTGCACTTGTTCACTATTTAGTTCCTTCTCTTCTTTTGTATTTGACAAATATCCAATCTCCACTAACACACTCGGCATCGTTGTCATCCATAACACCTGAAATCCTGCCTGTTTAACTCCCCTGCTTTTACGGCCCGAACGTTTTCCGAATTCACCTTCTATTTTGCTTGCCAAAAGTAAACTGGACTCTAAGCTTGCCGATTGATTTAAGCTAAAAAGTATGTAAGACTCTGGTGAGTTCGGATCGAAACCCTGGTACTTTTCTTTGTAATTTTCTTCTACTAAAATCACGGAGTTTTCACGTTTGGCTACTTCAAAATTCTCTTCATTTTTGTGCAATCCCATGACATAAGTTTCTGTACCGTAAATTGCCTGCTTTTTAGCATCGGGGGTTTTTTCAGGTAATGAGTTGGCGTGAATAGAAATAAACACATTTGCATGATTATCAGTTGCTATCTTGGCACGTTCAGCAAGACCGATAAAAACATCTGTTTTTCGTGTATAAATAACTTTAACCTCCGGGAGATTTTGCTCAATTAGCTTACCGACTTTGAGCGCAACCTTAAGCGTGATGTCTTTTTCCTTGGTGTATTTTCCTGAAGTACCAGGATGTTTTCCACCATGTCCCGCATCAATAACAATGGTTTTGATCTTAAATTCCTGTTGAGCTTGAGCGTTGAAGGAGTTTAGCAAGGTTATTGCTAAAAACAAGGCGGTAAATCCAATATTCTTAACGGGCTGCACGATGTTCAAACTATTTGAGATAACTTTACTCAAAGTTGTGAAATTTTCATTAAAAGCTAACTATCTGCTACTCAACTCGCGAAATGCCAGCCCGACAAAGTCATTCTGGCGGGTGCGGCCTTTTTTATTCATTTCTTTCTCGCTCATACTTACTGCCCACCTTTCCGTTATTTCGGCTCAAAATCCTGCTCAACGTGATGTGCCACCTGTTGATACCGTAAAAACTCAGGCCGACAGCGTAAAAACTCAGCCCAAAGGCGACATCGAGACTACCATCAATTATTCAGCCAGAGATTCCATCAATACCAGTGTAGATGGTCAAATTGTATGGCTCTATGGCGATGCGAAAATTGTTTACGGAAAGATAGAATTGGAGGCAGATGAGATCGTGATTGACTATAAAAACAATACGTTAAGCGCCAACGGTACGAGAGATTCTTTAGGCAGGCGTGTAGGATTCCCCATCTTCAAAGACGGGCCTGAGGTATACGAGATGAAAGATATCGTGTACAATTTTAAAACGGGAAGAGCCCGTATTACAGAGGTTGTTACGGAACAAAGCGAAGGCTTTTTGCACGGTGAAACCGTATTTAAAAATGAGAAAAATGAATTACTCAGCTTAAAAAATAGTTACACAACCTGCAGCCTGGAGCATCCTCACTTTAGAATCCGGTCTACAAAAACAAAAGCCATACCTGACGACAAGATTGTATCGGGTCCGTTTTATATGGAATTCAATGAAATACCTTTGCCGATAGGTTTCCTGTTTGGCATGTTCCCCGCGCAGCGTGAAAGTAAATCGGGTATCATTGTTCCATCCTATGGTGAAGATCGTACCCGCGGTTTTAGTTTGCGTAGAGGCGGGTACTATTTCGATGTGAGCGAATATTTTAAAATCGCCTTAACGGGGGATATCTATTCAAAGGGAGGGCATGCTGTGTATATCCAAACTCCTTATATTAAGCGGTATCAATTCAATGGTAATTTCAATTTCAGCTATTCAAAATATCCAGGTTCATCCGATATTGAAGACAATAGTGTTCTAAAAGATTTTAGTTTGGCATGGTCACACACCCCTCAAACAAAAGGTACAGGCAGATTCTCCGCTTCCGTTAATGCAGCATCTTCCAGTTATAATAAGAACAATAATCTTAACTACTCGTACACCGACCTGAATTCTTCAAGCCTGAATAACATTTCAAGAAGATTGAGCTCTAACATTTCATACAGCAAAAAATTTTCAAACACACCCTTCAGTATGGGGTTGAATTTAAGTCATACCCAGGATCTTGAAACCGAAGTAGTGGATTTGCAACTGCCCAACTTAACCGTGAACATGCAGAACCAATATCCCTTTCAACGCAAAGACGGAACGCCAACCGTGCTCGATAATTTCTCTTTCGGGTATGGCATGACTGCCAGCAATCGGATTACAAACAATTTAGGAAAAGCAGGGAGCAGCACAACCACAGATAGTATTGCTCCTTTCAATCTTACGAATTTTTCGACATTTTTTGAAAACGGAAAAAAGGGTATCCGCCA
>Ga0187894_10002626_pt1 | contig 21223 bp, 19 predicted proteins | sample GBC1701081metaG_FD_136650 | JGI IMG/M metagenome (GOLD analysis project Ga0187894, IMG submission 136650) | White microbial mat communities from a lava cave in the Kipuka Kanohina Cave System on the Island of Hawaii, USA - GBC170108-1 metaG ...
CAGCAGCCGGACCAGAAACCGCATGAACTGGTTCGCAAACCAGCCTTTGAGCCGCAAGACAACGTTGAAAAGAAAGAGCAGCCGTTTGTCCAAACCCTGAAACGGGTCAATGCCATATCGGGTGACTTCCGTAGTCTTCTTTTCGAGACCGATCTGAAGGAGCGATTCGGCTCTTTCGGGTTTCGTAACTCCGGTAATGAACCCTGTGGCGACGGCGATTTCGTGCGCCCCGAAGATGTTCAGCAGCGTCAGCAGGTAAAGTTCAATTGACGTAAGCAGCACACACCAGAGTAATTCAGCCCACGGAAGCCTGATCGCAGTTCCGATCAGCGGGATCACCAATTTGATTGACGGGAAAAGATGAGGAAAACGGTAAATGGGCAGGTAATAGGCCAGAAAGCCGATCACTGAGAGCAGAGCCGCAATCAACATCACCAGGCGCTGATTGTGGCGGATGTGTCCGATCTCTTTATCGTTCAGCAGGTGCGCCTTCTCGTCGGCGCCGACATCCCGCACCGGCAATTTTTTATAGAACTGATTGAAGAGATTCTCCATTAAGTTGCTCCATCTGTGAAAAAAGTCTTTCCGTCCGGTGAGCGATAGTGCTACATTGTCGCGCTTCAATACGGACTAAGCATATATCGAATCCCCATCAGCGGTCTGACAATAGAGATTGTTCTGAGGTTGTCGACCACACTCCCCTGCTACCCCACGATCAAGATTTAGAAGTATCAGGTAGGAGATTTTCAGATGGTACTGTGCCCGGCTTGTGGAAGCTCACGCATTCGTAATGATTACAAACCAGCGCCGCCGGCGTTGCGCATATTTTTCATCCGCGCCCTTCTTTGCGACCATTGCAATCACCAATTCAAGGCTTTTTCGTTTGCGGGTATGCCGTCGCGCTCGGAGCGTCATCCCGCCCGCAAGGCAACTGTCTTCAACCAGGCTCCGGCTGTGGATTTGACCAGGCTGAAAGACGGCTCCGACGGTGTGAAGCAGTCAGAGTCACTTGTTCAGCAGCAGCAACCTCGCCGCCTGACAATCGATCTGGCGGCTCTGAGATTGCAGTCGAAAACCCAGCAAGAGGTGCCCGGAGCGATTGTGGCTGATCAGAACTCTCCGGTTCGCCATGACCTGCGAACCGAGATCACCAAACTTCACGCGCAAGGCGCGAAAAACCTGCGTCATCTGAAGACTTCTGAACAAGAGCGGCCATCGCCATCCGCCGCCGCCATCTGTACCCACTGCGGCTCGGCGGACGTCAAAAGACGGCATCGGACGATATTGGAGCGCATGACGTTTTCCGTCACTAATCACAAAGCCTTTACCTGCCGCTCCTGTGGAGAGACGTTTTACTCAAAAGTCGAAGGCGACGGAAACAAGCGCGGCGCCATCAGCGCTCCCAAGGCGTTGCGCTGATGCGGTCAACGGCGCTGTGTTTCCGTGCGTAGCATAAAAGGCAGAACGCGTCCTTCGTAAACCAGCGCGCCAGCCCTTGTCCGATCCGGCAGCGGCGGAAAGATAAGTGTCACTTCAAACGCCTCCCCTGGATTCAATCGTATTAGCCCGTCCTTTGGAATCTGCTGCCCTTCTGAAGAACTTTTCCTGTCCTTCAATTTAAGCTCGCGGCACTGCTCGTTGAGCAGATAGACACGCCCACTTTCGTTAATCAGCCACCGCCCGGCGCTCAGGCGGTAAAGAGGCAGGTGGAAATCAACCGCTTCGTCGAGCGCATAAGCGACCAGTCGAACATGTGTCTCGTCCGCGGCGCTCACGACCGACTCAACAACCAATCTTAAACTGCCTGCGTTGGCGTCGTTACGCCCGTTGGACGGCCAGCATGATCGCGCGTGAGCAAAGAATTCATCCACAGCCGCCCGCTTCTCCGCTTCGGTGGTGGAACGCGAACAGCCAGAGAGACAGAAAGACAGAGAGAGGGAGAGACAGAGAGAAAGGGAGACAAGGAGACGGGGAGACAAGGAGAGGGAAAGCGGCGAGTGGATAAAGCCATGATTTCTTTTCATCATCCTTGTCTCCCTGTCTCCTTGTCTCCTTGTCTCCCTGTCTCCCTGTCTCCCTGTCTCCCTCTCCCTCAGCCCCTGCAGTCTATTTCTCGACATAAGGCCGGGACTGCACGATGTAAAGCTGATTGCCGATTGTGATCCATTCGATGTCCTGATCGCGTCCGCCGAACGCGCGTTCGATTTGCAGAGCGGCGCGCGACAATCGCCTAACAACCGCATCGGTCAGTACGCGACGCTCTACGTCAATCTTGATTTCCCGCACACCACCACGTTCGTCGAAAGTCAGCATCGTGTCGTCGCCTGACCGGGTTAGAACCCGGACTACGCCTGTTCGAGGATTAAAAATCATCTGTTCAGGAACCCGATGTCCTTCGACCACTCGAATCCCAAGTCCGCGTTTGGCGTTAATGTAGACCGAACGACGGTCTTCTCTGTCGAACGGGTTGGTAGTGATCAACACGCCCGCAGCTTCGGCATTGATGCCCTCTTGAATCAACACCGCCGGGTAGACAGCGGAATGGTTTATGCCAAAGCTTTCGCGCGCCTCGTAGGCTTCGTAATTCCACAATGAAGCCCAGACGGTTTTGACCGCCTCCAGCAACGCGTCGTCGTCGCGCACGTTCGGCACGGTCGTGTACAGACCCGCGCCGCTGAAATTGGGCAGATCTTCCGAATTGGTCGAACTGCGGACGAAGACGCCCCTACCTTTGAAGCCGCCGGGCATCGTACGCTGCTTTTCGGTTACGGCGCGGGCGAAAGCTTCATTCAACTTGCCGTTTTGAATCTTTGCGCGCAACTCCGCAAGCCGCTGTTTACGATAAGCCGGGTCGTGGTTGAATCGGTCGTCGCCGAGCATTTCTACGATCGCCTCATCCAACTTATTCTCTTCGACAAATTGTGTATAGTGGAAGAACGGGATCGTAAATCCCGGCGGCACAATGATGTTCCGGACCGGACCTGCGCGAGCGGCATGGATCACTTCGCCAAGGTTGGCCGATTTCGCGCCGAATCGTTTCGCGTCGCGTTTGCGCTGGTCTTTCAGTTCGGTCAGTTGTTTGAATTCGAGATCGGCTTCGGGTGTGAGCAGGTCTGAACGCTTGGCCAGACGCCGGCCCGCCTCCAACATTTCGTTTGTCTCGGCGGGCCTGAGCGTATAACTGTCTTCGCGCGTCTCGAAATAGACGAACCTGCCTTCGAGCGGCTTGAATAGCCGGTCAGCGTCTTTAATGTAAGCGTTCGGCGCGCCCCAGCCTTTGGTCAACAGATTCACATGGGCAAGCGGCGTCGAAAACGTCGTCGTGATCACGCCCTGAAGTGGCGTAAGCGCAATCGGCGGCTCGCGGAAGATGACGATCTCGTTGCGGTCGATGATCGTCGCATCGGTCATTCGATCAATGATCCGCAACACACCCACGCCGATTGCGACGTTCAGCGGCAGGTAATCTTTCGGCGGGTTAATCTCCGATGGCAGTAATCTAGGCACATTGTTGACAATCTGCGCTGAGACTTCTTCCTGTCGCGCCGAGTTGGGCTTGAAATAGAGCGGCGCGAAGAAACTCTCGCTGAGAGTTCTGTAGGTTTCCCGCGCAATCTCCGCCGTCGCCAGATCGCCTTCCCAGAATTCAAAGGTGAATTTGTCAATCTTGGTCTGATAGGCGATTGCGCCGAGAATGAAGCGGCGGTTGGGTTCAAGATAGTTGCGGCGGAAGAATTCGCGGCCGCGTTCGAGCGTGAGATAATTCGCGTTCGCAAATTCGCCGTGAAACGAATATCGCTTCGAATTGACGTAATAGGTTCGGTTTTTCGATCCCTCTTTCGCGGCGCGATCTATTACGAACATTAGATGGGGCAGCGCGTAGAATCGGCCCTGGTAGTAAATACGCGCGAGTCTGTCGAATTCGACCCGCGAATCAACTCGCGATCGCCAGCGAACCGAATCGCCGATTTTGCGCGCCGAATTTTGCCCGGGACGATTTTGCGCGAATACCTGGAGCGGTAAGCAGATCGCGAGAAATAAAGCTAAACGGAACTTCATATCGAAGACTCATCCGCTGATTGGTCGTAAGTGCGCGCGTAGCGTATCTCAAAATTTCAACCGATGACAAAGCTTGAGAAGAAATTGCGGATGGTTTTGCGGCGACTTGCAATTGGCGCACAGGATGCCGTTGTTGTGGCTGTTTCCGGCGGCGCGGACTCAGTCGCCTTGCTCGACGCCTTGGTTCGATTTCATGAGAGCAAAGGTCTGCCCGGCTCAATCGTCGGCGCCCATCTCAATCATCAATTGCGCGGCGAAGAATCGGATGAAGACGAAACGTTCGTGCGCAACCTAGCGGGGCGGTTGAAACTTCCGGTTTTTATCGAAAAGATCGCCGTCGCCGAACGCGCCAGAGTAGAGAAACAGAATTTGGAGGCCACTGCGAGACGGTTACGCTATGATTTTTTGCGCAAGGTTGCGGAGGAACGTGGGGCAAATATCGTCTTCACCGCGCACACGCTCGACGATCAGGCAGAGACGATTCTGATGCGATTGATTCGCGGCAGCGGCGCGGAAGGGTTCCGCGGCATCCATTATATTACTGCTTTAAACGAGAGCGTGAAGCTCATTCGTCCGATGCTTGAAATCACTCGCGCCGAGGTGATCGAACACTGCGAACATTACAAACTCGCGTTCCGCAGTGACAGCTCCAATCTCTCGACAGATTTCACGCGCAATCGCGTTCGCCTGGAACTCCTACCGATGATGGAAACATTCAACCCGCGCGTCAAACAGTCACTTGCGCGTACATCCGAGTTGCTCACCCGGGACGAAGATTATCTGCGCATCGTCGTAGCCGAATGTCTGGCAAAGTCGCGTGAAGGAGCGCGACTTAACGTCAAAGCATTACAGAAAGCGCACCCTGCGATCAGACGCCGGGCGTTGCGGTCGTGGCTGCGCGATGAATGCGGATATTTACGGCGCGCTGACGCTGTTCATATCGAGGCAATCGAAAGCCTCATTAGCGGCCGCAGCGGGCGTCGCGTCGAACTGCCGGAAGGAGGGATTGTCGCGCGCGAGTTCGATTATTTGAAATTCGTCCAAAAGATCGGGGAGATCAGGCAATCGCCGGGATTGTTTGGACCGGTCAAATTGAAACCGGTCAAATTGAAACCGGTCAAATTGAAAGAGGATGAGCCGCGAAATTTCGGGGAGTTCACGTTCATGCTCAAGCGCGGAAGAACACAGGAGAGTTTGGAACTTAATAACGATGAGAAACGGGAACAGTTTATGGCGTCATTGCGTGAATGCGAGGAATTGGGCGGGCTGCGGTTGAGAATGCGTTTTCCGGGAGACGCTTACATCCCCGCGAACGCCTTGCGCGCAGTCAAACTCAAGACATTAATGATCAGACACAAAATCCCATTGACACAACGGGATGAATATCCGGTTCTGGTGACAGCGGATGATCGTATCGTTTGGGCGCCCGGATTGCCGGTGGCGCGCGGGTTTGCGCCAGGCGCCGGAGATGAGCATTGCGCCTTAATCGCCGCTGAAAAACTGGAAACCGTTTAAAACAGTCTTGCAATTCATAATTCTCATAATGTGAAACTCGGTAAGACCATACCGCGTCTTCTGTATACGGGAAAAATGGCGAGCGAAATTCGGGGAAATGGGCTAGAATGGCGCCGAGGTCTTTAACGGAGGTAAATGGTATTGAACTCGACAATCAGACAAGTAATCTTTTGGATGGTGATTATCGGAGGCGCAATTCTGCTCTACCGATTCTTCCATAATCCCACGGCTAACCAACCGACGCAGCTGATTTACTCTGAGCTCGCGTCCAAAGTTGAAAACACTAAGGACATACAATCGGCCGTCATCGAAAAGGAAAAGGTCACCGGTAAATTTGCCGGTGGCGGGGCTTTTACGACAGAACTAACCAACGATACCACCGCTGACAAGCTGGCTGATACGATGAGGAAGAATGGCGTGAAGGTCGAATTCAAGAACTCCTCTGGCAGCGGAATGGTGCTGCAGATGGTGGTCTTTTATGCGCCCTTCATCCTGATCATCGCATTCTGGATTTTCATGCTTCGCCAAATGCAATCGGGCGGGAACAAAGCTCTTTCGTTCGGCAAGAGCCGGGCAAAGCTCCTGTCGAATCAGCAAAAACGCGTGACGTTTAAAGACGTCGCCGGCGTCGAAGAAGCTAAAGAAGAGTTGCAGGAAATTATCGAATTCCTGAAAGAGCCGCAGAAGTTCCAGAAACTCGGCGGACGCATTCCGAAAGGCGTTTTGATGATGGGCCCTCCAGGCACGGGCAAGACGCTGCTCGCGCGCGCAATCGCGGGCGAGGCCAATGTTCCTTTCTTCTCAATTTCAGGCTCGGATTTCGTTGAGATGTTCGTGGGCGTCGGCGCCAGCCGTGTGCGCGATTTATTTGAGCAGGGCAAAAAGAATGCTCCCTGCATCATTTTCATTGACGAAATTGACGCTGTCGGACGCCATCGCGGCGCAGGACTTGGCGGCGGGCATGATGAACGCGAACAGACACTCAACCAGTTGCTGGTCGAAATGGACGGTTTTGAATCGAATGACGGCGTGATCTTGATCGCCTCGACCAACCGCCCTGACGTGCTCGACCCTGCGTTGCTGCGTCCAGGACGTTTTGATCGCCGCGTGATCGTGAATCGTCCTGATGTGAAAGGCCGTGAAGGTATCCTGGCCGTTCACACGCGCAAAATCCCGCTCGGCGAAGACGTTGATATTTCGGTCATCGCTCGCGGCACGCCGGGATTCACGGGCGCCGACTTGGCCAACCTGGTCAACGAGGCCGCGCTTAACGCCGCTCGCTACAACAAAAAAGTCGTTGCGATGCATGATTTCGAATGGGCCAAAGACAAGGTGTTGATGGGGTCGGAGCGCAAATCCGCTGTGATGTCCGAAGAGGAAAAGAAGACAACGGCCTATCACGAAGCCGGACATACCATCGTTGGAATGAAAGTTCCGAACGCCGATCCGGTTCACAAGGTCACGATTATTCCGCGCGGAATGGCGCTCGGCTTGACCCAGCAGTTGCCCGAAGGCGACCGTTACACTCACAGCCGCGATTATATCGAAGGTTCAATCGCGATTCTGATGGGTGGCCGCCTTGCAGAAGACATCTTCCTCGGCAAGATCACGACCGGCGCGTCGAACGATATCGAACGCGCAACCGACCTTGGGCGCAAGATGGTTTGCGAATTCGGTATGTCGAACCTGGGCCCGCTGACTTTCGGCAAGAAGGAAGAGCAGATCTTCCTGGGACGTGAAATCGCGCAGCACCAGGATTACAGCGAAGACACCGCGATCAAGATCGATCAGGAAGTCAAACGTATCGTGATGGAGCAATACGAACGAGCGCGCCAGATTATCCTGGAGCACCGCGACGCTCTCGACCGTCTGGCTCAGGAGCTGCTCTCGCGTGAAACGCTCGATTCGGTGCAGATTCGCCGCATTGTCGCCGGTTTGCCACTTGATGATGACGGCCCAGCGCCAAGAACCGAGCCCGACGCTGGTAAGCCTGCGGATAAGGAACCGGTTCTGAAACCGATTCTGCCTCCAATCACAGGCAGCAATCCTGCCACTGCTTAAAAGGCAGAGAGACCGCAGAGAAAAAGAGAGGGAGAGACTCAACCAAGTCTCTCCCTCTCTTTTTCTCTGCGGTCTCTCTGCCCCAGTTACTCAGCCAGCAGCATCTTGGCTATCGTCTGTTTCTGCATATTCGACGTGCCTTCGTAAATCTGGCCGATCTTGCAATCGCGGAAAAACTTTTCAACCGGATAATCTTTCACGTAGCCGTAACCACCATAAAGATTCACCGCTAGCGAGGCGACCTCTTCCGCGATCTCCGAAGCATACAACTTCGCCATCGCCGCCTGTTTGATAAACGGCAGTTTCGCATCCTTCAATCGAGCCGCGTTGTAAACCATCAACCGCGCGGCTTCGATCTTTGTGGCCATCTCGGCGATTTGAAACTGCACGCCCTGGAACTCACTGATCATTTGACCAAATTGCTTGCGCTCTTTCGTGTAGGCCAGCGCCGCCTCATACGCGCCCTGCGCCAATCCGACCATCTGCGCGCCGATGCCGATGCGCCCTTCGTTCAAAGTCTCAATCGCGATCTTGTATCCTTTGCCGAATTCACCCAGCACATTCTCTTTCGGCACATGACAATTGTCGAATAGTAGCTCACAGGTTGACGAAGCGCGGATACCCAACTAGACCTCTTTCTTGCCCACTGAAAATCCGGGAAAATCCCTTTCGACGACGAAAGCTGTGATGCCCTTGTAACCTTTGCTTGGATCGGCGTTGGCGAAGACAATGAAGATTCCGGCCTCGTTGCCATTCGTGATCCACATCTTGCGGCCGTTAATCAAGTAATGATCCCCTTTGTCTTCAGCTTTGGCCTGCATCGCGAACGCGTCGGATCCCGAACCAGCCTCGCTCAGACAGTAAGCGCCAACAGTATCAGTCGCCAGCCGCGTGATGTATTTCTTCTTCTGAGTTTCCGTGCCGTAATTCAAAAAGGCGTTGATCGTCAGCGTATTGTTCACGTCGACGCAGACGCTGATCGAGGCGTCAACACGGGCAAGCTCTTCGATGGCCAGACAGGCCATGAAAAATGACCCGCCCGAACCGCCATACTCTTCGCCCGGCTCTATGCCCATCAGCCCAAGCTCAAAACATTTCTGAATGATTTCGGGGCGAATCTTCTGTTTCTCGTCCATCTCACGAACGTAAGGTTTGATCTCGGCTTCAGCGAATTTGCGGACATTCGCTTGAAACAGTTTTTCCTCTTCGGACAAGACGGTCAGCGGTTGAACTAACAATTGCTCGGCAGCCTGTTGAGTTTGAGCCATAATCTCTTCTCCTGGCGCAAAAACTGATTGCGCGATGAGGCAATTGGATAGCGATGAAGTGTTGTGTGATCGTAAAAATGAATCGCGATTCAGTCGGCATCTTACAATAGCGCCTATGCTTTGCCAACTTTAGAGGCAGAGCTATAATCCGCATTGCTCAAGCCGATAAACGCGGTTCGCTAATTTTTTTGTATTCAATTGTCTCGTTCAGGTGGTTTTATGATTGAGTCGGTGCAATTCAAGAACTTCAAAGCGCTGCGGGATGCCACTCTTCCTCTAGACCAATTTACGTTGATTGTTGGCCCTAACGGAAGCGGGAAGACCACAGCGCTTCAGGCGGTGAATGTGGCGGTTAATCCGGTGCCGCCAAACTTCGATCAGGTCATTAGTGCTGGGTTGGATCAAAAGGCTGTAGTGGAAACGGTGATTGCCTTCCACCAACCATACGGTGGAATTAACTTGAGGACTGTATGGCGATATGGTGATCGCCCATTAAGCCAATATGTCAGCGCCACTCCAGAAAGAAATTCGGTTTTCGTGCCTGAGGAACTAATCAAGAAATTAAACCGAATAAGGCTTTATTCACTGGATGCCCAATCAATAGCTGCGTTTCGGCCACTTCATGGGGGTGCAGAGCTAATGCAAAATGGCGCCGATCTCGTGGTTGTTCTTGATCAGCTCAGAGATGGTAATCCGGAAAGGTTTGAGGCTCTCAACGAGGCGTTAGGGCAGTGGATGCCGGAGTTCGATAGAATTCTATTTGAGACACCCGCGCAGGGACAACGTGCTTTTCTGTTGCGCACCAGCAGAGGTAAACATTCCATTCCTGCCGCCTCGTTATCTCAAGGAACGCTGCTGGCTTTGGCGTTGCTAACGCTGGCTTATCTTCCTGACCCTCCGTCAGTAGTTTGCCTGGAAGAACCTGACCGAGGTATTCACCCTCGCTTGTTACGTGATGTGCAGGAGGCGCTCTATCGCCTGACCTATCCTGAAAACTTTGGTGAGAGCCGTGAGCCGGTGCAGGTTATAGCCACGACTCACTCGCCTTATTTTCTTGATCTCTATCGCGATCATCCGGAAGAAGTGGTCATTGCCGAAAAAACTGAGCAAGGAACGCAATTTAAACGTTTATCGGATCATCCTTATCTGGATGATATTCTCCGTGATTCGCATCTCGGCGAAATCTGGTACACAGGAATTCTTGGTGGAGTCCCGGCCCACGCATGAAAATCGCGGTCTTCAGCGAATCTCTTGAAAATGAAGAGGCCATCCGCATAATCGTTGATTGTCTTCTTGGAAAGACAACTGAAACGACCGGATTGCCGAATCTGCAAGCTCGCGGTTGGCCGGGCGTCAAAGGAAGTATCACGGCGATCTTGAGGGATTTGCATTATTCGACAGACGCAGAAGCTCTTATTGTGGTTGTCGACTCGGATGATTCTCCGGTTCATCACAATAACCACGATCAGCCCGGCGGAGCGGATTTCAAATGCAGATTGTGTTATTTGCGCAATGAGGTTGAGCGCACTCGGAGTCAACTCAAACCGAGAGCCGGGCGCGCTCAGATGAAAGTTGCAATTGGTCTCGCGGTACCAGCAATCGAAGCTTGGTACCGCGCATATATTGACCCTCACGTGACTGAATCAGCCTGGATTCAAGGATTGCAGTCGAAGCGGCCGCCTTATTCGAGAAATGATCTGAAACAGGCTGTTTATGGCACGCCTCGTCCATCAAGGCAATTGGAACAACAGCGTGGAACTGAAGAAGCCCAACGGCTGGCGCAAGACCTGAACTTGCTCGAAAGACTCTTTCCTATTGGCTTTGGATCGCTCGCACGAGAGGTGCGGAGTTGGTAAACAAGATCATTCACCGCAGATGGACAGACCGCAAACGTTATTCGCATCAACATCAAATAAAAACAGGACACATAGCTTATGAACAGCAGAAGAGAGTTTCTGAAGACTTCCGCAATGGGCGCGGCGGCCACGTTGCTCCCGCAAAATGATCTCATCGGCTCGCCGTTAAAAACTTCCGCGCAAGGCGGGCAGTTAAAAAAAGCCGTGCTCATCACCATGCTGCCGAAACAGATGAGTTACCTGGATCGGTTCAAACTCGCGGTTGACGTGGGATTTGAGGGCATCGAGGCGCAAACCATCACGGATCCGAAAGAGGCCGATCAAATCAAAGAGGCTTCCGAGAAAGCAAGGATCAAAATTCATTCAGTGATGAATATGGGGCATTGGGAATGGCCGTTTTCAAGTCCCAATCCGGATGATGTGAAAAAGAGCGCCGAGCGGATGGAAATTTCATTGCGCAACGCGAAGCTCTGGGGCGCCGACACGGTCTTGCTTGTGCCGGCGGTGGTCAGACCCGACACCACCATCCCGCAGGCCTGGCAGCGCTCGCAGCCACATATCAAAAAGCTCCTTCCGCTGGCCAAAGAACTGGGCGTAATTATCGGTATTGAACCGGTCTGGAATAAATTCCTGCTGACTCCTTATGACACCGCCAAATACGTGGACGAATTCAAAAGCCCATGGGTCAAGGCCTATTTCGATGTCGGTAACATCGTGATGTATGGCTTCCCACAAGAATGGATTCGTGCGCTCGGCAAACGCATCGTCAAGTTCCACCTCAAGGATTTCAAGTATGAAAACCGCCAATGGGTCCCGTTGCGCGAAGGCAGTATTGATTGGAAAGAAGTCCGCAAGGCGATCGGGGAGATTGGATTCAGCGGATACTTAACCGTCGAGCTGCAGGGCGGCGACGAAGCTTACCTACGCGAAGTCAGCCGTCGTGTAGATATGATTCTCGCTGGTGAGTAGAGATTGACTTCCGGAAATGAAAAGCGCGCGCGATGACTGATTTCAATCTTCGCGCGCGCTTTTCATTTCCGGAAGCAGCTCGATTGTTACTTCAGCAACTGTTCAATTACCCGAACGAGTTCGCCATAGGCTTCACCCTGATCCGTGCCAAATCCCACTTGTTTGTGGGCTAGATTGCCCTGGCGATCGATGAGTACGACTGTCGGCACAGCATCCAGACCGAATGCTTTGTACGCAACCTGATCAGGATCGCGCAGCACAGGCGCATTTAATTTGTGCTTTTGCGCGAACGCCTGTAAATCGGCGTCCGAGGCGGAATTGCGCGCGCCTGGCTTCGCGCTGTTGATGCTCACCCAATAAACCTGAACCCCGCGCGACGAATAACGATCAGCGATTTTCTGCAACGCGGGCAATTCTTTTGACGCCAGCGGAACCCACGTTCCGCCGAACGACATTACCACGACCTTGCCTTTCAAATCGGCCAGCCTGACTTCGCGGCCGTCAACCGAGCGGAACGTAGCCGACGGGGTTTGCGCCAATGCCGCGCCTGAAACCAGAGTCAAAGTCATAAGCTTCAAAATAAATTTCGCTCTCAATCGTAGAAACATTTGATCTCCTCCTTCGGTCATCGCGACAACCATCAGTCGAAATGACGCGGTTCAGATGCTGAATCCGCTTTGATGGTTTGATCGGAGCATGGTCTTGGTTCCACGGTGACCACGTCATTCTTATTCCTCGCCCAGCAGGTGTCAACCGACACACCTGAGCGCGATTTGCCCGAAAATTTGAAAAGAAGGGCCGGACCGATGATGCCCAGTTTTCATCGGCCCGGCGTTGTCGCAGGCTGAAGGAGGATATTGGCTGAGAAAGAATCCGGCAGCGGGGCAAATGGCCGAGGACGGCTGTCACACAAACACGCGGCTGAGGGCGCTGCTTCATTTCAGGCGTTTTGCGGTATAGGAAGAGCAACCTTTCGGTCCCTTCTTGCTCCTCCACCCTCTCCACCCCTCTCCATTTAGATAAGCGTAAAAATCGGACGGAACCTTGAAAGCGAGTGAAAAATTTTCGATTTGTGCGGACGGTTTGGAATTTCGTTCTGGAGGGAGGCTGGAGATTAGCCGGCGCTTTCATCACCGGGGACGCGACAAGCATGAATCCCAAGGATATGTTTCTCTATCGCTTCGGCCACACCGTCTTCTTCATTCGACGAGGTCAATTCAAACCCTGCCTGTTTCAACTCATCCTCGGCATTTGCCATTACCACACCCAATCCCGCGTAGCGAAGCATCGTCAGATCGTTGTGATTGTCGCCGATGGCCATAACCTCTTCACGCGCGAAGCCGTGTTTCCGCGCAATCATCGCCAGGCTCGATCCCTTCGACGCCGTAACACTCAGCGCGTCGAGAATCGTCAAATCAACCGAACGATAGCGCGTTTTGAAAATCTGAATCCGCTCTCCCATCACGGCTTGCAAGTTCTCCGCGAATTCTTCCATCGGATCGCAACAGCCTGAGAACATCATCTGAATTGGCGGGTGATCGACATATTCGAGCAAGTCAGGGACTTCGACGACCGAGTCGCGGTATTTATCCAGATAACGATGCAGCGATCTGTTGTCCTCGGAAACATCCTCGAGGACCATCTTCCCCAGGCCGTCAGGATCGTCGCAGCAGATCATATCCGCCCCGCATTCGCGGCCGATGCCGATAATGGCGCGGGCGATTTCTGTATCGAGCGGATGGTAATCGAGCGTCTCCAATGTCTCTACGTTCTTCGTCAACGCTCCGTTGTGCGAAACCAGCGGGACGTCCAGTCCGAGCCGCTGCACCAACTCCCTGGCGGAACTGAAACGGCGTCCGGTAAGGAGCACGATCTGAACGCCTGATTGGCGCGCCCTGTTGATCGCCGCTGAGTTTCGAGGCGTGAGTTCCCCGCGAGTCGTGAGCAGCGTTCCATCAATGTCCAGCGCAAGTAATTTGATCGGCATAAAACGAACGGCAATCTACCACGGGGGCCGCGCGGTTTTCAAACTTCGCCTGCGCGCGTTTCCCGCAGTCCTTGCCGCATCCGCGAAAACGAATGTAGTATTGCCGCTCAGGCGCGGCGCATCTCTCATCATTTGATCACTCTCGAAGGAATCTCCGGAAGTTATGTTAAGGAAAGCATTGATAACGGGTATCACCGGTCAGGATGGAAGTTATCTGACCGAACTGTTGCTCAGTAAAGACTACGAGGTTTACGGCATCATCCGCCGCGCCAGCACGTTCAACACCGAACGCGTTGATCACATCTATCAGGATCCTCACGAATCAGGGCGGCGGATGCATCTGGTTTACGGTGACTTGAACGACGCAAGCTCGCTCAACAAAATTCTGCGCGACGTCCAGCCCCACGAAATTTACAACCTTGGCGCGCAATCGCACGTGCGCGTCAGTTTCGACATCCCGGAATACACTGCTGAGGTCGGCGGGCTAGGTACGCTGCGGTTGCTCGAAGCGATACGCGAAACCGGGCTGCATAAGACGCGGTTCTATCAGGCTTCATCGTCGGAGCTTTTCGGCAAAGCGCAGGAGATTCCACAACGCGAAACGACTCCGTTTTACCCCCGCAGCCCGTATGGCGTCGCCAAACTATACGCTTACTGGATCACGGTTAATTATCGTGAAAGTTACGATCTTTTCGCCTGCAACGGCATTCTCTTCAACCACGAATCGGCCAGGCGCGGTGAAACATTCGTCACGCGCAAGATCACTCGCGCCGCGGCGGCGATCAAGCTCGGCCTGCAAAACAAACTCTATCTCGGCAATCTCGACGCCAAACGAGATTGGGGACACGCCAAAGATTATGTCGAGGCCATGTGGCTGATGCTGCAACAAGACGAGCCTGACGATTACGTCATCGCGACTGGCGAAACACATTCGGTGCGCGAGTTTCTCGACGAAGCGTTCGGCTATCTCGACCTCGACTGGAAACAGTTCGTCGAGGTTGATCCGCGTTATTTCCGGCCCGCTGAAGTCGATCTGCTCATCGGCGATTCTTCAAAAGCGAAACGAAAACTGGGATGGGAGCCGAAGATAACTTTCAAAGAGCTGGCCAGAACGATGGTTGACGCCGATCTCACCGATTTGAAAAGAACCCACAAACTCACCTGAAATGCGTTGGCGGCGCGGGCGGCTGACACTTACACAACCTCACCCGTAAAACTATGTCGAACAGATTTCCTTACGAACGAATTGTTGTTACCGGCGGAGCTGGTTTTCTCGGCTCATACGTCGTCGAAAGACTTCGCGAGCGGGGCGTCGAAAACATATTCGTTCCTCGCAGTAAAGATTATGATCTGGTCAAGGCTGAAGACATTCGGCGTTTATACAACGATGCGAATCCCGACCTCGTCGTTCACCTCGCGGCAGTCGTCGGTGGCATTGGCGCGAATCGAGCCAACCCCGGCAAATATTTTTACGACAACCTGATGATCGGCGCGCAATTGATGGAAGAGGCCCGATCGCGCGGCGTCAGGAAGTTTCTTGCCACAGGTACGATTTGCGCTTATCCCAAATTCACGCCTGTGCCGTTCAAGGAGGATGACCTGTGGAACGGTTATCCTGAGGAGACCAACGCGCCATACGGGTTGGCTAAGAAAATGATGCTCGTGCAATCGCAGGCCTATCGCGAGCAATACGGCTTCAATTCAATCTTTTTGTTGCCTGTGAATCTCTACGGCCCGCGAGACAACTTTGATCTGCAAAGCTCGCACGTGATTCCCGCCCTCATTCGCAAATGCGTCGAAGCCGTGCGTAGGAGAGAGGATCAGATCATTTGCTGGGGCACTGGCGCAGTCACGCGAGAGTTCCTGCACGCTGACGATTGCGCGCGAGGCATCGTGCTGGCCGCCGAAAAATATGATAAATCAGACCCGGTCAACATCGGCGCCGGTTTTGAAATCTCGATCAAAGACTTGGTCGAAAAGATCGCGGCATTGACCGGGTTCAAGGGCCGTCTGGTGTGGGACGCCTCGCAACCGGATGGCCAGCCGCGCAGGCGCCTGGACACTTCGCGGGCTGAACGTGAATTCGGCTTCCGCGCGCGAATCGGATTTGACGAAGGGCTGAGACAGACAATCGAGTGGTATCGCAATCAGCATCCCGATTGACGCCGAGATAATCCGAGAGATGGTCGGGATATACACGCATTACGAACGCAGTGGTTCCAACTGCGATGTAGATTGTAGATTAATGTTAGGAACTGAAAGTTGGCCGCAACCCGGATCGCCCGATCCTATCCTTGAATTCCTTTTGGAGAGAATTTACGCAGCGCTTGCGGGAAGATTCTGATCAGAACCGGCGTTCGGACTTTGCCGTCAATAATGATTTCGCGCGCGGAGATCTCCTGGCCGTAAATGTCCTTGTGGGCCGTTTTGTCCTGCATAATCACGGCGCCCTTCAACTCCAACCCGGCGAAAAGCCCTCGGCTGCGCGAGTACGAAATGATCTGCGATTTAAGCAGGACATCAGTTGAAACGTGTGTGTTGCGCCCGACCGGCCCCGCCGACACTGCGGCTCCCGCTCCGATTTCGAATTTATCCTGCAGCAGGCCGTCAACGCCCGATTTGTTCATGACCAGCAGGACGAGATCAACCGCCTGTCCTCCGATCTGTAAGCCAAAGCTGCCGCCGCCAATGGTAAAGTAGGCGGGAGAGCCCCACGAACCTTGCGCGCGCCGGCAACTGATCAATCCTTTGCCATATTGCCCGCCGACAATGAAGCCGCCTTTTTTGACTGAGGGAAACACAGCGACACAATGCGCGCGGTCGAGCAACTCCTGCGGAATCCCTTGATCGGGAGCGGACATAATCTCCTGGAAAGCGACAGCGGCTTTTTGCGCGCGGTCGCGTTCTTCGGCTTTGGATCCCTGACCCGCTGAGCTTTGAATCGGAATCGCGAGGACAAGAAGACAAACGAGGACAGTGACAGTTATCTGTTTCATTGGCATCTCCGGTAAAAACCAGGTTGATAAGAGGCGCGATTGTATTTCTATCCTGAGCGTGACTGTTTTTCAAGCTCACGCCAAATAGCGTAAGATGTGATTGGTTGATTCAACCGTTATTTAGCCGATATTTAAAGTAGGCCATATGGGCTGGGACCCTGAAATCCGGATTTGACAGAAGAATTCAAACATTCCGCATGAATTCATTCGACTCATTCACAATCGCGCCGATGTCGGCGGGCGACATTATCGATCGCGCCGTCAGATTGTACAGGCGTAATTTTCTGGCGTTGTTGCGAATCGTGATCGCGCCCAGCCTGGTCGCTTACGCAGGCTCTATTCTTTGGTCCATTGGCTGGCGCAACGCTACTCTGTCCAAAGGTGACGCGCGGATCGCAATCGCCGTTTTGATGATTTTGGGTGGTTCTCTGCTTTGGATGATTGGCAAAGCGGCCTTTTACGCCGTGCTGGGCGGGTCGTCGCGCTCGCTGGTCGCGCACTTTTTCGAGGGCAAACCCATACTGGCGCGGGACGTTTACCGCGCGGTGCGCGAACGCATCTGGTCGCTCATCGGCGCGACTCTGATGATCGGATTACTGATATTGGGCGCGATGATGATCGCATATTTTTTCATCGTCATTATCGGGATGATCTTTGCGTTGATTATGGCGACAATCATCAGTGAATTGCCCGGATGGATGCAAACGATTGTCACAGTGCTCCTCGGCGTCATAATCCTGGCCACTCTCGCCACAGCCGCTCTGCTGGTATACAGTCGCATCGTTTACGTGCCGCAAATTTTGATGGTCGAAGGCAAGGGAGTTTTCACCTCGATCAGCCGCAGCTTCGCGCTCGCCAGCGGCCAGATCCGCCGGATCGCCGCGCTTTTCCTCTTCTGGATATATGTTGGCTGGTCCGTGCTGCTATTACTGTTTCTCCCGCTCAGCTATATCTCCGATTGGATCACCCCATTTAGTCCTGAGCAGCCTCTGTGGTACAGCATCGCTTGGCAAACGGTGACCCAGTTGAGCGAGATTTTGTTGATGCCGATTGCTATGCTCGGATTTACCCTGCTCTATCTGGACAGCCGCGTTCGCAAAGAAGGCTATGACGTCGAACTGCTGGCCAATCGAACGCTCGCGCCGCCGCCGGAGGCGCCGCCGCTCTATCCTTTGACGCCGCAGCAAGCATTCGCGCCTCAACAGCAATCCACGTACAACCAAAGCTCGTTTGTGCCCTCTATTTTCGGACTCAACGATTATAGCGGCGCGCCGACAAATCCTGTTCCGACGCCGAGCGCAGCAATTGAACCATCGCCTGCCAACGGAGTCAGCCCGGCCCCCGCGATGGAATACGACAACCGAAAACAGGAGCAGGTTGAATTCGCGCCAGCCGGCGCCGCGGCAATCCCCCCCGATGCGCCACAACCCACTGTCGTTGAAGCGTCGCCACGAAGAGCTTCCATAGGCGACATCACGGCTGAAGTCATTCGGAAGAGCTGCCAATGGTGCGGCACAGAAGCAAATGTCGAGGATCGTTTCTGCAGGGTATGCGGTTCGGTCTTTTAGTCTCAGGGCGGGGAGCGAATGTCAGGAATGAATTCTCAAAGACTTAAAAAGAGCGGGAGAGCAGGCGCGGCGAAAAGTAGCGGAAAAATTCTCTTTCGCTTTCTATTTTATTTCGCGACCGCATCCTTCGCTTTCCTATTCACCCCAGCCGCGTTGGCCCAGAGAGTTTCGTCTGTCGGCGACTACGCAAGTCGTCTCAATCAGGCGGAGCGGGTGGTGAATGAAGTGATCAAACGGGAGAGCCCGGCCCCGGAGCTTGCGGTCAGAATGAATGCGATCAGGAGCCTGTTACCCACGAACGAAGAGATCGACTTCAATGGCTCAGTAATTCGCATCGACAACACCTGGTTACACGAAGCCCTGAATAACGTCATCAAAAACGCAGGAGGCGACATCGAACAGCGACATTCGATGTTGAGGGAAATCTCAGACCGCCTGGTCAAGCTCCAACAAAGCGTAAAAGAAGCTCAAACCGCGCAAGATCGGACATTGCAGGATCAGCGCGCGCGGCTTGATGACATCCTCGCCCGCTCCGAGTACCTGCCTGAGGAAAAGCGCGAATCAGTGATCCAGAAGTGGGGCGGAAAAATAAAAGATTTTCTCGGCCATCTGCTGGGAAAATTGTTTGGTGGGCCTTCCCAAGTAGGCGCAGGTGGCGCGGGATTGGCCGCGGCCTTCAGAATTCTGGTCTTTCTGGCCGTAATCGTAGCTCTGATGTTCGGGGCGGCTAAACTCGCGCAGCGTTTGCAGAGCCGCAAGAGGACTGAAGAGGGCGCGGAGACGCGCGAGGTGTTAGGAGAAGAGATCGCGGAAGACGCCACCGCCGCCGATCTGTTCGCGAAGGCCTCCGATCTGGCGCGGCAGAGAGAGTACCGCAAAGCGATCCGCCGGGCGTATATCGCGCTGCTTTGCGATCTCGAACAGCGCGGCAAATTGCGCCTGAACCGCTCGAAGACTAATCGCGATTATCTGGACGCGATGCGCTCGGAGCAACAGATATACCCTACGTTCTCCGTAATGACCAACGCGTTCGAACACGTCTGGTACGGCCAGGAGCGCGCCACTGAAGAAGAGTTCCAGGACTTCGTCGCGCTATACCAGGAAACGGTCAAATAGATTCTATGCGTCGTTATTTTGGCGTCACCATTACGATCGTCATCGTGATCGCTGTGATCATAGCAATGAGCGCGGCGGGCAATATCGAATTTGACCGGCCTTTTGAAAATGAGTTATGGCCGAATCGTTCCAGCTACAATTCAGGCCCGACGGGGACGCGCGCGCTTTATCAGTTGCTTGAAGAATCGGGAATGCCTGTGGCGCGATGGAGAGAGAGCTATTCTTCGCTGAATGCGGAAGCCAAAGACGCGACACTAGTCATTGTCGGCCCGTTTCCATCCGGTCAAAAACTCTCCGACGAAGAAGCCGTCGCACTGCAAGGTTGGGTATCAAACGGCGGGCAGGTTTTGATAATCAGCCGATCTCCGATTGAACAGTTCGGGGACCCGGTGATTCACTCGAAAGGGCCTGAGAAATTACCCGACTGGCAAACACCGCCTGAGCAATTCATTTATGAAAAGAGCGACGAATTGATCGCGCAACCAACCGAATTGACCCGGAATGTTCGCGGACTGGCGATCTCCGGCTTCGCAACGCGAATGAATTTTCACCCCCCACACCCAGTGGCCAATCCGGGTGAAACAAAATCCGAAGAGGACGCGCCTCCACCACCGCCCCCGGCGCCAAAATCGGAGCCGACGGCGAGAACTGACAATCAGAATGACGATGAAACCAATGAAGAATATTCACTGGCGACGCTCTACGCTCCGGTGATTCATCTTGGTGACAAAGATGGCGCGGTGCTTGCCGACTTCACTTATGACAAAGGGCGCATCATCTTTCTTTCCGATCCGTTCGTAATCGCCAACAACGGCATCGCGCGCGGGGCCAACCTGACGCTGGATCTGAACATCCTGCGTTCGATCGGCGCGCCGAATCGAAAGATTTTCTTCGACGAATTCCATCACGGCTATCGTAGTGAAAGCAATCCGTTGGTCAATTATTTTCGCGGCACGCCTGTGCCTTGGCTGCTTCTACAAGGTCTGTTGCTGAGCCTGCTGATACTTTACACCTATGGCCGGCGTTTCGCCCGCCCGCTGCCTTTGCCGCAGGTTGACCGCCATTCTCCTCTGGAATTCGTCGGCTCAATGGCCAACTTGCAACAGGCGGCGCAAGCGCGCGAGTTGGCGCTGGAAAACATCTACCCGCGCTTCAAAGCGAGCCTCTGCCGCAGACTCGGTCTTTCATCGCGCGCGCAGAAGGATGAGATCATCGCCAGCGCTCGCCGTCGCCGATTTCCGATTTCTGAAATTGAACTGCGTCAGACGTTGAGCGATGCGGAGTTGGCTCTGGCTGTGGAACATATTGATGACGCGCGGCTAGTCACTCTGGTCTCGAGGATGCGGCGCATCATTTCGCAGATAAAAAGATAAATAGAGCCTAAACTTTCTCGCCGCGAGCGCGCATATCAGAAAGAACTTTCTCAATGCCGAGCTTATCAATCGTCTTGATTCCACGGGGCGTCACGCGCAGTCGCACCCAACGACTTTCGCCCGGAACCCAGAAACGATGCCATTGCAGATTCGGTTCGAAGCGGCGTTTTGTTTTATTGTTAGCGTGCGAGACATTGTTGCCGGACATCGGTTTCTTACCGGTCACCTGACATTTCCTAGCCATAATAATGATCCTCCCAAAAGCGATTATGATTACGAAGCGCGGGACTATATCATAAGCCCTGCATCAAAGCGAGCCGGTCGGGTCGGGTGCAGCTCTGAAGAATCAGGCGGCCAAGAGCCGTTGGCCGGGATGGTTGCCGGAAAGGCTGCTGCGCTGACCGCTCGACCGGTCACACTATGCGCTTAGGGCCAAGGTCAGCGCGGCAATGATG
>Ga0187894_10002627_pt1 | contig 21222 bp, 13 predicted proteins | sample GBC1701081metaG_FD_136650 | JGI IMG/M metagenome (GOLD analysis project Ga0187894, IMG submission 136650) | White microbial mat communities from a lava cave in the Kipuka Kanohina Cave System on the Island of Hawaii, USA - GBC170108-1 metaG ...
CTCGTCGATCAGGATTAGAACGCTCACGTTGTCCTTGGCGGGCAGATCTAGCAGCGTCGTCAGCAGATTCTCCGCCGGGGCACTCTCACGTTCCTCGGCCTTGTTGTCGGCATGCAGGATCTTCAGCCCTTCGTCGCCTGCGAGTTGGTACGCGAGTACACTCCAAGGCTGCTTAAGTGTGCGTACCTTACCGCCAGGCGAGCGTACTTCCATGCCTTTCTCGACATCCAACTTATCGAAACAGAGTCCGGCCACGCGCGCCTTGGGCGGCGTCTGTCCGATGGCCTCGATGAACTCGGCCACAGCGGGCAACTTAGGTAAGGCAGCCGGATCGGTCACGAGATGTCGTAGGGTAATCAGCGTGTGAGTTTTTCCACCACCGTATGTCAGTTCGAGCTGGCGTACGGCTTTGTCGTTCTTACCTGCCACACGCAGCACCACGTCTCGCACTAGTCGGCGCAGGTTATAAGTCGGAAACGTGAGAGCAAAGAACTGCTCCGGGTCCTCATAGATGGGCCTTTTGCCGCTCTGCATGAGAACCTCATAAAGGTCAGCGGCGAACATATGGAGCGGCAGTTCGCCGGACTTCAGGTCGTCTCGCAGCTTCACGACTTCGTGCCAACACTTCCAAGGTAACTTAGCCATAGGCATCATCCTTTGCTTGACATCCGCTGACGGCGTGGTACTCTAAGAAGGAAGTTTTAACCCCGCCAATCCGAGAGGGTTGGCCCGACGCCCGCTTAGGCGGGCGTCCATTTTTTATCTCCACTTCTCGGGACGAACGACACTTCTCCCCAGCGCAACTGACACTGACTCCGGCAGCTGACAGTTCCGCAAATCCGACTCGGCGATCCATTTCTGACCATGTGCTATCCGCCGCAGAGCGTCACTCTTGCGCGCTGGCGGAAAAACGGCTATCACCCGCTTGCCCGGCCAACGCTGCCGGATGACTTGCACGGGCGGGACCAAATCGCTATCGCCTGACACCAGCAATGCTACGTCAAATCGTCCATCCATCGCATCTGTTAACAGACGGCAGGCAATGTTGACGTCCGTCATCTTCTCCTCGTGCCGAGTATACTTATTCCCGCACTTGAAGCAGTTCATTTCTTTGGCCAAGTAATGGCCATACTCCACTTTCAGGTTCGGTCGGTATGCCTTGAGCGCGTCGATGAATGTCATTTGTCGCCTCAGCGCGTCCGGATCTTTTTTCACTTTGGCTGTGCAGTACACTACTTCGCTTAACGTCTGTCCGCTGAGCAGAAACCGCTCCGCCAGCGCCCACAAGTCCAGCCAGTAGTACTTTCGCCAGCCTTTGCTTCGCAGGCCGTGGTAGAGGTTAAAGCCGTCGATATAGCAGATGACGTTCATTTATCTCCTGCCGAGATGGCCTGATCATCGAAAAGCATCGGGCCGTGATCGTGTATCGCACCCTTAGCTTGCACATGATTGCTCAGCGACTCCAGTGTCTGGAGTTCTTGTGATTCTCCATCTTTTCGGGACAGCTCGATCAGCGACTGCAGGAGTCGTTTGAATAATTCCTGCCGCCGCAGGCCATACTCGTCGAGATACTCGTCCACCTTCAAGACATCTCCGGCCCGCCATAGCTGCATGAGCCGGTGAATGCGGTCGATGAGCGGGACGGGCTGGCCGCCGGGAGCCTCGTATCCCATGTTCTTGTGATGGCGATGCGCCCAGGTCTTAAGCTTTACCTTGCTGCCAGAGTCTGAGGTGCTATCTGGATCGGTCTCGGCGTCCGGGTCGGCGTCTTCATTCTTTTCGTCATCTTCATCCTCTTCCTGGCTGCTACTACCGCCAGTGCGGACCAAGATATCCCAAGTGGATTCCAAATCACTATCTGAGAGACCACAGGCCGTGGCGTAGAGGATACACGCACCGGAGGGAGCTTCCTCCAGACCGAAGTCGTGACGGTGGAGTAAATAGTAAGCTGTCGGGGCATCCATGCGGTCGGCGGCAGCGAGGTCCGCGCCAGCGCCGTCGCCGGTCAGCACCTGGCCGACTACGTAGTCCACGACCATACGGCGGACGTGAGAAAGGAACTCACCCACTTCCATGGTTTCGCCAGGGTCGTTAGCCTTCTTGACCACAGGGTGCTTGCTGTATGCCTCTAACGCCGGGCCAGTGGCAGCCCAGACGAAGTCCGGGCCACGAATCCCCGCGTCCCAGAACTCGCGCAAGCGTGTAGCGATGTTCGCTCGCATCTCTTCCAAGACCTTATTGTCCCAGCCAGGACGGGCGGTAGCAGGGCGCTTCTTGCAGACGAGCCACACTGATGAAGCTAACGAGGCTCTTCCAAAGTTTCGCACTCCACCACGCATCTCAGTCTGAATAGGCCACGACCCATCAACAACGAAACCGGCGCGAATCATGGCAGACACCAGGGTTTCCCAAGCATCTGGCTGCTTATGTGCGAAGACGATGACGAGTCGCCCGGAATCAATCAACGACGCAGAACAGGTCTCAAAGGCGCGCGCCATGCCATCCTCGTAGGTCTTCTTCGAGAGGGCTGCGTCGCCGTCATGCCGACTGGAATCGTCGATTAGCTCTCCGTCCCCCGCTACGTGATCCCACTTGGGACCGATAGGTTCGGCGAACGCACGATCGTACGCAGTGGAAACTCCCGACAGGGTTCGGCGGAGCCATATGTAAAAGAAATCCATCAAGTCCGAGTAGGGAATCGCGTCGTAGTAAGGTGGGTCGGTCACAATCAGATCGAACTGACGATCTTTTCGGGCAACCGCACTTTCCATCAAGACTGATGGAGCGGGTACGTTATGTGCGGCCGGAAGCAGCGAACGAAGGACGCGAACCACATTGGAGACGGCGCCGTTGAAGTAGCGATCCGCTTCGGAAAGGGGATTTGCTTCGCCGAAGTCCCAGGTGATCGGGAGGGCGAACCGAAGAAACGTCTGCTTCACTTCACCCGCGACGTTCTCCCAAATGCAGATCGAACTCATGTAGTTGGCAGTGCGGTCAAGAGCCACAGCAAGATATGCGCATATCGCTTCAGCCCATTCATTGGAATAGCCCGCCGCTTTCATAGCATCTCGGCACTTCCGAGTACTGTTGACCAAGACGCCTAGAGCGAGAAGTTGTCGTGGGGTAAACAGCTTTGACCACTGATCAAAGCCGTAAAGTGGGACCCGGAAGCCAAGAGCTTCCTTACTTGCCAACAGTTCGCTTATCATTCCAAATGGAAGTGCGGAATACACTTGGTCAAGCTTCGCAACCGCATCTGAGGCGAGCTTGATCTCTGCTAGTGTTGGCAAGCGATACTCTTTCTCTTTGCTTCCATCGACCACAACTCCAGTGAGTGCAATTCCGAGTTCCTGTGCTTGTCCCAGAACGCGGATGTCCTCCATCGTCATGATGCCTTTCAGCCCGCAACATGGACAATCGGCCCCAGCCCGCGTCATCGTTCCCGCCCCGAGTCGCTTATCGTGCTCTCGGCGCTGGGCTGCGTTACCGCCCTTCACCGGCATGTCCGTCTCGATGCCGAAGACAACGCCCGTCTTGTCTGGATTCGGTTTCGTCGTCAGTAAGACTCGCTTGCTGTCCTTCTTGCTCATCCATCGTGTCTTGAGCAATGGGATTTGGGTCCGACAGTTCTTACATTTGACCGTTCGTGCCCACAGATAAGCCACCGTCGGCTTGGCCACCCAGCGCGGATTGGCCTTGGCTGCCAGATACTCCTCGCTGAACTCAGCGTTTAGCGAGTCGATATCCGCCGTACCGTCGTCCCTGAGCGGCACCAGCCGCATGGGCTGCTTCTCGTATGCCTTGCCGGGCTTGAGTGACTCGAAGTCCGCATAGATCGGATAGAACTGCGCCAGCTCCTGCCGAGCATGATTTAGTACCCACTTGCCCCAGGCGCGGACGTGCCAGGCAAGGTCCGCCTCTGGCGGACCATTTGACGCGGAGAAGGAGCGACGCGGTGACGCGGTGATCCCCCTCTTCTCCGTGTCTCCGCGTCCCCGTGTCCCCGTGTCAAACAGTCCACCGGGTTCAGGGGAACCGTGTACCTTCCGGAAGGCTGCCATGAACTCCTCATCCTCCAGAATGAAATCCGGCAGCGGATGGGTCTTGCCAGCCAGCTTCTGTGGGTACTCTAGTGTGCACTTGAGGATGAACCAGGCGACGGGGTTGATGTCTGCCGCCGTGACTTCGCAGCCCAGACGCATAGCTTCGAGCGGAATAGCTCCACCTCCGGCAAAAGGATCGAGCACACGCGGCGCACGACCGCCATAGGTCTTGCGAATTTCCTGGCGGAACCATTCCAACTCTTCTTCATAGAACTTGTCTTTACGGCGATACTCTTCCAGCTTTTTCTTGCCGCCTGATGTCGGCTCGGAACCTAACCAGTGGAGGATACCGCCCTTGGTTTCCTCCTTGATCCGCTCGACCGTGCGGCCATTAGGCATCTTTTTCTTCTCGACCTTCTCGACCACCTTGCCGCCGATCCTCTCACAGAGCTTCTGGCGTTCTTCGGGTGTCCCCGGGTCTGGCAAAAGTGTGGCGATGAGTGCCGCCCGGCAAGCGGCAAGCGGTCGTCGCGCGGGCCAGATGTGTAGTGTCGAGATGTGCCCATGCCGCACGTTCTTCTCGTGAACCGAGTCCAAGGAGGCCTGCTTCAGCGGGAATGCGTGTTCGATGAGTCTAGGTTTGTCGGTCATGACAGAGCCTTAAGTCCGGTTTTAGCTGCGATCTTCTGCGCGACCATTTTAAAGTCCTTATAGGCTTCGGTGACAGAATAGGTGTGAGCGCCGAGAGCGCCGTCAGCAGGTTTAAGGAAGAACATAGGTTTACGAGCTTCCTGGGCTAAGGGCATCAAGCTCCGGTAGTCCTTCAATCTCGCTATACAGTTGGGGTCAGTCTCGATGGTAACCTTGGGATCAGAAGACTGTTGAAGTACGGCTTCAACGTAAGTTGATGGCATTCGAGCCATCCAACGCTCAAAGGCTTTGACTGGTCGATCGAGACGGATAGTGTGACGGAGGACAATATAGCCAACAGGCTGAATTTTGCCGGACGGTAGCGGCAAACCTTCTGGTGGGTTCTCTCCGAGCCGCTTTTGCCAGCCATCTCGCCAGTTTTGCAGTGCTGGCCCCAGGTTCTGTAGACCTTGTAGTGAGAAAAGGTCTGGTCCCAAGGGGATAACGACAAAGTCCGACGCAATAAGCGCCGCACGATTGATTGCGCCCAGGTTCGGGCCGAGGTCGATGAGAATGACATCTGTCCCATGTTTCTCTCCTGCCTTCTGCACGAGTCGCCAGAAAGCGGACATGATGCGAAACGCACGGGGGTCTCCCGCAAGGCACTTGGGCCAGACTTCTGAAAGATCATCCTCAAAAGTAGATAAAGCCATGTCCCCGAGGATCAGGCCGAGTCGGTCCGAGATGATCTCGACGTGAGGATCTGCGATATCCCCTGTGCCTTGCTTTAAAGGCTGAACAGCGCCGAATATGGTAAGCGGGTGGCCATTGTTGGGCATCACCTGTTCGAGCCGGTCTTCATCCAGGAAGGCGGCAGTAAGATTACCTTGGGGGTCGAGGTCGGCGGCGATGACGCGAAGGCCGTGGTCGGAGAACATCCATGCGAGGTGGTAAACCATCGAAGTCTTACCGACGCCGCCTTTATTGTTGAAAAACGCTATCACTGAGATACTCATGATCGCCTCCTGAGAATGACTGCAACATGGGCATCCTCAACTTGGAACTCGGGCGGCGGGTTGCCATTTCGTTTCATAGCGCGACGAGCTGTTTCAATCCCGGTTCCAAAGTGTTGTACATATGCAAGCTCCTTCATGACTGCAGCCAGATTCGAGTTGCGGTAGTCGTAAGCGCCGGGATTGCCAAAGTTTTGTTTTGTAACCTGACCGTACGGGCCGCCGGGATTATGAATCTCTACGCGGTCGTTGAACCAGTAGATATTCACCGGCGCGTGTGTGTTCTCATAGGTACGATGTAGGATCGCATTCCTGAAGATCTGCTGCAGCGCTTCCAGCGGATAGTCGGCCGTCCGGATTTCTGTGTCGGCTGAAGTAATGTCGATTGCTGTACGGATATTGATCCTCAGCCCATCCTCGACTCGCCTTAGTAAGTCAGGTAAAGGGCCGCGCAAATCCTGCGCAGCAAGGATAGGATCACTGAGTCCCGTCCCATCAATCCGGAGGAGCTGTACGTAGGCACCGGGGACCCAATCCGTTGGCGACTTGCCTACTACAAGAAGGCCAAGCAACGTCGGACAAATTGGTGGACCAGGATGGGCAAATTTTGCGGCAATCAGTTGATGTTCCAGTGAACGCTGGTTCTCCTCGACAACTTCTGGAGCGATAGCCGAAGGGATGTAGGTCCGGCGGAAGAGTAGTTCATCGATGGCATTAAGTTCTGCAGAGACGATGGGACGAATATCTGCAGGCACATCACGGAAGCGCCGTTTCTCGTTTAGTCGACGTTCGTCATCTGGATTCGCAATCCCACGTCGCGGGCCTGAGCGAATCCAGATCGTGCCCTTGAATCTTACTGGAGGAGCATCGGACGGATAAACGAACACAACAGCGACGTCCCGCCCCTTCAGGCTTCTCTTCTGAACGTCGAGGGATGGAAACGATAAGACGTTTCCGTCTCCACGCATGGAGGCGAGGTTCTGCAGCATCTGATCCGTGATCTCTAGGCCGACGGGAGCACCGTTGTCATTGACGCCGACAAACAACACGCCTGGCTTGTTGTGACCAGGGAGGTCATTAGCAAAAGCGCAGATCGCCTGTCTGATTTTATCTCCATCAGTTAGTGATTCCTTGCGTTCGACGCGGTCAGATTCGATGTCCTCAAGTAACTGCTCCAGTTCAGTATTCGTCATGCTCGGTTCCTCCATCGGCGCCGGTCCATTCTACACCTCCCCGACGTCCATAACCTGTGCGTGAGCGATCCGCACGCCGCCGACCTCACGTACGGTCTCCACCACTTGCGTTTTCGTGAATGGTCGCACCAATAATTTCTCAAAAGGGTCTTGGACCCGGACCATCTGCGGCGTGGGCGTAGCGCAGTGGTAGATCGCATAGAGCCAGTAATCGGCGCGTAGGTTACAAGCGCGCGCCCACTCGTTGTCGGTGACCTCAATCTCTCCCGTACTCGCCCGTCCTTTGACCTCAATGCAGCGTCGCTCGTTGCCAGGTCGAATCGACAGGATGTCGAACCCAGGGTGATCGGGCAGTGCAGCGGCGCGGGCCAGCTCAGGCGTGTGGACAAACTTCACCTTGGCTCCCGCCGCCTCCTCGAAAGCACGCACCAAGTCCATAGCGATTTGCTCGACGTTGGCTTGGTGACGTTCGAGGTCTTCCCGATCGGCGGACGGCACGACCAGCGCGTGAGCGATGAAGTCCACATCACCAGGGACAATCAGTTCCGGTTCGCGCCGCAGGATGGCTAGAGCTCGGTCACGGCGCTGAGACAGCGCACGCTGTTGTTCCTTGATCTCCACAAGCTGCTGGGTGGCAGCCTTGTTTCCTTCGCGCGCCTTTTGCGAGAGCTTGGCGCGGTCAGCGGCCAGTTCGGCTTCCTGGAAATCGAAGCCGCGCCTGACGAAGGTCTCTCGTTCTTCAAGTGTGTTCAGCAGGCGCGACCTGCTCTCGACAGCCATGGTGCGCGCAACACGTTCAGTCAAATATGCTTGAGCCAAGTCACGGTGTTGCGTGGCGGCTACCGCGAGACGCTGCGCTTCGGGCGGCAGGCCGTGACCGCCGCGCAGCAAAAGGAGATGTTCTACAGGACAAAGGGAGACCTCCGCGCCCTCGGACTGACGGACCCCTACAAGGCGACATTCGAGGGTTTCTTCTTGACCCAACTCTTCCATCTCTGAGTCTACTTTGCGCACTACCGTCAGCCTCGCAAGATGAAAGATGTAGGGTCTCTTGGTGGTGGGATCGACGAACACCGCGCCACGCAGAGCATCCCTACCGAGTTGGTTGCGCACCAGTTCCCGAAAGCGCTCGAACACCGGCTCACCGGGATGCATCCACACGCAGGCCTGGTGGTCTTCGGGTCGCACGACCGATAAACAGCTTCGCTGATGAGGGGGATAGACTTCCAACGCACTCAGGAGTGGATCGACCGCGCCTCTCTTCACCGGTTGCAGGGTGAACACGTTGCCAAGATCGCCATCGACCTGAATGTCAACCAACGGTGCTGCGGATGAAATGAAGCGCCGCACATAACCGGGTAGAAGGCGGAAGAAGGTTTCCTGCTCGATGCTTTCCCGCAGACGCGGCAGTTCCTTCTTCACGTCCCCGCCGTCATCGTAAAGGCGGCGTTCGCGCTCCGCGAGCGCCTGCACTTGCTCTTTCGTTAAGCGTCCATCGAGTTCCCGAGCAATGGCCTCGGAATCACCGAGCAACGCTAACTCCATGTACCACTTGATGGGCACATCCGCGAAGATACGGCCGATGCTGTCGTAGACCTTGTCGCTCTTAAGTTGCTTGCGAATCTTCTCCAACTTGTCGAGCAAGGTCTTCAGGACGCGGCCTTCACGGGTAGACGGCGCAACGAGATTGAGAATGATTACCGGATCATGCTTCTGGCCATAGCGGTGGATGCGGCCCATGCGCTGTTCCAGGCGGGCCGGATTCCACGGCACGTCGTAGTTAAGCATGATCCAGCAGAACTGGAGGTTGATCCCCTCAGCGGCCGCGTCGGTGCAGATCATGAAACGCGCGCCACCCTCGTCGGACGGCTTGCGGAAACGTTCGACCTGTTCCTGGCGCTCGGTGTAGTGCATGCCGCCATGGATCGTGGCGATCTGACCAGTGTAGCCCATGCCACCGAGACGGCGCATAAGGAAGTCCAGCGTGTCGCGGTGCTCCGTAAAGACGATCAGCTTCTCGCTCGTGAATTTGGGATCGGTAATGACGGCACGCAGTTTGTCAAACTTCGACTCGTGCCCCGCATCATGAACCTGCCGGGCTAGCCCGCGGAGCTGTTCGACCTGGTGCCGTTCGGCCACCAGATCGGCGAGCGAGGCTGCGATGACCCCTTGCAGGAGTTTATCCTCGGCGACTTCATTCTCTTCCTGACCGTTCTCTGTGCTCTCGTCGTCCGCCGTTTTGTTTTCCAGGACGTCGTCGTCTTCGGTGATTCGCCTCTGGAGCGTCAGTAATTGCTCCATGGTGATCCGCCCGGATTGGACATCGTCAATTATGGCACTCAGTTTCTCGATTCGACGCTCGAAAGAACGCAGTAAAGCGTAGGTGGAGCTGGCCAATCGACGCTGGAAGACACTCATGGCCAAGCGTGCGGCTGACTGGTTCAGGAGCTTGGCCCTGTTGTAAACGTGCTGGAGGTACTCCGTCGTCTCGTCATAGAGCTTCTGCTCGCCCACGTCGCCTTGAGTCAAGTCGTAAGCGAGGGTATCAGCGATACGTCGCGGATAAAGCGGTTCGCCACCCAGCTTGACCATCTCCTCTTTGGTGCGCCGAATGAAGTACCGCTTCCTTTGTTCAGAAGGATACTGATCGAAGGCTTCATCCGTAGCTAGCGCCTCCGGCTCCAGCAAACGCCAGAGGGCGTAATATGGGTAGTCCTTCCCCATGTGAGGCGTTGCCGTCAGCAGCAGCAGATGATGTGCGTGCCATGGCAATCGCCACACCCGGTCGCCCGTGTGAACTCCCGCGATGGCCTCCGCCAAACGGTAGCGGTCAGTCTTACGAACGCGAAAGTCGTTTCCCCGGTCGCAGGAAAGTTTGTGGGCTTCATCGAAGACCACAAGTTCGTAGGGCTCAACATCCTCCTCTTGGAGACGAGCAAATGCACGGTCTCCGGCTAGAGTATCGACACTCACAATCAGGCGGTTACTCGATGGCCCAATGAAGGGATTGCCGATTCGCAAATCACTTCCAGTGACGACATCGAACTGAAGGCTGAACAGAGTCGAAAGCTCGCGCTGCCAATTCCCAATCAGCCCGGCTGGCGGGATGATGAGGACCCGCTTGAGCAATCGGCGCGAAAGCATCTCACGTATGTAGAGGCCGGTCATAATCGTCTTGCCTGCGCCTGCGTCGTCGGCTAACAGGAACCGCAGCCGAGTTTGCTTCAGCATGTGGTCGTAGACGGCGATGCGCTGATGCGGAAGGGGGTCGATGCTGGCGATTTCAGTGGCGAAGGCAGGGTTGGCCAGGTGTCCAAAGGAAAGCCTCTCACCTTCGACGAGCGCCCGCACAACCTCCGGTTCTACAGTGAAGTCCAACACGGGCGGCTTATCGGGATACGGCGGGGGTTCGGGTTCCGCAACTCGATCGTCGTCTAATCCCCCTGCCAGTTTCAAGATCTGGTTCCAAGACAGTTGTGAGGGACGGGCTTTTCCATTCTCCCATCGGTTGATCGTCGGAAACGATACGCCAAGTGACTTTGCTAAAGCGACCTGCGTGAGGCCCAGGCGAGCCCGGAGGCGCTTTATCTGAGTGGAATAGTCCTGGGCAGGTGGGTGTTCCATATATTTTGTCTCGTCGTTTCAAGAAAATAGCCAAGAGACTATATCAAATGATATAGAAAGCGTCAAATATTCACGCGATGTAGAAAAACATATGAATTTATAATAGTTTGCCTAGATGCGGTTATTATAGAAGAGGTTGTACAAGTAATCTTGCTCTTTTGGATCGTAGTGACCAAGGAAGTAGTATAGGGGGCTGCGTGATTCTCTAGATCTGACGCTCGTCGAATGGGATACGTTCTGTCAGTGGATGTTTCCTGCAGGCAGTATAGGAATACCCTCAATAGTTGTCATGGCACAGCCGTAGAGACGTCCCGTCAGAGCGTCTCTGCAAAATCTAGCTGTTTCCTCCCCTCCATCAGGATGTGTGCTGCATCCTTCTGAGGCCCGTGATGATCAAACAGGAAGTGAAATTAAAGAGGCAGAATCGCGAGAGCTAAATCCGTCTTACTCCGGAGTATCAACCTCTTCCACATCGTACTGCCCGGAGAGCCGCCGCCGCAGATGCGACCAGCTCATGCCAATCGCTAACGTAATGGCTATGATCCCAAGACTCGTATAGGCCAGCATGCGCGGACTCTTGGGCGAGAGCCAACCACGACTGGCGAGCAGCCAGACCACAGACCCACAAAACGCCACCACCATGAACACACCGAGAAATCCGAGCGAACGCAGGGTCGCCCGCAAGTAAATACCCCAGCCCATCAGTAAGGCCAGGCCAACAATCGCTTTTTCTGGACCGAAGCTTCTGGGTTCGCCAAATACCCAATGATAATAGGAAAACCCTTCAGGGTTGTAGGTCGCTCCGACGAGGATCACAGCGAAGAGTAGCCGCAAAAGAAAACTTGGACTGGTAAATCCATTATCTGCCATGACTCATCCCCAACCCGACAAAGTCGATGAAGCCTCGCTCGACGTTGACCGCGACAAGTTTGACCCGGACTCGATCACCTACGTCAAACCGCTCGAAGCGCTCCACCACTTTTCCTTCCACAGGTGGGTCCTGAATCCGTACCCAGGTTCCTTTCTCTGATACGCCGGTGACAATGGCATCGAACCGCTGTCCGATGTGAGAAGCGAGCAGGAGAGCGGCGGCAGATTTGCGCACCTGTCGCTCAATTTTCTCGGCATCATCTTCTTGTTCCGTGCAGTGACGGGCCAGTTCTTGCAGCTCGTCGATGCGGTACGGCACGGGACGGCCAGCCAGAGCGGCTTTGAGCAGGCGCTGAGTAATGAGATCTGGGTAGCGGCGATTGGGAGCCGTCGAATGGGTATAATCCTTGATCGCTAAGCCAAAATGCCCGACCGAGGCTTGGCCCGGCACTTCGACGGCATATTCGCCAGACCCCAGCAGTTTGACGACAGCCAGGGATAAATCTGGGAAGCGCAAAGGGTCACGCTGTTTTTGCCGCTCCAGAAAGGCTTCTAACGCAATACTGTCAGGCACGGCAGGTAAACGCTCCCCCACTTCCGCGGCTAGGGCCATGATCCGCGGCCAGCGCTCCGGTGTTTGCAGCACTCGCCGAAGAGATGGAAAGCCTTTGCCCGCGAGGTATCGGGCCGTCACTCCGTTAGCGACAATCATGACCTCTTCGATTAACGCTTTGGCTCGATTGCGAGACTGCACTTCAAGCTGGGTAAGGACATCGTCAGCGAAAACCGGACGAGCTTCGAGCGTTTCGAGACTCAACGCACCGTTTTGTTGGCGCAAGAATGCCAATCGTTGGGTGACGCGGTCTTGCAGCCGGATTTGCTCGGCCAGTCCGGGGACAGTAGCGACTCGGCTTGGGGCCGCAGCACTCCCATCGAGCCACGCCGCTACACTGTTGTACGCCAGCTTGGCGTGGTTGTGCACCAGCGCACGATAGAGGTCCGACGCTAGCAAAGTCCCATCCTCCGCCATCACTGTTTCTATCACCACCGCGACTCGATCCTCGTCTTCGTTCAGCGAGGTCAGGTCGGTAGAGAGCCGCTCCGGGAGCATGGGAAAGATCTGGGCTGGAGTGTACACAGAGGTCGTGTTCTGTCGCGCGTGCTGGTCGATCGCCGATCCCTTGGGAACCAGAGCATCGACATCAGCGATGGCGACACGGAGGGTTACTGACCCATCGGTCCCCGGCTCGGCGACCGAGAGCTGATCGAGATCACGGGAGTCATCATTATCAATCGAGAACCACAAGAGCTGGCGCAGATCACGGAGAGTGGGATCAGTTGGAGAGGCTGGCTGGGTCAGATGTTCGGCTTCAGCGAGTACTGCGGGCGAAAACTCTGGCAAGAACCCCCGCTCGATCATCACCCGGTGGGCAATGGCCTGTAAGCGCTGGCGTGACGACTCAGTGGTCTGGGGCATGGCTTCCTCCGGTGCGTGTACTTCTCTTGGTAGTGCCTATCACTACATCGTACCGCACCTACCGTGACATGCCAGCACCGTTGCTGGAATTCACTTCGCTCATTCCAGCCTACACAACTGCTTGGATTGCCGGCGGAGATAAAACAAAGCAATCAGAGTCGCAACGGCAGCGACCCCAGTGATGGCCGAGAGCAAAAGGCCCTTTCCCCGCAAGAGCAGGAGTGGACCGAGAACGACAAAGAAGATCTCGATCGGCAGGATAAAAACGTAGGCAACGGCGAAGTGATGGAGAACCCGAGAGCGATGCTGCGGGTCAACAATTTGTAGCAGTGCAACCGCTATGCCCATGATCCCGGTAATCCAGCCCCAGGTAAACAGCGCGTTTTCAAACCAAAACGCAGAGAACGATCTCGGCCCCAGATACAGAAAGAGCCACAGGCAGAGCAGCGTGCCAAAGCTTAACAGCAACAAGAGTGGAAAGAGGTGTGCGGCAACGGCGAGGAAGGAAATGGAGGCAATACTAAAGACGACCAGGAAATCGACAAACATTCCTTGCAGAGTTTGCGCCGTCGCCCGGTCGATGTAGGAGGTCGCGCCAACAAGCCGCAATAGGCGAGACAATACCCCAGCGGCAAGAAAGGAGAGACAAAAGATCGGGATGCGATAGCCTTTGAGATAGACAGCGGACTCGTGGTTGAGGATATATCCCGCGAGGGTCGGGATCAGGATCAAGCTCAGATGAAGTGATAGGACGTTTAATGAGGACATGCCCGTGGTCGCACTGCCTGGGGAACTGCGGTTCTCGGCAAGACCCTGGTGGATGTCTGTTCCTTCAGACGGTATCTCACAGTGCCCGTAGGCGGTAGTAACGCCTGATCGCGTGCCCCACCTGATGAGTGCCATACCGCCAACGATGGATGTCAGTAAGCCCATCGTTGCTGACACCATTGCCAGAGACTGACCAGTGCTCCAGCCATACTCGGAGAAAGTCGCGCCGACCGCAGCCGCGGTGCCATACCCTCCGATAAAGCCGAGAGCAAGCAGCGAAGCAAAACCATCGGGGAGGCTCGGCCACAGTGGTCGAAGGACGAGGGAAGTAAAACCAATCGCCAATGACCATTGCAGGAAAATAGCAACGGCGGAGTATAACCCGAGCTGGACCACCGGCAGCGAGCGCCCGCCTGCAGCGATGGGTGCGGAAGTGAAGGGCAAGGTTGCGAAGATGAGAGCGGCGAAAAGTCCAGGATACTCGGCAATCGACAGAGAAAAAGGGAGATAGCCGAACCCATTCGGACCAAGTGCGAGGCCGATCCCCCCTGCCAGGAAATTGGCTGGCAAGAACAGCCGCTGCACGATGCCGACGCGGGTTCTTATAACCGCGCCTAGTAAGAGCAGGAAACCCGCAAGGGTGAGATCAAGGAACACCACCCAGTAGGAATACGGCATCGAAGGACGCAACTCTCTCCCTCTCGTGGCTATCGCGCCCAGACAGGCTTATCGAGAGGCGCTCGTGATGCCAGTACCGCCTCAGCTGCCGACTCTCCGCTTCGCACACAGTCGGCGATGCCGACGCCACGGTAGGCACTGCCAGCTAGAGTCAATCCAGGATGCTGCGCGACCCGCTGTTCAATCGCCGCAACCAGATCGAGATGACCAACTATATACTGTGGCATCGACTGCGGGTATCGGGCAATGCGGACAAAGAGTGGATTGGCATCGATGCCGAGAAGTTGGGCTAGCTCCTGCCGCACTGCGCTCTCCATTTCTGCGTCTTCAAGATTGAAGAGTTCTTCCTGTAGCGAACCGCCGACGAACGCGCGCACGAGTACATGTCCTTCAGGCGCGCGCCCTACGTATTTGACACTGGAGAACGTACAGGCAATGATCCGACGATTCTCAATGCGCGGGACGACAAAGCCGAACCCATTTAGGGGATATGGTATCTGCTCGCGACGAAACGCCAGGCTCACAGTCGCAGCCGAGCTGTAAGCAATAGTTGTGAGGCGCTCGGCCAACTGTGAATCCAGATCACGAACGATCCGTGCCGTTTGAAAGGCAGGGATTGCGAGGACGACGCCATCGGCTTCAAGCACGGAACCGTCCTGACAGACTATGTTCCAGCGACCATTGATTCGCTGCACCGCAGTGACGGCACAGCTCTGCCGAATCGTACCTCGTGTGAGTCGCGCTACCAGCGTATCCACCATCGTTTGCATACCATCACGCAGTGTGACAAATAAACTCCAGCGCGCCCCGCTTGCGTCCTTGACTTCTTGCGGCTTCTTGCGATTCGCTTGCCACATCGCATAAATGACACTTCGCCGCTCGCGTTCCATTTGCAGGAACCGTGGCATGGTCGCCGCCAGGCTAAGACGGTCTGGGTCAGCAGTATAAATCCCACCGATGAGTGGCTGAGCGACTCGCTCGAGTGCTTCGCGCCCTAAGCGGCGACGGACAAACGAGCCAAGGCTCTCGTCTTGTCGCGTCGCTGCTCGTGGCAGTAAAAGATCCAACGCCATCCGCGCTTTACCAAGCCAGGAAAACAGGCGTGAACGCAGCAGTGGACCAAATCGCGTCGGCGCCAGTAGCATAAATCCTTCGGGCAGTGGTTCAAGCTTGCCCTGATGCACGACAAACGTCGCACGATGCTGGTCCTGAGTGCCGATCAGCTCCGACTCGAGACCAATTCTGCGACAGAGTGCCAACGCCCACGGTTTTTCGGAAATAAACGAGTCTGGGCCCAGTTCGAGGAGAAAGCCACCGCGCTTCTCGGTCGCGATAGTGCCGCCAAGGCGAGCGCTCGCTTCCAGGAGCGTAAAACGCAACGGTAGCTCACGCTCATGACTGATTTCTTGCAGGCGGTGTGCCGCAGCCAGACCAGCGATACCGCCGCCAACGATGACAAAGTGAGGAGGCCGAGGGGATTCCATGTTATTGAAAGTCGTAGGGGCACGGCATGCCGTGCCCCTACCCTATGCTTTTTCGTACCACATCAACCATCATACGAATAAAGGTCGGATGATCGTTCACGGTGCCCGCACGAATGAATTGCAATCCGCATTTCGTCGCGATCTGTCTCGCCTCCGTATCAAGATCGTAGAGCACTTCGATGTGATCACAGACAAAACCGATCGGCACGACTACAACCTCTTGCGCTCCTTCAGCTGCAAGCTGCGGGAGTACGGCACCAATATCCGGTTCCAACCACGGTGTTCGCGGATCACCGCTACGGCTCTGATAGGCAACCAACCAGTGAGGATGACCAATCTTCTCCGCGACGAGACGAGCACTTTCACTCACTTGCTGTACGTAAGTTCGCGTCCCTGGCACGGCAACCGGCACACTATGGGCAGTGAATACTAAAGGGACAGAAGCACGGCGCTCGACCGGGATCTGCTCTAACGCCTTCCAGGTCAGATCAGCCATCGCTTCGACAAACAGCGGGTGATCGTGCCAACCGGGCGCATACTCGACCGTTGGTGCATGTGGGCCAATTTCCTCACGTGCAGTGGCAACATTCTCTTGGTAGCGACCCCAACCGGCCTCGCTTTGCTGGGCCGAGAGAATAAACCCAAGGGCACGCTGCACGCCATCCGCCGCCATCTTCGCCAGAGTCTCATGCAGATAAGGATGCCAGTTGCGCATACCAACATAGACCGGCAAGTGAGGGCCCTCTTGCTCAAGAAGCACGCGTAATGCTTGTGCTTGGCGGAAGGTGATCTCGTTGAGCGGAGAGTGGCCGTTAAATAACTCATAGTGGTGAATGACTTCTTCGAGGCGTTGCGGCGGCACCGGCCTGCCTTTGAGCACGTTGGCTAAAAACGGGCGCACGTCATCCATCTTCTCCGGGCCGCCAAAGGCAATCAGCAAGACCGCGTCGTACTTCATACAAGGAAAGAATGATGAATTATGAATGCGGAATGATGAACGAGGAAGTGGTTCTTGCTTTCCTCATTCTACATTCTGCATTCTGCATTCTGCATTTTTCGCACTGATCTCATGCACCATCTCCACTAAAGCAATCACATTCTCCACCGGCGTCTGCGGCAAGATGCCGTGCCCCAAGTTAAAGATATGTCCCGGTCGCCCCGCCGCGGCGTCCAGCACTCGTCTGATTTGTTTGCGCAGTTCATCCTGGGAAGCAAAAAGTGCGACCGGATCTAAGTTGCCCTGTACCGCGCGAGTGAAACCAATACGTCGCCACGCCACGTCGAGGTCGATACGCCAGTCCACGCCAATCACATCTCCACCAGCTTCAGCCATGAGTTCTAGGAGTCCGGCAGTATCGGTGCCAAAATGAATGACCGGTGTTCCAGGGGTAATTCCTGCAATTAATGACTTCATGTGCGGCAGAATAAATCTGCGATAGTCGGCAGGAGAAAGACAACCGATCCAGGAATCGAACAACTGCACAGCTTGGGCACCGGCGGTGATCTGACCATTGAGATAGGCGGTCGTTATTCGGACTAATCGCTCCATCAGTGCCCGCCAGGCGCCGGGGTCTTGGTACATGAAGCGTTTGGTCTCGATATAATTCCGCGAGCTGCCACCTTCAATCAAATACGACGCTACGGTGAACGGGGCACCAGAAAAACCGATGAGCGGGATATGCGTAGGCAGACTCGCGCGCGCTTTTCGTACCGCCTCAAAGACAAAAGGAACGGTTTCCGCAGGTGGACTTTCTCCCAGCCGGTCTACGTCTGTTCCTGAGCGGACCGGGCGGTGAATCACCGGTCCATCCCCTTGAGAAAATTCTAGCCCTACCTCCATCGGTTCGACGATCAAGAGAATATCGGCGAAGATAATCGCCGCGTCTACGCCGAGCCGTTCGACCGCTTCAACCGTCACTTGTGCCGCCAGCTCGGGACTTTTACACAGCGTGAGAAACGGCACCCGTTCACGCAGCGCGCGATACTCGGGCATATAGCGCCCGGCCTGGCGCATCAGCCACACCGGCGTATAGGGCGTTGGTTCCCGCCGGCAAGCGCGGAGGAAAGGAGAGTCTTTCATTGGCGACATCCTAACATTTCTCGTTCACCGCGCGAGAGAGGGGGTAGGATTAGAGCCGCGCTTTGCGTAGGGCCGACGGGCCGATCCATTGGTCCCTTCCCCCCTTGTGGGAGAAGGTCAGGATGAGGGGTTATGGGTATGTAGGCCGGAATAAGCGTAGCGTTTCCGGCGCGGGGCACCGTGACTGCCGGGAACGGCCTGCGGCCTTATCCCGGCCTACTCGTGCGTTAGGAGAAACCAGAATTTTGTCATACACCCATGGACACTTCTACGCTCGCCCTCGTACGGACCTTGTGCTATGCGCTGATTAACAGTTCCATACGGGATACTGGAGAACCAGGGATGAAATTCTACGAGGTGGTTGAGCAGGTGATCGCCCTGCTCCGGCGCGAAGGTCGCGTGTCCTACCGGGCACTGAAGCGAGAATTCACCCTGGATGACGAGTACCTGGAAGACCTCAAGGCCGAGATCATCGAGACCAAGCGCCTGGCCGTTGATGAAGACGGCAAGGTATTGGTGTGGACCGGTGACGCGCCAGTTCCCGGTGCCCAGTTGTCAGTGACCAGTTCCTCCCCATCTCCCGCTCCGCAGACTTCAGACGTCGGACCTCGGACTCCGGACTCCGGACTGATGGCGGGCGAGCGTCGCCAACTGACGGTCATGTTCTGTGACTTGGTGGGTTCGACTCCCCTCTCTGCTCGACTCGATCCTGAGGACCTCCGCGAGGTAGTGCGCAACTATCAAGCGACCTGCGCCGAGGTGATTCACCGCTATGAAGGCCACATCGCTCAGTATCTCGGTGATGGGCTGTTAGTCTACTTTGGTTATCCAACGGCTCACGAAGATGACGCCGCACGGATGCAGGGAGAAGCTACGCCCGATACTGTTGTCATTAGCCCCACAACCTATCAGCTAGTCACTGGCCTCTTTACCACTCGTAGCTTGGGAGTCCATCACCTCAAAGGAGCCCCTGTCCCCATGGAGCTGTACCAAGTGTTGGCAGAGAGCGAGATGCAGCATCGCTTCGCGGTCGCCGTCACCAAGGGACTCACTCCCCTAGTCGGACGGGACGAAGAGGTGGGGTTATTGTTGAAACGCTGGGAGCAAGCCAAGGAAGGGCGCGGCCAAGTCGTGTTGCTCAGCGGCGAGCCCGGCATTGGTAAATCACGGCTGGTGCAGGTGCTCAAAGACCGCGTCGCCACAGACGGCAGCGCACGACTCGAAGCCCGCTGCTCACCCTATCACCAGAATAGTGCCTTCTATCCATTGATCGACTTCCTGCAGCGCACCTTGCAGTTCCAGCGTGACGATTCCTCGGAGCAGAAATTTTGCAAGTTAGAGGCTGCCTTAGAAGTAGGGGCGACCGGCCGGTCGCCTCTGTCGGAGGCGGCATCGCTGTTTGCTTCCTTGCTCTCTTTACCGTTGCCCGATCGTTACCCACCGCTCAATTTCACCCCACAAAAGCTGAAAGAAAAAACTCTGCAGGCGACTGTATCGTGGCTGCTGGCCGAAGCCGAACAACGGGCTACGTTATCTGTGTGGGAAGACCTACAGTGGGCTGACCCGTCTACTGTAGAGTTCCTCACCTTGCTACTGGAGCAAGTACCGACCACGAAGTTACTGGTCGTCCTCACCTACCGCCCCGAGTTCGTGCCGCCGTGGACGCCGCGTTCTCATCTCACGCCGTTAGTATTGAGCCGCCTCGCCCACAAGCAAATCGAGGAAATGGTAGCAAAGGTAACGGTCGGCGAAGCGCTGCCGATGGAAGTGGTACAACAGATTGTGAGTAAAACCGATGGGGTGCCGCTGTTTGTGGAAGAGCTGACTAAGATGGTGCTGGAGTCTGGCCTGTATGTAGGGGCGACGCATGCGTCGCCCCTACTCGGGATTCCTGCCACCTTGCGCGACGCCCTCATGGCCCGCTTAGATCGCCTTAATCTCGCGAAAGAAGTCGCCCAACTCGGCGCTACGCTGGGCCGAGAATTCTCTTATGACCTGATCCATGCCGTCTCGCCACTCGACGAAACCAGCTTGCAGCAAGCATTAACCAAATTGGGGGAAGCCGAGATCCTATATCAGCGCGGGCTGCCACCGCAAACTCATTACATTTTCAAGCATGCACTCATTCAAGATGCAGCTTATCAATCTCTGCTTAAAAGCACCCGGCAGCGATATCACCAGCAGATAGCACGAGTGTTGGAGGAACGCTTTGCTCAAATCAAAGAAACCCAGCCGGAGCTGTTGGCTCATCATTACACCGAAGCGGGCCTCATCGCGCAAGCCATTCCCTACTGGCAGCAGGCAGGTGAGAGAGCTGTCCAGCGCTCGGCTTATGTGGAAGCGATCAGCCACCTCACCAAGGGACTGGAAGTACTGAATGCCTTGCCAGATACTCCCGAGCGTGTCCGGAACGAACTCACACTACAACTCGCCCTGTGTGATGCCCTGGTCATTGTCAAGGGCTATACAGCCTCAGACGTGGAGAAAACTCTGACCCGGGCCCGGGAACTGTGCCAACATCTGGGGGAGACTCCCCAGCTCGTCCCTGTGCTGTGGAGACTAGCGTCGTTTTATATTATGCGGAGAGAGTTCCAGACGACACTTGAGCTGTCAGAGCGGCTGATGCGTCTAGCCCAGAGCGGCCAAGATCCGTATCTCCTCTCGGTGGCTCACGGAGCACTGGGGATCACATTGTACCAGCTTGGAGAGTTGGTCTCTGCTCGGCCACACTTGGAGCAGGCGATTACTCTGTACGACCCCCAGAAGCACCCTCGCTCCACCGTTACGGCTGACCCGAGGGTGGATTACCTCTCCTTTGCAGCCTGGACCCTGTGGTTGCTTGGCTATCCAGACCAGGGCCTGAAGAGGAACTATGAGGCACTGACCTTGGCCGAAGAGCTGTCTCATCCCTTTAGTCTGGCGTATGCCTTGGGGCTTGCTGCCGTACTCCATCTTCTCCGCCGGGAGGGGTCGCTAGCCCGAGAGCGGGCAGAGGCGGCGATTACACTGTCAACCGAGCAAGGGTTTCCGTACTGGTTGGCGGTTGGGATGGGGGTACGGGACTGCGCGCTGGCCGAGCAAGGCCAGGTGCAAGAGGGCATTGCCCAGATGCGCCAAAGCCGGGCACCGTTTACTCTTGCCCTGCTGGCTAGAGCATATGGAAAATTGGGACAGGTAGAAGAAGGGCTCACCGTATTGGCCGAGGCGCTAGACACAGTGAACAAAACTGGGGAGCGTGTGGGCGAGGCGGAGCTGCATCGGCTCAAGGGCGAATTAGTCTTACAGTCCGGAGTCCGGAGTCAAAACAAGTCGAGACAAGTCCGGAGTCCGGAGTCAGAAGTCCCCAGCACCCAGCCCCTAAC
>Ga0187894_10002628_pt1 | contig 21222 bp, 21 predicted proteins | sample GBC1701081metaG_FD_136650 | JGI IMG/M metagenome (GOLD analysis project Ga0187894, IMG submission 136650) | White microbial mat communities from a lava cave in the Kipuka Kanohina Cave System on the Island of Hawaii, USA - GBC170108-1 metaG ...
CCCTGGCCGCAGTCGATCCTTTTCGGCCAGGGAAGGATCATGCTACTACGCGGCGCCAGCGGGCGGAGTTAAACCGGGCGGGCGGTTTGACGCCGCTTCCACTCATCCGGCAGCCAGGCAGGCGCGCCTCAATCCGTTTATCAGATGTTGCAGCAGCAGGCCCAACAGGCTCAGCAGCAACAGACATACAACCAGAGCATCGGGATGTTTGGAAAGAGGTCTACAGGGCAATGATGAGAGCAATGACCGCTGAGGAGATGGTGCTGACGCTGGTTCGGTTCGCACTCATTCTCCTCGTTGTTTACGGAGGCATGGCTGTATTGAGGATCATTCTGGGCTGGATTGGGGAACTGATCGGATGGCTGGCTCGCGGAGTGATCTCAAATCGAGTGGGTCGCGTAGTGATCGGGATTGGTCTCGCGTGGCTTGCTTGGATGGCGATTGCGACACCCATCGACTACGGGTTTGGGAGGTGGTGACGTGCGTTTAGATGATGAACAATTGCGCTGGCTTCGTAACGAGCTGCTGGCGGAGCTGAAAAGTCATCTGTCGGCGGCAGGGGGGCCAAAGAATGGCCCCCCGTCACGGCCTACCGGCAATGGCGGAGGAGGAATTCCCAAACGCCTGCTCACAGTCGGAGAGACGGCAAAGTATCTGGCACTTTCAAAATCTGCCGTCGAGCACAAGCTTCATAGGGACGCGGCGTTTAGGGAATGCACGGTGGCGGGTTTTGGGCGGCGGCGAATGTTTTGTGTGAAGAGACTGGAGGCATTTCTCCAGCGCAATGGAGGTTAGAACATGGCACATCGATTGGACGGACACCGAGACGAAATACTTGCGCTAAAAGCTCAGAACTGGAGCGTCCGCAAAATTGCCGAGAAGATTGGCGAGCCACCCAGCACCGTTCAGCACGCAATCAAGACTTGGACTGCCGGTGAGGTCAGGATCACACAAGAGGATCTTGACGGCGCGATGCAACAGCTCACGGGTATGGTGGAAGCGGTCGAAGCCGAGCGGAAAACCATGCCGCACCTCACGGTGAACTCAGACTATTGGGCAGACGGCGAACCCGGCATGGTTGATCTTGCACCCGAGCCGGTGCAGCTTCAGAGGCTGAGTATAAAACTCACCGCTGTTGAGAAGTTCTGCCGCAACATCTACGGGGTGGCATGGGTGACGTTCGTCGTCCTGTTTCTCGTTGGATGGATCGGCCTTCTGGCCGCTTTTCGTCACAGGATAAGTTATCTCTGGGTTTTCATCGCGGGAGCGGTGTTCATGTATGTGCTTCAAAAAGTTTCGCCACCGCTTGACGATCTCACCGATAGGCTTTTGGAGCCGGTTGTAGACGCATGGCAAGCCGCCAAGAAATGGCTTCGGGGAAGGAGGTAGAGAAACGTGAAAGACTTCGATTTACTAACGATGGCGGATGTAGCCGCGCTCCTTCATGTGAGCAAGGCTCACGTGTGCAAAGCGGTGGCGGGTCGTGTGCCGGGTTGCCCCGCGATTCCGTGTGTCGCGCTCGGTCGCCGGAAGCTTGTGCGACGGCAATCACTGGTCGAATGGCTCCAAGAAAACGAGCGGTCTGCTACGATAGCGTCAACGCCAGAAAGAGGCCGCAAGGACGCATAAAGGAGACGATATGCGAACACGGCACTCAACCGGGGGCGTCACCAAACAGCGAGGTCGCTGGCGTGGCCACTGGTACGAAAACGGAATAAAGAAAAGTCGCGTCTTGGGCATGTGCAAAGACATGACCAAAAGCGAAGCGCGCGAGGCGGTCGCGAAGATCGTCGCGCAACAGCGGGCAACGAAGGACCAAACCTTGTTTGGGGATTTCGTCGAGGGCGTTTTCTTCGGCTTCATGAGCCGGAAGTGGAAATCTTCGACCCGCGAGGAGAATCTTTCTCGTATAAGGCTGCACCTGATCGGCACGTACAAGGACAGAGAGTTGTCCAGTTTTAAGCGTGACGAGCTTCAGGATTTGCTGGATGCCAAAGCACGGGGCTTGAGCTTCAGCGTTACAGACCATCTTCGTTGGGATCTCCGCAGCATTTTTCAAATGGCTGTTGCCGAGGGCAAGATCGAGCGCAATCCCGCGATGCTCCTGTTCACGCCGAAGGAAGCCAAGCGTCCAACGCGCCGGGTAATGACCATTGAACAAGTGCAACTCTGCTTCGCGGTGTTGCCACAACGCGAGAGGCTGATTGCGCGACTGGCAATCTTGGCCGGGATGCGGCCCGGTGAAATATTCGCTCTTCGGTGGGACAGACTGGGCTCGGATCATGCTGACATACGGCAACGGGTTTACCGTGGGCTTGTTGATACGCCGAAAACGGAAAACTCTTATCGCAAGGCCGCGCTGGCCGAAGGGCTGGTTGCGGAGCTTGAAGAGTGGAAGAAACTGGCCGTCGATCCGAATGGCTGGGTGTTTCCGTCTGAAGCTGGCACGCCGCTCTCCAAGGACAACTGCGTCCGACGCAATATGCAACCTGCGCTGGCGGCGGCTGGGTTGGATTGGGTAAACTTTCAAGTGTTCAGAAGAACGAATTCGACGCTCATGAAGCAGCTTGGCGCAGACCCGAAACTCGTCGCAGACCAGCTCGGTCACACGGTGGACGTGAATCAAAATTGCTACACACAGACGAGCGTGGCGAGTCGTTTGGGAATCGTTAACCAACTGGAGCAGCGTTTGGCGGTACAATAGTGCTCAAGCAGTGCTCAGGATTGGAACTGGGTGCGAATGTCATTGAAAACACAAGGCAAGCGGGAGTAATTCAGTGGTAGAATGCCAGCTTCCCAAGCTGGACGTCGCCGGTTCGACCCCGGTCTCCCGCTCCAAACTCGTTGTCCGGTCTGCTACCGAAAAGCGATGGGCAGCCTTAGTCTCGGGACGCTCACTGCCTGGTATAGGTGAATGCGCCCACGCGGTTGAACGAGCCACTCTTTGGATTTTCAAGGCCAAGCGGCGAAATGTGCCATAACCATTCACTCGTTTTGCTTCCCGTGATCCCTGGCACCTGCAGCGGATTTACTCCGTGCAACGCATCGGTGACGACAACCCTCCCTCCTTCGGGTGGCTGGTGAAAGGCGGCGCGTGGGTAAGCGGCAACTTCGGAATAATCGTGGAACTCGATATCCGTGCTGACGAGCGCATGCGTCGCGCGACTGCGGGCGATGACGGCGAAGTGATCCTCGACGATTCGCCGCGAGCTGGCTTCGAGCGCGGCGGTCCACTCCGCTTCCCGCTCTCCGATGGCGGCCTTTCCGAATGCCTCTTCCAATACACCTCGCGCGATTTCGCGCCAGCCGATGGGAAGTTGGCTCAGTGTGTTCAAGGAAAGAATTGCGTCCGCGGGAGGCATCTTCGGCAGGGGCGTTTCGATCATACGCTCGAACACCTGGAGCGCCGCGGGCCAACGATCGGCGCGTGGCAGGCGTGTAAACTCAGCCGCAAGGAACATCTGCCAGGGGTCGTACTTGGCGGTGAGTTCGCGGAGATCCCAATCGATGCCGACCCGGCCCTTCCACCGCTTCTGGAATTCGCGCCAGCGGCCAACGGATGCCGGATCGGCGTCGACGAAAAAGATCTCTTCGAATCTCTCCGCCAAGGACTCGTCGAAATCGAGCAAACGGCCGGCGCCAAGCACGAGCAGGCGCCGGCCCGACACATCCCAGTTTCGTTGAGCGGCCCGGCTCGCTTCAAAATGCGGTTTCCAGTACGGCTCCAATTGCACATAACGGCGCGCCATGTTCTGGCCGCCGCGCGCAAAGCGCCGGAAGCGTACCTGAGTCGCGATCCAATCGGAAAAACTCACCTACGCTTCATGAGAACACGCTACGGTAACGCCAATACCGAAAATTCAACGGGCATCTCTTGCTTGTTCCCGATGATGCCAAAGGGGAGCGGCGAGGGTGGGTCGATTTTGTAGTCCTTTCGCAGGACGGTCGCCTTCCCTTTCAAGCGCAATCCGTTGCGTTCTTTCTGCAATGTCACCATGACGACGCTTGGCTTGGCTACACCCTTGATCGATAGCTGGCCGCGCACTTCGAACGCGCCATCGGCTCGCTTCCCCACCGAGTCCGAGACAAAACGTAGCTGAGGGTGCTTCTCGGCCTCCATCATCTTGTGAGCTAGCTCAACAATCTTCGTCTTGTCCTTTTCATCAACCCACGTATCGCGGCAGACGATGCTCTTTGCCTCAACCGTGAATTCCACCCGCGAACGTTCGGGCGCATCGTCCTGGTAAACCAACGTTCCGGTGTAGCGCTCGAAGGTGAAAGCGTGAACCTTTCCGGACATGGCGCCGGTCTTGTGAACCTCGAGCTTGAATTGCGATCCAGGTTCGGGCGCGATCCTGTATTCGGCGGCGATAGCCGCGCCGCACGCCAGCACGATCGCGAAGCATCGACGTGTCATGATTCTATTCTCCAAAGCTCAGCACGAACCCGCCACTGACGGCGACATTGTGCTGACGGCCACTTACCGGCACGTTGTAATCCGGACTTCCCGAATAGAAGTCCCGGACCTCGCCCCGCGCGGTGATCCACCTCCAAATCCGAATATCGACGCCACCCCCGAACATGGCATGAGCCGAATGGATCAGCCTTTCCGCGTTGTTTGGTAATCCGTCGAAGCGCTCACGGCTGTGCTCGTATAACGTCCAGCCGCCGCCTCCGGTAATCCAGGGCGCTATTTGTCTGCCCGGCCAGAACTTTACCGTAAAAGCGGGAGTGATGTAGGCAGAGGCAACGTCGCGCGTGGAGGTGGGAATGCCATTTTCCACCGCGCGTTGCGGGCCAGCTACGAACCCGGCGTTGACGTAAAGAGCCGTGTTGCCGCCACCCGCCACTCTAATCCCATAGACCGCTTGGAGTGCCGCCCCTCCGTTTAGTTTCAACATTTGAGAAGCGGATTCCCTTTGCGCGCCGCCCAATCTACCTAACGTGAAGCCTACTTCATGCTTCTGTGCGGCCAAGGGTGCGCCCATTGCCAATGCCGCAAGAGCGATTAGCCGATTCATCAATCTTCTATGACCGCAAGCGCCCCCGCTATTCCATGATCCCGGTTCTCAAAAACTGGCGCGATACAATCAGATCTTCCTGTGGTTGGGCGTACGATTTCTCACTATGAGGTCCTCGAGAAAATTGGCGAGGGCGGCATGGGAGTGGTGTGGCTTGCGCGCGACAGTCGGCTGGGCCGCAATGTCGCTCTGAAAGTTCTGCGTCCGGATGCGGTGCACGAATCTGAGCGGCGCAAACGCTTTTCGCAGGAGGCGCGCACAGCATCCGCGCTGAACCACCCGAATATTGTCACGATTTATGACATCGACTCCATCGACGGTGTGGACTTTATCGCCATGGAGCGGGTGCAAGGCCGGCCACTCGACGAACTGATCGGCCGCCGCGGACTAGGAATCGGCCAAGTCTTGAAGTACGCCGCGCAAGTCGCCAGCGCGCTTGAGGCCGCACACGCCGCGGGAATCATCCACCGCGATCTGAAGCCGGCCAATATCGTCATAACCGACAACGGCGCGGTCAAAGTTCTGGACTTCGGGCTGGCCAAGTTAACCGAATCCTCCGCCAATCTCGTCGAAACGCAGTATCGCGAGCGCACCGACACGCAAGAGTACACCAATTCCCCGCTGCGCACGGCACAAGGCGTGGTTCTTGGGACGGCTGCCTACATGTCGCCGGAACAGGCCATGGGAAAGCCGCTCGATCCGCGCTCCGATATTTTCTCAATCGGTTCGGTGATGTACGAGATGGTTTCCGGACAGCGTGCCTTTCCCGGTGAATCGACGATGGAGACCATGACCGCGCTGGTCACCGACGATCCCGCTCCGCTTTCGAGGATTTCACCCGGCGTGCCGAGCGAACTGGAGCGGATCGTCATGCGATGCCTGCGGAAGGATCCCAACCGGCGATTCCAAGGGGTTGCGGACTTACGCGTGGCGTTGGAGGAACTGAAAGAGGAATTCGACTCCGGCTCGCTTACCGCGGCGGCGGCCGGTGCCGGAGGACCCGGCAGGAATTTCAGTTGGCTATTGGTCCTGGTTTCTTCGATGTTGCTCGCCGGAATTGGGTTTGCGTGGTGGAAGGCGCTGAAGCCCGCTTCGCCTACGCCGCACGAACTGTTGCGGCTGACGTCGGACCCCGGTCTGACGAGCTTTCCCGCCCTTTCCCCCGACGGTTCGTTGCTCGCCTACGCTTCAGACCGCGCTACCAGCCACAATCTCGACATATGGGTTCATCAGCTTCCCAACGGAGAGGCGGTGCGGCTGACGAAGGACCCGGTGGACGAGTATGAGCCGGCATTTGCGCCGGATGGCAGCCGGATCGCCTTCCGCAGTGAAAAGGATGGCGGCGGCGTCTACGTGGTATCCACACTGGGGGGCGAACCAAGGCTATTGGCGCCGCAGGGACGCAGCCCCGCCTTTTCTCCCGATGGAAAGCAGGTCGTGTTCGCGGTCGGCTCGCCTGGCGTCGGCGCAACCTTCTCCTTTGGCCCGAGTACCATTCATGTGATCTCCGCCGCCGGCGGTCCTCCGAAGCGCCTGGCAGACGGTTTTGCTGTGGCGCACCATCCGGTGTTTACCAGCGACGGACATAGTGTCCTGTTTCTGGGCACGCGCGAGTTGGGCCCGCCTAACTACGATTGGTGGATCGCGCCCCTCGATGGCGGTGAACTGAAATCCACCGGCGCTCTGAAGGCGATGCGCGAGCAGAAGTTCAATGTCGGCCCTTTCCCTTTCGCATTGCACGGCGATCGCGTCATCTTCTCTCTTGGCCGTGGCGATGCCGTGAATCTGTGGACGGCTCGCTTTTCCTCTACGTGGAAGATGATCGGCCCCCCTCAGCAGCTCACTTACGGCACGACGCAAGAGATGCTTCCGGCGATATCGCGAAGCGGCAAGCTTGTGTTCACCAGCGGCCGCGCGAGCTCGGATATTTGGGAGTTGCCGGTGCAGCCCAACACAGGCAAGGCGGCGGGCGATCCGCGGCAGCTCACGATCGACGCATCGGAGGACTATTATCCACAGATTTCCAACGACGGGCGCCGCATCTCGTTCGTGAGCGGCCGCGGGGGAACGGACGATATCTGGCTGCTCGACACCTATTCCCTGCGTCAAACCCAGTTGCTGGCGTCTCCGGCGCGTGAAATGGATCCGCGCATCAATCAGGACGGCACGGTGATCGCCTATGGTTCGATCGACGAAAACAAGAGGCGAATTTTTCTTTGGCGCGAAGGTGGGTTGGGGCCGGAGAAGCTGTGCGACGATTGCGGGCTGTTGCGCGATATTTCCGCCGACGGAAAGAAGCTGCTGCTGGGCTTGGGCCCGCCGCCGCACGTTGGGGAATTGGACATCGCCACAAAACAGGTTCGGGTTCTATTGAAGCATCCTAAATATCCGCTGTATGCGCCGAAAAGGTCACCCGACGGTAAATGGGTGGTGTTTCAGAGCGCGGAACGTCCTACATCGCGGGTCATGTATATCGCCCCTTATTCGGAATCCCAATTACCGCCGGAAAAGTGGATTCGCGTGAGCGACGGCATGTCGATGGACCGGAATGCATTCTGGTCGCCCGATGGCAACCTGCTTTATTTTTTGAGTGAACGAGACAGCTTCCGTTGCATTTGGGCGCAGCGTTTGGATTTGGAGGCTCGCCGCCCATCGGGCCCGCCGTTCGCGGTGCTCCATCTTCACAACTCCGTCCGCTCTCTCATGAACGTGGATGGGCCCGCTCAAATCAGTCTCTCGTTAGGCGGAGGACGCTTGATTTTCGCCATGGGCGAGTTGACCGGAAATATTTGGTCTACACAGGTTGATCTAGGGCTCTAACAGTGCGCGCTTGTTACAATTGAGGCGCAATCCCCTGCACTTGGCCATGCCAACCGCCCTTTCCATCACCGGCGAGATTCTCGATCTCAAGCGCGAACGCAAGGCAATCATTCTGGCGCACCATTACCAGGAAGCGGAAATTCAGGACTTGGCCGACGCCGTTGGCGACAGCTTGGAACTCGCTCGCCGGGCGCGCGATTTCGAAGGCGACGTGATCGCGTTTTGCGGCGTTTGGTTCATGGCCGAAACGGCAAAGATTCTCAATCCCACGCGCACGGTGATTGTTCCGGATCGTGAAGCTGGGTGCAGCTTGGTCGACTCCTGCTCCGGCGAGCAGGTGCGCGCCTTCAAGCGCCGCTACCCGGGTCATGTGGTGGTGAGCTACATCAACACGTCGGCTGAAGTGAAGGCGGAGAGCGATATCATCTGCACTTCCCGAAACGCGGTCGACGTGGTGCGCTCCATTCCCGCCGATCAGCCTATCCTTTTTCTTCCGGATGTAAACCTTGGCAACTGGGTGCAGAAGGAGACCGGGCGAACCAACATGAAAATCTGGCAGGGCGCCTGCATCGTGCATGCGACTTTCCCCGCCCGCCGCTTGATACGCCTGAAATCGGAGCATCCGAAAGCGGTCGTGGCGGCACACCCGGAGTGCCCAGCCGATGTTCTCGCCCACGCCGACTATATCGGTTCCACGTCGGGCATTATTCAATGGGCCACTCAAGCCGCTCATGACGAAATTATCGTCATGACCGAGAGCGGCGTCCGGCATTCGCTGGAGCGGCTTGCTCCCGGCAAGAGGTTTTATTTCGTTCCCAACGAAAATTGCAACTGCTCCGAATGCCCTTACATGAAAAAGAATTCGCTGGAGAAGCTGCGGGATTGCCTGGAAGAGATGTCGCCAAGAGTGGAGTTGAGCGCCGATTTGATGGCCCGCGCACTTGCGCCGATTGAACGGATGCTCGCTCTGAAGTAATGACCGCGCTTGCCCAACCCGAGCCCCTGATCGACGGCTTTGGCCGCCTTCACGACAATCTGCGCATTTCGGTAACCGACCGCTGCAACATACGCTGCTTCTATTGCATGCCGGAAAATCCGGTGGAGTTTGTCCCACGCTCGGGGATTCTAAGTTTCGAAGAAATTGAGAGCTTTGTTCGTGTGGCGGCTAACCTTGGCGTGCGTAAGCTGCGTATTACGGGCGGCGAGCCGCTACTTCGAAAAGATCTCCCGGTGCTGCTCGCGAAGCTGGCCGCGATCCCGGGAATTGAAGACCTCGCGCTTACGACGAACGCGGTCTTGTTGGCTCCGCAAGCGAAAGCTCTTCGCGATGCCGGCGTTCATCGGTTGAACGTTCATCTGGACACTTTGGACCGCGCGCGTTTCGAGCAGATCACTCGGCGGGATGAACTGGCGCGTGTGCTGGCCGGCATTGATGCGGCGCAGGAGGCCGGCCTGCCGATCAAGATCAACGCGGTGGCGGTAAAGGATCTGGTCGAGCCGGATATTCTTCCTCTCGCACGTTTCGGGCGCGAGCGCGGCATCGAGATTCGATATATCGAGTTCATGCCGCTCGATTCGCAAGGCCTGTGGCTTCGCGATAAGGTTCTATTGGCCGATGACGTCCGGCGAACGATTGAAGCCGGCATCGGCGCGTTGGAGGAAATTCCGGATCGCGATCCGCGCGCACCCGCCACGGAGTATCGCTACCGCGATGGCGGCGGGCGCATCGGATTCATCGCCAGCGTTAGCAAGCCGTTCTGCTTGAATTGCAACCGGCTGCGTCTGACCGCCGACGGCAAGCTGCGCTACTGCCTCTTCGCGGTCGACGAAATGGACTTGCTTCCGGCTCTTCGTGCGCCGGGAGTTTCCGCCGAGGAACGCGATCAGCGCGTGGCGGCGCTTGTTCGCGCCAACGTCCGGGAAAAGTGGCTGGGGCATGAGATCGGCACAACGCAGTTCGTGCCACCACCGCGTCCGATGTACGCGATTGGAGGATAGGTTGGCTGGCAAGAACTTCCGCGAGCGGCTCGACAGGCTGCACCATCGCTTCCTGATCGCGCCGGGCAGTAAGGTCAATTTGCGTAAGCACGATCCTGCCTGGGCGGTCCAGAAGGAGATCGCCGACGCCGAGCTTACCGACGATGTGTCTGACCTGTCCAAGGCGCAGGAGATGCTCTACGCCGACCGCTCCCGCGCGATTCTGGTGATCGTTCAAGCGCTCGACGCGGCCGGCAAAGATGGGACGATCAAGCACGTCATGACCGGGCTGAATCCGCAGGGCGTTCGAGTGAATAGCTTCAAAGTTCCTTCGAGCGATGAACTCGCCCATACATTCCTTTGGCGTTACAGCCTGAACCTGCCCGAGCGCGGCATGATTCAAATTTTCAATCGAAGTTACTACGAGGAAGTGCTGGTCGTTCGTGTTCATCCCGAGTACCTCGCGCCGCAGAAGCTTCCGGCGAAGAAATTCGACAACAAGTTTTGGCGGGACCGGTATGAGGACATCAACGCCTTTGAGAAGCATCTGGTAAGAAACGGCACCGAGGTTGTGAAGTTCTACCTGCATGTTTCGAAGGATGAGCAGAAGCGGCGTTTTCTCGAGCGCATCGAGAACAGCGAAAAGAACTGGAAGTTCAGTAGTGGCGATATCGCCGAGCGCAAGCTTTGGCCACAGTATCAATCGGCTTTTGAGGAGGCGCTTTCCGCCACCAGCACGAAGTGCGCGCCCTGGTACGTTATCCCCGCCAATAACAAATGGATGATGCGGGCATTGGTGGCGAGTATCCTTTCTGCGCGAATCGAGGCGCTCGGCTTGCGATTTCCGGACTTGCCGCGCGAGGAGAAAGCGAAGCTCGCGACCGCAAAAGCAGAGCTGCTGGCCGAGAAGTGAGCGGCTTCCCCCGGCGAATCGTATGCCTCACCGAGGAGACAACCGAAACACTCTACCTGCTGGGTGAGCAGGACCGGATTGTGGGCATTTCCGGGTTCACCGTTCGTCCGCCCGAAGCTCGACGGGACAAGCCCAAAGTGTCCGCGTTTACGTCGGCCAAGATTGAAAAGATCCTGGCGCTCAAGCCTGATTTGGTGCTCGGGTTTTCGAATCTGCAAGCGGATATCGCGCGCGATCTGATTCGCGAGGGCGTCAATGTGCTGGTGTTCAATCAACGCTCCGTCGACGAAATCTTTGAGATGATGCGGGCACTGGGACGGATTGTAAACGCTGCGGAACGTGCGGAGGCGCTACTGTCGTCGATCAAATCCGGGCTTGATGCCGTCGTCGAATCCGCCGCCGCATTGCCGTTTCGGCCAGTCGTTTTCTTTGAGGAGTGGATGGATCCGCTGATCAGCGGCATCCGATGGGTGGAAGAACTCGTCGAGATCGCGGGCGGCCGTCCAGCCTTTCCCACGCTGCGTTTCGAACACGACGCGCGCAACCGGATCGTTAGCCACGAACAAGTCATCCAGGCGAATCCGGATGTAATCATCGGTTCCTGGTGCGGCCGCAAGGTGAGTTTCGACCAAATTCGCGGGCGTCCGGGTTGGGGGCAGATCCACGCGGTAGCCAGCGGCAATTTGTACGAGGTGAAGTCGAGCCTGATTCTGCAGCCTGGCCCCGCCGCGCTCACCGGCGGCGTGCGCGCTATCCACGAGATTTTGAAGAAAGCTACTTCACAATCTCGTCAATCTTCGGTTTGAGTTCTTCATAACTGATCTGCCCCGGATGGTAGAGCCTCACAATGCCCTTCCGATCCACCAGCCCGAGCGTCGGACTGGACGAGCAACCCCAGCGCTTAAAATTTTCCTCGCTCAGAGGAACGGTCATGGTCAGCGGCCCATAGAATTGTTCGCGAATCTGAGCGATGTATTTGGTTTCCTCGGCTTTGGTGGCATCGATTCCGCCTCCGACGTAGCCATAGCGTTGCGTCGGGCCGACGATGAGCAAGCCTTTGCTTTCGTACTCACGCTCCAGCCTTGCGAGCACAGGCCCCTGCGCCTTGCAGTCCGCGCACCAATGCGCCCAAAAGAAAAGAACGATTGGCTTCCCCTTCAGTCCCGCCAGCGACACCGGCTTTGCGCCGATATACTCGCTCACTTCAAGAGCCGGCGCCGGTTTTCCTTCCAGGCTCAGCAGGTGCAGATTCTTCTGGGTGCGTGTGCGGATGGAAGTGTCGTGCCACCGCTTCAGTTCCTCGTTTAGAAAAGCGACCGCTTCGCTCCGTTGACCTCGTGCGGCGAGAACCTGCCCTTGCACTTCGATCGACGCGCCGAGCGCCAAGGGAAGCTTCGGCTCCTCGTCCAGCTTGCGCTTCTTGAGTGCTTCCAAGGCTTGTTGGCGTGTTTCGGAGGCGTACTTTTCCGCACGGTCCCACTCCGAAGCGGCTTGCGCACTACGGGCCATCCAACTGAGGGCGAATATGGCGTCCGGGTTCCAGCCGTTCGTTTTCTGGAAGTCGGCGATGAGCTTATCGCCCTTCGCCCAGTCTTTAGCGCTCCCCGCGGAACGCACATCACGAACCAGGTCCGCCCACAGCGGCGTGGTGAGAGCGACGAGCAAGAATAAGCGCTTCATAGCGTGTCCAGAACCTCTCTTGTCCAACGATAACTCGCTTCCAACTCCTCGCGTTCCGCTTCAAGCGCCTGTTCTTTGGCTACCGGCACGGCGATGCTTTCCTTGCCCTTCTCGGCGAGCTTCAGAAACCGCATAAACTCTCCGGCGCGAACGCCTTCAAAGCCTTTCCAAAATTCCGGATCGTTCACTTTGAAAATTCGCGGCGCCGGCAGAGAGATGATCTCAAGCGAGAGTGTCACGTCCGGGCAGAGGCGAGCGAAGTTCCGCACCCACTCTTCCATGCCCACATTTCCCGCTCCCATACGAACCCATCGCACAGCGATGCCTTCGGCCGTACGCCACAAGATAGAATCGCGAACGCCGCTGGCAACCGCGTAAGGAGCCAATGTTTCGAGCGTCACGTGCGGATCTTCGAGCGTCCATGTGGCGTTGCCGGAATCGAGCGTGCAGCCGACGAACTCCGGGCCAGCCGCCGTGATGAGCGATTTGAGCTCGCGCGCCTGCATGTCGCCCGCGTGATTCTCAATCGCCAGCTTAAGTCCCGCATCCATCACGCGTGTGCGTACGTTGCGCAGGACAACTACGGTATTTTCCATGTGGCGTTCGATGCCGCCACCCTGCTTGCGATCCTCGCCGCGTCCGAGAAAACATCGCACAAACTTGGCGCCCAATATCTGCGCCACTTCCACGCTGCGTGCAATTTGATCCTCGGCCTTACCCTGATCCGCCTTGAACATCGTCGAACTGGGGCAAATCGAGGTCATTCCCAATTCCAGCCCCATGCCCGCTTTCGCGGCGTATTCCTTGACCCCCTTCAAATGCTCGGGCTCGATGCCGCCAAGAAAACGCAATTCACTGAAGAAGCAAACCTCCGCCTTCAACCGCGCGCAGTAGTCGATGTACTGGAACGGCGTCCAATTCTGCGAACGTATGCTGAACACGTCCACGCCGAGCTTTAATTTCAGCTTCGTCTGTGCGGCTGCACCCATGGCAAGCGCTCCTCCCGCGAATTGGCGGCGCGTCATCCCCGCAACTCCCTGGCTAGCCAAACAATGTAGTTCGTGTTCCGCGCGCGCGTTTCTTCGACGATCTCGCGGGGCAATTCGTCGAGTTTCTCTTTGAAGAAGCGCGTATCGCCGTCCGGAGAATCGGCATCGCGGCTGCCGACAATGTTCCCGATCCAGAAAACGAGAAAGAGATTCCCGTTTACGCGTCCCTTGGCGGCGTCGCCCAAATACGAACCGAGCCCTTTGTCGAGATACTTTTTCGACAGAACGCTCTCGTCACCGAAGGCGTTGCGGCCGGCGAAATCGTTGCATCTCGCGGCCATGCGCTCATACAGTTGCCGCCACGAGGACTCCTCCGGCTGCTCACGAAGCACGTCGAACATCTGCAACTGCAATTCGCCCGAGATCTTGTAGTTCACTCGCCCGCCGCAGGCCTGTCCAATCAGGTTCAGCGCGGCGGCTTGTTTACCGCTACCCGAGTGAATGCTCAGCGTGGCGTTGAAATACCGCGATACGTTGGCCAGCATGCGCACACGCGCCGCAAATTCATCCAGCGGCTTGCCCCCGAACCCGGTTTCGACGCGAGGCACAAGCTCCGGCCACATCTTGTGCCATACGTATTCTTTCAAGTACTCCGCGGTCTCCGGATAAGCTTGGCGCTTCTTGAACCCCAAGTTCGGCGGCACGAGTTGCGCCGGACGCCCGCGCGCTTTCAACCAGTGCATGTAAAAGAGCAGTTCCTCCGGAGTCGTGAGCGTTTCCGCTTCGTCGATGGAGGGTTCAAAATCGAATGTCCGGCCAAGTCCCGACGACGCCTTCTCGCGCCGGATGAAGTCGAAGAGCTCTTCGTTCAGCTTCAGACTTTCGCCGAACTTCACGGCGAGTCTGCGAATCGCGCCCGCATCGAATTGATAGGACGCACTGGGAATATCGAACTTCCGGCTGAACTCGTCCAGAATCCACTCGCGCTCGTCGCCCACAAATAATTGATCGAAGCGCGATTCGACTTCCGCGTCGCTCCAGGCGTTCGGATGACGCGTATCGGCGCGCAATTCGAATAACCGCGACGTATCTGTGGTGAACTTCGTATAGCCCGCCGCGAGATGTACGCATTCCTTAGTGAATTCGACACTGCGGCGGATAGCTTCCGGCGTGTCACCGGTAACGATGAAGTGATCGGCTTCGGCGTTGTATCCTTCGCGCCAGCCAGCTCGGATCGCTGCCCAGAGACCCGCTTCATAAAGATGCGGAATGCTGACGCGTGTGTGGCCCGCGGCGGTTGGAGTTTCTCCATCGCGTTGGGCGATCGCTTCCGCGGTGGTCATTTCACGCGTCGCCGAAAGCTGTACGGTGGACGCCATATTGACGCCGCTTGAACGATGAATCTGGCGGAAGGCTTCGAATGCCGCGGGCAGGCTGATCTCCGGATGCCGGTTGCCAACTGCGATAGCGGGCGCCGCTCCCTGCGGCCGCGGAAGAAATCCGCGATCGACTTCAGTGGCGAAAGTGCGAATCGCCGCCGAATCGTATGAGCTGAACGGGATGGCGTTTACCACGACTTCGCGAGTCGCGCCGGGGCGCATGCGGCCGATCAGAATCGCCTGCGGAAACAGCGCGCTCGATGGAGCGGACGCGAGCGCCATACGCAAGAGATAACCGCGCGCCGTACCGTCCTTCGACGAATCGACGGCCAGGTAATAGCTCATCGCGTGCACGGGATCTTGCGCCAGCGAACCCCAATAGGGGCGAATCGTATCCGTCGGCAAAGCGGCCGCCCGCGCTTGCAAGCGCTGGCGCAACTCGTCATTGAGGGGCTTGCCGTCGGTGATTTGGAAGATGAACTCCGCAATCGCCGCCGCCTCGCTCGCCTTCACCGGCAGTTCAATGGGGATTTGCGTCACCCGGCCTCCCTAGAACTTCATGGATTTCAGATACTCGCGGAACGGCGCGCCCAGGTCCGGGCGCTTCAGCGCGAATTCCACCGTCGCCTTCAGGAAACCCAGTTTATCTCCGGCGTCGTAGCGCGTGCCTTCAAACTTGTAGCCATAAATCGGGCGGCTGCGAAGCAAGTGTTTGAGCGCGTCCGTCAGTTGAATTTCGCCCCCGGCGCCGGGCGGAATGGCGGCGATGCTGTCGAAGATTTCGGGCACCAGTATGTAGCGGCCGATGATGGCGAGATTGGAAGGCGCGTCCTCGGCCTTCGGCTTCTCCACCAGGTTGCGAATGCGATAGAGACGGTTCTTCGCGCCGTTGTGGTCGACCGGGTCGGCATCGACGACGCCATAGGCGGAGATGGATTCCTTTGGCACTTCCATCAGCGCGACTACCGATGCCCCGAAGAATTCATGCACATCGAGGAGCTGGCGGATGCAGGGAATTTCCGCGTCGATCACGTCGTCTGAGAGCACCACCGCGAACGGTTCCGGCCCAACCAATTCTTTCGCTCGTAGGACAGCATGACCAAGGCCAAGAGCTTCCTTTTGACGGACATAGGAAACATCAATCATGTCCGATACGCTGCGGACCAGTTTCAGGAGGTCGGTCTTCCGCTTGGCTTCGAGCAGATGCTCCATTTCAAAGTTCACGTCGAAATGGTCTTCAATGGCGCTCTTGCCGCGGCCGGTGACAATGATAATGTTGGGCGCCCCGCTTTGAATGCATTCCTCAACCCCATATTGAATCAATGGTTTATCGACCAGAGGCAGCATTTCTTTGGGTTGAGCTTTGGTCGCGGGAAGGAACCGAGTGCCCAGGCCGGCCGCCGGAAATACGGCCTTTCGCACTTTCTTATGCATAAGTTTCTATTGTACTTGTGGGAGACCGCTCCGCCCCCGCGCGGGGAATTGATTGGCTTTGCTAGACTCAATTCCAGACGCGCGCAGGACGCGTCCTGTCCGCGGAAAGGGCTGTGCCCACCTGCTTCAAGAGGATTTTAGTTTCCGTTGACCCTCTTTCGCCTGTCATGCGGACCGGGCATACGAAGGAGGCTGTCTTGAATCTCGAACAACAGAAGAAACAGGCTCGCGACCTTCTGCGGGCGGTTCGGTCGGGCGACGCGGATGCCCTCTCCCGGCTGCGCCGTGGGCATACCCGCTGGGCATCCGTAGACGACGCAACCGTGCGTCAGATGGTGGCTCTGCACGATGCGCAGTTCGTTCTGGCTCGTGAGCAAGGATTCGCCAGTTGGCCCAAGCTGAAGGTCTACGCCGAGCCTTCATCGTCGATACGCCCCACGCGTTTGTTCGTCGCCGACATGGCGTGGATCAGGGATCGCGTTCACGGTTTGTTGCAGACCCGCCGGTCGGCCGGCCCGGCGGCTCTCGAACAGATTCGTGGATGGCATCCGCGCTTTCGAGACTCAACGGATGAAGAAATCCAGCGGGCTCCGTTTAGTGAGGACGATGCACGCTTGGTTTACGCGCGGGAGCACGGGTTTGACACTTGGGCCGGCCTTGCGAACCGCGTGAACATCCTGGCACAGAATAAAGATCTCGCGTCGGCGGAACCATTCCTGGCTGCATATGAGGCGCTTCAGTCGAGAGATGTGCCCGCCTTGCGAACTCTGCTGCTAGCGCACCCCGGGCTTGCAACAGAGCGCGGGACAAACGGAAATACGCTTCTGAATCTGGCCGTGAGTATCGAGGGTAAGGCGAGCCGAAATTGCGGCGAGGTACTGCAAGCCGTCACCTCACCAGTCGGTATGTCCGCGATCGAGGCGCTCCTCGAGGCCGGCGCCGATGCGAACGATGGTAATGATCGGGGCTGGACGCCCCTCCATCAAGCGGCCTACTCCAATCAGCCGGAGATTGCGGCAGTTTTGATTCGGAATGGGGCAGCCTTGGAGGCCGAAGCGCACGGCGCGGGCGGTACTCCTCTGGTGATGGCGTTGTTCTGGGGTCATCGAGAGGCCGCCGATCGACTAGGAAGCTATAGCGCCGCACCGAACAATCTACGTACCGCCGCAGGGCTGGGGAGACCTGAGCTGGTCGAGGCGCACTTCCGCAATGAACGCGATTTGTCGCCGGATGCGGGTGCTGCACGCGGCTTCTACCGTCCGCATAGCGGCTTTCCGGACTGGCAACCCTCGCCCGATCCGCAGGAGATCCTGGATGAAGCGCTCGTTTGGGCGTGCAAGAGCAACCGCGTGGGAGTGCTGGAGCGTCTTGTGCGCGCTGGTGCTCGGATAGAAGCCGATCCGTATCGCGGGACTCCGCTGATTTGGGCCGCGGCCTGCAACCGCACGGAAGCCGCCGCGTGGTTGCTGGACCACGGGGCAAACGTGAATCAGAAGGGGACCTTCGGCGGGCTGTCCAATGGCCAGGGAGTCACCGCACTCCACGTTGCCGCGCAGTTCGGGCATTTATCGGCGGCGAAGCTGCTGGTTGAGCGCGGCGCGGACCTGTCGATCAGGGAAGACCTCTATCACGCAACGGCCGCAGGCGCTGCCAACTTCTTTGGGCAAGTTGCAGTGCGGGACTATCTCCAGTCATTTTAAGGACAGTGAAGCGCGAGTGAGGCGCGGCCACAAACCCATGCCTGTTCCGTCGTGCCGTCCCGGACGCAGAACATGGCCGATGGTAGAATCTGATCCAAACGAAGCTTATGGAAACGTCGAAGATCATTGCTCCACTATTCGCAATTGCTCTCGTAACGGCCTTCCTGCCATCCTCCGCCGCGCAACAGGCGAAAGGCCCCAACACTGCTCCCGCGACTGCGCCCGCGCCCGGCCATCCCGTGGATCTCGTCGGCATCCGGCTTGGCATGACTGCGCAACAGGCTGCGGCGGCGGTCCGCGCCGCGAACCCAGGCTTCCAGATCAGCAACAACCCGGCGTTTCGCTTCGACCTGCTTCCGAACGTCGCCTTCAACGAGGTCGTCTATGCCCGAAAGACAGGCGATGCGACGCATGGACAAGAATCCATCGATCTGAAGTTCACGCAGCCGCCTAATCAGGCGATGCTGTGGTCGATACAGCGGAACAAGCAATACGCCGATCAGGAGCGGCCTACAGTGGCCAATCTAATTGCCGGGTTGCGTGAAAAGTATGGCCCTGAGGATGGCAGCATGACGCCGCCCGCCGTCGCGAAGGCCTCCGGCGTCGAACTCAGAGATGCCTACTGGATTTTTGATATCAACGGCCAGAAGCTGCCTAGGCAGCGGGCGGCGCAACTCGCCGCAACCTGCACGGCGATTTGGGAATCGAGCTACCTTGACCGGCTCAAGCTCCCGCAGAACCCCAAATTCACCAATCCCAACGCCGCGAACTGCTGGGAGAATACCGCCGTGACGGCCTATTTCACGCCGACGACGCCGGGCGTCACCGGTCCGGCGGGGCTTACGCTGGAATTGGTGGTCAAGGCCGTCAACATGAACCTCTATCGCGCTCATTACGAGGCGAGCGAGAAATTCCTTCGCCAAGCCGAGCAGTCGGACATCAACCAGCAGCAGCAAAAAGCGAAGCAGGCGAAACCGGCGCTCTAGCCCCGCTATAGAACGGGGACACTTATGCATGGCCGCATATTGTACGGAGCATGGTTGTTCGGGCTCACTACCGTCTTGACAGCCCAAGGGCCGAAAGCCGGAGTTATCTTCAACTGCGATGAGAATATCCAGATTCGCATTGCGCGCTGCGAGAAGCTCTGCGATGTCGAACTGGGTTCGCCAGGACAACTTAAGCCCTATATGTCCATGTCTGTCGCGGGCACGAACACATTTCTGAAATCGCAAGGATGCAAGGATGCGGGCGGGAACGCTGTTGGGGCGGCTGTGCCCGTGCGCACGCCCACCGCGCAGCCTGCGCCATCCGCGAAAGCCGCCGCCCCTCCGGCTGCCGCTGCGGCCTGCAAGGTCGATACGCCTGCGCAGCCGCTTCGCAGCGGAGCCAGTACGCTCGCGATTACGGGCACGGGGTACGTTTTCTCATGGTCAACGACGTACAAGAAGACGGGATCTGTCGTCGAATCCGGAACGGAACGCGGTAACTTCACCAACACGGAACTGTTCCTGCTTGACGAAGACACCGAGCGGATATTGCAGCGCGCGGGCGTCGAGCCGGGCCTCATGGGCTCACGCATTGGCATGCTGTCCTTCTTCGATGGGGGAACGCAAGTCGACAACTTCCCGATGCTCAATGAAGTTTCGGCATTGCTCGGGCATGAGAGCATGGCGAAAGAGATTGCGCAAGGCGCGCGCGGAGACTACGAGTGCGCCATGAAATCCATTCGCGCGCATAGCGTCGGGTCCGTAACCACGGACGCGAACGCACAGGCGACCTTCACAAACCTTCCGCAGGGAACTTATTATTTGTTTGGCCGCTTCTATCGACTGCGCAAGCCCGTGCGTGGCGGCGGGATGTACTGGAATGTTCGGACCGGTATCAAGGCTGGGGCCAATCGACTGACGCTCTCCGTCTCAAACGCCTCGGAAGAGAAGGAAAGGTAGAATTGCGGGGTTCCGGTCAGCCGGGCCAAACTCGGAGTCAAGGAAAAACATTTCATTGGTGCCCGGGGCGGGACTTGAACCCGCACTCCCCTTACGGAGAAACGGATTTTAAGCACCTTGCGCGTTTGTCGCTCTGCGTATCAGCGCGTGCCAAGTTGTTCCAAATTCTCAGGCCATTCGTTCGCCCAACATCTCCGGCCGTTTCCGTGCAGTTCCCGTTGAACGCAGCCTGAACTTACTTTGACAACTTACCTCCTGCGCTGGGCGACGCGTTCCCAAATTTCTTTACGAAAGGACCATCATGCCAAACTTGAAGAACAACTGGCGGCAGGCCGCCGCCGATGAATTTCAGCGCTCTACTTTGGGCAAAGATTACACACCAACGAAGGGTACAGCGTTGATTGAAATTGTCGACTCCTCTCCCCGCTACCTGGAGACGCTTCGACTCAACGAGGACCTCTCACGCTATCCCGACCCTACGCGAGTCGCCACGGGTTACATGAAGAAGTTCGATGCAATGCGCAACGAGAACCTGATCGGACGAAGCTTTGCTGTAGACCATCGAAGGGTGCGGATGACCGGCGTGATGGAATCTCCAATCCGGATCAACCATTTCCACTTCCTGACTGCGTGCCATCCAACCCTTATCGCATCGTTCGAAGCTCTTAGCCAAAGGATGCGCGACCCAGAATGGATGGGAGAAAACTTCAGGCCGGGCGCAACGTACCACATCAAAAAAATCACGCGCGATCCTCTTTGCGTTTATCGCTACTTCCTCAAGACGATAAACAGCGAAGCGGACCTCTCTAGACTTATCTGGCCGTACGAGTTCGCGCCAACTTCCTTCGCGAAGCAAGAGTGGGTGCGTGATAGAAGGTGGCTTCGGTAAGCATCAATCCTAGTCGAACTTTGCCCGAGTTTGAATGCATCATGGAGAGGCACTGCCCCGCGCCGACCAATCGCCGTAGCTGTGCAGATTTAAGAACACCACAAGCTGTGGTAGAGTATGAATTCGCGTGAGGCTGCGGCAGCGCCGCACCTTACGCAGGTTGCCCACGCCGAACAGGCCGCGCCTTTCACGTGTATGAGCCAAGCTCGATTCAAAGCGAATCGGGCGGCTCGCCTCGATTCAGGGATCGCCCAAGCGACCGCGCCGTTTGATAACCGTTCTGAATCGCGCAATGGGATACGTGTACCCATTCATATCACCTGGAAAACGAGAACGGGAAAATGAACGCACCGAATTCCGAAGCCCTATACAAAGCTCCAGCTCACGATGCATAACGTTGGAAACCTCAACGTGTATCACCGTTCGCATCCTGCTGTTGGAGGGGCGAAGCTTCACCTACAAAACCGTGCGGAC
>Ga0187894_10002629_pt1 | contig 21212 bp, 25 predicted proteins | sample GBC1701081metaG_FD_136650 | JGI IMG/M metagenome (GOLD analysis project Ga0187894, IMG submission 136650) | White microbial mat communities from a lava cave in the Kipuka Kanohina Cave System on the Island of Hawaii, USA - GBC170108-1 metaG ...
CATGGCGAAGATGTTGGCGACGACGGTGGCGTGCGTGCGCTCGCTGATCTCGAGGTGGCGCATCGTCTGCGAGACGAGGCCCTTCTCGGTCGGCGGCTCGCTGTCGATCGGGTCGCCGGGCTGGCGGCCGGCGGATGTGGCCTCGGCGTTCTCGCGGACCGGCAGGCGCGCCGTCACCCGGTCGCCCTGGTAGGCCGTGACGATGTAGCGCTGCATCCCCCCGAGTCCGATCGCGTCCTCGAAGATGCGGTCGGTGACCGCGGCGGCGGTATCGCGCATGCGATCGCCGTCCTTGCCATCGAGCGGGCGGCCATCCCTGGCCTTGAGGATGGCAACCTCCGCGCCGGTGTCGTGTCGGACCACCAGACGGTCGATCGCGTCCATCTCGGCGACCTTCCCGAGCCAGGACTCGATGCGGTCGCGCGTGCCCGAGTCCTGCAGCGCCTCTCGTGCCGTCGTCACTTCTCGGGTGCTCATGCGGCCTCCGTCTGCTGGGGTTGGAGCTGCCTTTGCTTGCTGGCCTTCCAGCCGCGGTAGACGTTCACGCCGACGTAGGCGGCGATGCCGATCGCTGCGAGCTTCAGCACCGAGCTGATGAGATCGCCCTTCGGCGCCGGCGCGGGCAGGGTCTCGGCCGACTCGCTGGCGGCGTTGCGGCGGCGCAGGATCTCGGCCCACGCGTCGGCGCGCTTCCGGTAGTCGAGTGCGCGGTCGTACGTCACGGCCGAAGAGCGCGAGAACCAGCTCTCGGAGTTCTTGACGAAGGTCTGCCAGTCCTCGACGAAGAGGTGCCAATCCTCGACGAGCTCGGGGCCGAGCTGTGCCTTGTGGGTCTGGACGTCGTGGTTGAGCCGCCGGACGTAGTGATCGATCGACTCGATCTCCTGCTTGATGGTCCCGGGCAGAACCACCGCGAACGGCACGGCGCCCACGCGCGCGTCGGAGAAGCCGCTATCGTAGTAGCTCATGCCGTCCTCCGTTTCCTGCTGCCGAAGAAGGCGAGCCCCAGGGCGCCGAGCGCGACAGCGACGAACGCCCCGGTCCCGTCTCCACCCTTCGACGCAACCACCGGTGCCCTGCGGCTGCCGAGGTGGACGTCGGCGACCGCCTTGGCGAACGTCAGCCGGCCGGGCTCGGCGAGGTACCGCGTGGCCTTCGGCATCGAAGGGGCGACGCGGGCCACGGCGTCGGCCGTGACGTCCTCGGGCTTCGCCCCGGCGGCCTCGAGCCGACCGACGACGTAGCCGACGCCCGCCTTGTCGCTGTACCCGGCATTCCAGCCGAGGGCGACCAGCTCCGCGAACCGGCGGGAGGTCCAGTCGGGCTGCAGCGTCGGGTGGCGACCGTAAGTGGCCACGATCCGGTTGAGGAGCGCCGAGCCGAGCCGCAGGTTGATCTCGGGCTTGAAGAGATCCGCATGCGCAACGGGCGCCGAGGGATGCGCGGCGTTCCAGTCGCGACGGACCACCTCGGTGATCTGGAGGAGGCCGGCCGCCTTGCTCTCCGAGTTCTCGATCTGAGGATCACCGCGCGACTCGCCGTGCATGAGCGCGCGAATGAAGGTCAGCGGCACGGCGCCGGCGTGCTCTTCGATGATCGGGTCCCAGCTGGTCGTGATCATGAGCGTCTCCATCAGATCCCGAGCTCGAAGATGGCTCGCGTCCCCTTGGGGATCGCCGAGCCTCCCGTGTTGGTGAAGCGAACGGACACCACGTCCGGCGCCAGATCGAAGAGCGGCGCGTCCACGCCAGCCGGGACGTGGACCGTGTAGATCGGCCCGGGCGTCACGTCGCCGAAGAAGTCCAGGCTGTAGGCCCGGCTCGCCGAGTCGCCCGCCATGACGCGGACGGCCTTGGCGAAGGCGGGCACCTCGAAGAGCATCGTTCCCGCCGCCGCGATCGCTGCGTCGACGTACCTCGTGCGCGTCAGTCGCGAGTGCCGGTCACCCGAGCCGACGCACGCGAACGCCCCGATAAGCACCGTGGGATTGGTCGACACCGTCGCGCCCGTGTTCGTGTCGTAGGCAGCCTTGATGCGGATGGAGCTCGCCGGCAGGGTGAACACGACACCGCCCACGCCGTAGTCGATCTCCGCCTCCGCCTCGGCCTCGCCCGCGCCCCACTGGACAAACGCCACGCACGCGGCCGGGTTGAAGACGAGGCCCTTCTTCGCGGCCGAGCCAACCAGGGTCACGCAGATCACCCGAGCGACCTCGTCCCTCCACTGGAGATCGAGGACGTCCTGGGATCCGCCCGGCTTGAGCTCGACCAGCCGGCCCATGTTGCGCTCGTACCGCTCACTCATCGGCGGCTCCTACATGGCTCCGCGGGCCCAGGCCGGGAACGCCGAGGACTGGTGCGCCGGCGAAACCGGCGGCAGTGCCACGCGTGCGTTGACGGCGCTCGCCCGCGGCGGCGCCTGCCGCGGCGGCTTCTTGCGCGCCTCGACGATCGCCGCCTGCGCGAGCCGGGCGCCGGGATGGCCCTGCGCGGCGGCCTTGGCGATGTTGGCCACCCGGCGCGCGGCGAACGGGTTCCACCGAGCACGGCTGATCAGGCTGTTCGCCTGCTGGATGTGTCGCTCCTGCGGCTTCGGGCTTCCACTCGTCTCGTCGTTCATGGGCTGCTCCTCCTGCTCGGGGTTGTCGGCATCGCCCTCGGGCTCGTTGGCCGCCCCGGGCGCCTTCTTCTTCTTCGAGGGTCGCCAGGCCAGTGGCTTGGTGACGTAGGTCGTCAGCGCAGTCGCGGCCTCGACGCCCTTGGCGAGGTTGGTCGCGGTCCTCACCGTGTTGATGCCCGTCTGGCCGAGGGCGCGTGCCGGCGCCGTTGCGAACATCGCCGCGCCCTTGGCCGCCCGGCCGATCGCGCGCAGCGCCCGAAACGCGCCGATGCGGGTGGCGATCCGCTCGACGCCGAGATCGTCGCCGGCCATGTCGCTGCCGCGGCTCTCGAGGTAACCCCGTACCGCCGTGCGGACCGGCGCCAGCTCGGTGGCCGCATGCAGGTCGACCGGGTTGCGCCCCACGGGGTGGCCGAAGAGGCGCACCAGCATGTGGACGCGGCGACCGTCGCTCCAGGTTCGGAACCTCCCGCGGACCGGGCGTCGGTGTGCGAGGCCCATCGGCCGTCGAGGAACGAGTGAAGGCATCAGAACACCCCCGTGGTTCGGACGTACGCCGCCGTGGTCTTGGCGAACCGACGGCGGTCCTTGTCGTTGGTGAGCCAGGAGGCGAGCCCCGGCCCGGCGTGATGTGCGACGGCGAGCAGTCCCGAGAGCGTCGCCTTCCGTCCTTCGATCTCTTTGCCGATGGCCTCGCGGTGCAGGCCAAGAATGTCGTCGCGGTACCGCTTCATGCTCGCGACGAAAACCCGGTACTGCAGGAGCGGATCAGCGCGCAGCCTGTCGAACGACAGCGGGGGCTTCAGCGTCGCGGTCCATCCAGGCTGCTCTGCAGCTCCGCCGGTCGCCGGCGTCCGGCGCACCTCAGTCGCGATCCCGAGATCCGCCAGGCGCTTCATGCGCGTCCCGAAGAGCCCGAGTTGCCCCGCCGGCGTCAGCGCATCCGTGGCGCCCGTCTGCATGAGCTTCACGAAGCCCGTCCACTGCTCGTCGGTGGCCTCGGGGATCGGCGAGCGATGGGTTGCCGCCTTGCCCGCCTCTTTCTCGACCCGAAGCAGCTCCGCCTGCTCGCGCATGTGCGTCGCCGTCCGGCCGTAGCCGAGGCTCGCGACGTGCTCGGCGCGCTTCTCGAGCTCCGTCGGATCGTCGAGATCGAGCGAGCGCCGCACGTACTCGACCAACGGATCGACCGACGCGGCGTCCTTGGTCTCGGGCGTCGTCATGCGGACTCCCTTCCGGCGTCTGCTCGCCCGTACTCGGTGTGGATGCCCCGGCCGTCGTCATGCGGGCCGTTCATGCCGAGCCGCCTCGACGGATCCTCGAGCCAGTTCTGAGCCTTCACCTCGCGGTCGAAGTGGTCGCGGCCGGGCGCGAAGCGCCGCACCAGCGCGTGGTACCTGAAGGCGCCGCCCACACGCCGCCACTTGGCGAAGGGCGCCGCCTTGATGCCCTGCTCGCGCAGCTCGGCGACACGCCAGAACGCGAGATCCTCGCAGTCGCCCCAGCCGGCGGCGATCACGTGCGGGATGTCGAGTCAGTTCTCGGTGCCGTCCTCGCGGCTGTATCGGACGCCCGATTCGTAGAGCTTCGGGTAGCGCCGCGCGCGCAGGTGAAGCTGATTCACCGCGCACATCGCCTCCATGAGCAGCAACATCGACTGCTCGGATCGGACGCGGTCGGCCTCGTCACCCTTGCGGGTAAACAGGTCGAGCACCGCGACGATCGGGGGCATGGCCATGTTACGTTTCCTCTCGCCGAAGATGGGGGGAACGGGCACGGTGTGCGGGCCTGTCGGTGCGGCGGTTGGGGGGATCGCCCCGACAGGCCCCGCCGCTTGGGGCTACTCGGCCACCTGGCCGAACATCGTGGCGCGGAAGTCAGCGGCCACGCCGCTCACGTTCTGGATGCGGAGCGTGATCACGACGCCCGGCCGCGCCGTGTCGAGCTCCATGTTGTCGACGGTCGACTGCGCCGGGTAGGCGTCAGCCGCCTGCGGACCCGAGGCCACGAACTGGCTAGAGCGGCCGATCTTCACGTCCTGCAGCACGAACGTGTTGACCGGCCCGGTGTAGACGAGGCGCTTCGGCTTGAAGAGCACCTGCGGGTTGGCCGGGACGTCGACCGTCGCGCCGGGCGCGATGCCCAGCGACTCGAACCCCAGGGACTGGCTGCGTCCCTTCGAGTAGCCGGCCGACTTCACGATCACCCCGTTCTGCGCCAGGCGGTTCGCGACAAGGGGGCTCACACCCCGGCGCCGCTTGCCGCGCCGGCGCCGCAGGCGCAGGCCCATCTCGTCGCCGGAGAGGTCATCCCCCGCCAGCACCTCGTCCCCCAGGATCTCGTCGCCGGCCAGGACCTCGTCACCGAGGATCTCGTCCGCCCCAAGGATCTCGTCGGCGCCGAGGATCTCGTCGCCGCTGCTGTCGTCGTCGTTGCGGTTGTGCATGGTGTCCCTTCGCTTTCAGCCGCCGGCGTGTGCTGGCGGCGGTTGGTTGATTGGATGGTTGGTGGTTGCGCTGCCTCCCGAGGCAGCCGTCTGCGGCTGGCCCTCGGCTAGCTTCGGCGCCGTGCCATGGCCAGGAGCGCGTCGTCGGAGAGGTTCGAGCCCCCTTCCGCCGGTCCCTCGCCGCCCATCGACGCCACCGGCGGCAGCCCCGCCTTGGCGCGCATCTCCTTGCCCACGCCGCGTCCCACTGTGTGGAAGTGCGCCGCGAGCGCCCCGTTGCCGATCGAGTGGAGGTGCGGTGCAGCCTTGCCGCCGAACCCCATGAACCCGGCCGCGTGGGCCGCGAGCCCGACGGCCAGATCGACCGGCACGCCGACGAGCTTCTGGTGGTCGGCGCGCGTCTGCCAGATGCCGAGCCCGAACGCCGTCGCGGAGGCGAGCGTCGCGTCGACGCCCTGCTCCATCACGTCGTTGGCCTTCTCGATGGCCTTTTCGTGCTTGGTCTTGAGCGCCGAGATTTCGGAGCCGAACTTCTTCACCTGCGCGAGCGAGAGATTCAACATCGGTGTGGGTCCTCCCCGCGGCGCCCCGCGCCCCGGTGTATTTTGTCGGGCCCGCCCCGCGGAACCCCTGCTTGACGAGCCCACGGTCGCTCCGCCCGCAGATCGACGCCTGAATCGGCCCGGTTCCTATCCGCGGGAGGTATCCGAAACCCGTCCGCCAGAACTTCCTGGACTCGTCCGCCGGCAGAGCGAATGTCGCCGTCAACGATGGCGAAACACGACGCATCCACCCCCGGACGGCCATCCGGACCGGCAGCCACCGACGGCCTGACCCGCCAGCAGGTGGCCCGCCAGCTCGGCGTCGGCATCACCACGGTGCTACGCATGTGCCAGCGCGGCGAGCTGCACCCGAAACAAGCCGCGAACGGCTTCTGGCGCTACGACCCCGCCGAGGTCGTGCGCGTCTCGGCGCAGCGCACGCCCCCCGCGCGCCGCACCGCCGGCCACACCTCGGCCGCCGCGTTCCACATGTTCGAGACCGGCGGCGAGCTGAAGGACATCGTCATGGCGCTGGCCCTCACGCCCGAGGAGGTCCTCCGCCTCTACAAGTACTGGCAGCGCTCCCTCGACGAGGGCCCGCTCGAGTCCGAGCTACCCGGTGGCGGCGCCGCGCTTCTCGACGAAGACCCGCGCGCCGAGGAGGCCTTCATTCGCCAGTTCGCCGAGACCGAAGCCCGCTACGCACCGCACCCACCAACCCCCAAGGCATCCAAGACGAAAGGCAGGACACCATGAGCCGACCCGATCCGATCGAGTACGCCGAGCGCCTCTACGCCGCCATGCGCGACGCCAACTTCTCGCCGATCTCGTTCCTAGCTTTCGGCAACGCCGTGAAGGAGGGCGTTCCGTTCCGCAACATGCCGCGGGTCGCCGCCGAGCCGTTCATGCGGATCGTCGGCGAGATGCTCGAGATGGAGGAGGAGGCCGCCGAGGACGAGCTGCCGGAGGCGGAGGTGGTGGAGCAGGCGGCAGAGGCACAGGGCGTCGCGCCAGTCGGGAAGCCCGACGAGGCAGCTACGCCGGGGCCGGACACGATCGCAGGGGCGCCGGTCGAGGCGCCCGTAGCGCCCGCTCAGTCGAGCGGTGGAACGAGACGCGCGCGCCGCTGAGCGGCGGGCGGCGCAACACCCCCGTTCGAACGGCCCAGCGGCTGGCCTCAGCCCAGCGGCTGCAGGAGAATGCTCGGTGAGAACATGCCGCGCGATACATCTCAGCGGGAAGAGGGGCTTCAGAGGATCGACTACGCAGCAATTCGAACGACGCTCAGCGAGGTACCTACCGCTATCGCAAACAGAATCGATCGGGAGAAGCGCGCGGAGGTCACGGCCCTCCACCCCGGTCTCCCGGCGATTCTTCGGCTGACCGTGCGGGTAGCGGAAGTCACATGGAACAGCATCGTCTTCCTCTGCGGCGACGCTGACCTCGCTGCTCGCCGAGACGAGTTCTCAATATCGGTTCCGCCGTTGGCGAGGACGATCCTAAACTCGCTTTTTTCGATCGTCTTCCTTTTCGATCAGCCGACACAGAACACTCGGCACTATTTCGCGAGCGGCTGGCGAGAACTCGAAGCACTGCAGGGGCGACTCACCGCACGATACGGATCGGATCCTGGTTGGTCTGACTGGTTAAAGGCGCACGGCCAACAGGTCGCAGGATTCGAGGCCGACGCAGCAATCACTACGGCCGAAAAGGCCGCCCCAGCAGGCATCAAGTGGTGGCCCAACCCAGGGAAAATGCCCGCGGCGATCAAGGATACGGAACGACGCGCTTTCCTTGAGCACATGAACGACTGGTACTACAGGAACCTGTCGGGCGACTCCCACCTGAGCTTCCCGGGCCTACTGAGGAGGGGTGGACATCTTTCGGACATGGGCGACGCGAATCAACGAGTCAAGACGCTCTGGCGCTATCGATCGCAGGTGGTATTGACGGGCTTGACCGTGTTCATGGCCTTCCTTTCCGAGGTGGTGGGGCAGCTTCAGCTCGAGCACGAAGGCCAACGCCTCAGCGCTGCCTGGGGGCACCTTGGCAAGTGGCCCGAAGCGGACGACCTCCATCGAATCAGATACAAGAAGTGGCTCCCTTCGTGATGGCACCGAAGGCGCTGATGGGCCTCGAGCTCACTGCGGCGGACCGACGCGCGCACGCAGGCGCCCCTCTCCCCCCCAAAACCGGGGACACCGGGGACAGCTACTTCTCGCCGCCCGTATCCCATCGATCTTCCACGTGATTCATGTCGCCGACCGTGTCCCCGGTTTTTTCGGAAACCGGGGACAGACCGGGGACAAGACCGGGGACAGCGGCTCCGTTGAGTGCCTCCAGGCGGACGCGGAGGACCCTCCGCTTGCCCTCACCGACCCGGACCTGGACCTCGGGCCGACCGTCCGGGCCGACCTCGGCGTAGCCCTTCCGGACCAGGGCCTTGTGGAGCGAGTGGGCGCTGTGGCCCCAGCCCTCGCCCGATTCGCGCAAGAACGTGGCGACACGGCGGCGGGCGGCCTCGGGCAGAAGATAGGCGAAGCGCTCGTCGAACCACCCGATCGTTTCGATCTCGTCGGACCTGGCCGGCGAGCCGCGCTCGACCAGGCGGACCCGGCGCTGCTCCAGCAGCGTGCCGAGGACGGTGATGAATCGCTCGGCGGGCTCGAGGTCGCGGAGGTTGGTGCCCTGGGCCTCGCCGAGCACCTGGAGGGTGGCTCGAGCCCGCGCGCGCAGGGCCTCGGCTCGAGAGGCGTCGATCGCGCCGACCTCCTGCGCGAACTCGAGCAGCAGATCGAACGAGTAGGCGAGCTGGCTGAGCGCGTCGGCCTGGCGGAGATGCGAGCCGATGCGCTGGAACTCGCCGCGCAGCTCGCCAACCCGCTTTCGGCCGGACGTGCGCAGCTGCTGGAGGGCGGGTTGCAGCCACTCGATGTAGCCGCGCATGGCGTGGGCCAGCCGATGACCGTTCGCCTGCAGCGCCGACACCACGTCGAGGTTGAGCCGCTCGCGGTCGATCTCGACGACCACCAGCCGGGCCTGGATTGAGTGGCCCGGCGGCAGGTCCTCGCCGGTGCAGATCACGAGGCCGCGCGGCGGCCGGTCGGGATGCTGGCTCAAGTCGGCTCGCAGCCGCGCACGCGAAGCCCGGTTGCCGATGCCGCGGATGATGCGCTGGGCTCGCTTTTCGAGCTCCTGCTGGGCGCGCGTGTCGGCACTCGGCGCGTAGTCGTCGATCACGAAAAGCGCGTCCTTGACGGTGAAGAGACGCCCCTCGAGCGCGTTCTCCGTCGAGGTCCAGCTCCCTGGCAGCGTCTTGCGTTCGAAGTTGCCGAAGTGGCGCTGCGCCAGGGCGGCGAGCTCCGACTTCAGACTGCCGGTCGGACCGACGAGCCAGATCGCGAAGTCGGGCGAATTGATGAAGGCCAGCGGTGCCGCGTAGACCGCCGCCAACAGGGGGATGGCAACCGTCTCGGGTGCTGCCTCGAGCAAGCGCAGTGACCATGCGACAGCATCCCGAACGTCCTCGACCTGGTCGGGCAGCGCGAACTTGTCGAGTGGCGGATCCAGCTCGACGGCAAGATCCGTCGCTCCTACGCCGCCGCCTTGGTAGAGGTAGATCCACCGGCCCTGGTGCTGGCGCCAGCCGGTGTGACGGAAGACGTGGCGCTGGGTCGGATTCGAGAGGACCTGGATGGCGGCACGCAGGTGGTCCTTGGCGCCCTGGCCGGCGGTAACGAGCGCCCGGGCGCCCCATGCGCTCGCGACCCAGCCGAGGCCGCCGAACTCGGAGGCCGTCACGCGGGCATCGGACAGCTCGGCGCCCGTGACGAGGCGGCCTCGCAGCTTGAAGGCGCGGACCACTTCGGCGCCGTCGTCGTACGCGACCTCTTCGAAGATGCGCGCGTCGAAGTTCGCCAGGACCTGCGTGAACTCGTTGCCCTCGCGGTCGTGGCGGACCCGGCAGATCTGGCCGCCGAGGAGCCGGTACGGGCAGTCCTCGTCTTCGCTCGGCTCGACCAGCACGGTCTCCTCTTCGTCTTGCGCGGCGGGAGGCGCGGCGTCGGGTGGGCCCGGGGTCGGGGCAGGGCCGAGTGCCGCCTCGAACATCTCTCGCGTCCATCCGGCCCGGAGGGCGTCATTCGCGTCCTTGTGTTCCAGGTCGCCGGCCGCGAACCGGGCGCGCCGACACCGCGCGGGGCCGACAGCGCGCTCGAGCCGCACCGCGAGATCGTCGCCCGGCTTGTCGGCATCGGTAGCGATGATCACCTCGGAGAATCCATCGAGAGGCTGGAGTAGCTCGGGGGAGAGCCGCGAGCCCACACCGTCCGGGACCGAGACGACCGGGACGATGCCCACCGACCTCAGGGCGTGCAGGTCCAGCTCGCCCTCGACGATGATCACCCGCTGACGCTTCTCTTTGGGCAGCTCGGCCAATCCGTACAGGGCGCTCGGCCGCCCGCGCGGCACGCGCCAGAAGGTCTTCTGGCCGCCAACCGGGCGGAACTTGTCATAGAGGATCCGACCATCACCATCGAGGTAGCGGAAGACGACCGCAGGCCCGCCCCGTGTGTTCGCGCCTAACATTCGGGCCACCTCCTCGCCGGGAAGGTGGCGCGTGGCGCGAAGCCATTCGGAGACCGCGGGAACGTCTGTTGCCGGGAATGCCGCACCGCTGGGGCGGCCAGGCGCGGGCGGCGGCTGGCCGAAGAGATCACGCGTTTCGAGGCCGAGTCGCTGGAGGATGGCGTCGAGCTCACAGCCCGCGAAGCAACGCAGGAGGATCCGGCCATCCTCGCCGACCCCGATGCTCAGGCTCGGTCGGTCGTCCTCGTGGGCCGGGCACCGGGCCGCCCAGCCGGTGTGCGTCTTGCCGACCCGCTCGAGGCGGGCGAGCAGCGGTTCGACCCTCACTGCTGCCACCCTGGCGCGGCCTGTCCCCGGTTTCTGCCGTTTCTGTCCCCGGTTTTCGAGCAGACCGGGGACAATATCGGCCGCCGAAAGCCAAGGGATCTCGCTGGGTTCCGATGGCCTGTCCCCGGTGTCCCCGGTGTCCCCGGTTTCCGGGGGTAGGGGGTCCACCTTGTGCGGATCATGGGCCACCGCCGGTCACCGGAAGGGGACAGTCCGGGCCACAGGGGTCCAGGCTGTCGAAGACCCAGACCGATCCGCGATCGTCGCACGAGCTGCACGAGAGGCCCACCCCCAGGCAGGCCGCGCAGTCGGCCACCCGCATGCCGTGCACGGCGACGGCGTGCTCGCGCAGCTCCTCGCGGGCGCTGCGCCGCCGTTTCGGCTGCGGCTTGGGCTCACTGCCCCAGACGCGCTCGGTCTCGCAGCCTTCGCACACGTAGATGAGATCGACGAACGCGGGATCGCCGGCCGGGGGCTTCTGCAGGCGGCGCTCGTGGAACAAGTGCAGCGTCGGGTGGCGGCAGGACGCGCACATCAGGGACGCGTAGATCGTCAAGGACATGGTGGCTCCTCAGGCGGGGTTGCCGGCGGGCAAACGAGGGCGACGACGTCGGGGCCGAGTTCCGCGTTGCAGCGCGCGCAGAGCTGGCCTTTCGGGCGGTCGATGGGCATGGGCCGTGGGCAGCGGCAGGCCACGACCTCACGGCCCATCTTGGTGCCACCCTTGGCGCACCTCGGCGATCGCCGGAAATGCTCCTTCGTAGCTGCGGTCTGTCGGTCCCCGTCTGCCCGCCGCAGGGGACCGCGGGGGTGGTGCTCGGCGAACGTGAGTGTGGCGCCGCAGGTCTTGCAGACGAGGAGGTGGCCGCGCGCCGGCGGTTCGCCCCAGGCCGTCACGACGCCACCTTCCCCTCGGCCGCCAGCGCCTCGACCAGTTCCGCCGTCGTGCCGTACGCCTCGACGCTCGGCAGATGGTGGAACACGTTCTCTCGCGGGCCGACCAAGCACAGGCGCATGCCGGCCGCGAGCGCGTACCCGAACTCGACGTGCCGCCCGCCCCGGGCCGCCCACGAGACCTGCTCGGTCGGCTCCTCCGTAAACGACACGAGGCAGTCGGCGGTCGCCAGGTCGTCGATGTCGTTGATCGCGCAGACCACGTCGGGCAGCGGCTCGTCGTGCGGCTGCACCCAGGTCGACGTGACGACATGCCCGGCGCGGCGCAGCTCGCGCGCGACGACCGCCATCTCGTCGCGGCGGTCGAAGCGAGCTGCGATGTAGATCCTCATCGCCGCAGCTCCCGCGCGAGGTCGATGAGCAGATCCGACAGGCGCAGCCGCCAGTTCCGACCGCAGAGGTGGGTGGTGCCAGCCGCCCCCCAGCGACGGCACTCGTCGCAGTAGCGGACGATCGGCTTCGCCTCGTCCTGCTCGCCCCCGCCGGGAAAGCCGACGACCGTGACCTCGACCGAGTAGATCCGCTCGGCCTTCATCGGTCGTCCTCCCGGCCGACCAGCTGCTCGCGGCAGTACACCGCGAACAGCGCCGTCCCGTCCTCTGTGCGCCCGGCAGCCTCGACGTGGAACTCGTCGCCGCCGTCGATGACCTGCTCGAACTCCCAACGTCGGAAGAGTCCCGGCAGGCGGAGGAACTCATCCGAGTCCGGACAAGTCCGGCTCTCGCGTTTCATGTTCATGGCGCCGCAAACGCCACCCAACCCGCTCGCGTGACATCGAAATCTGCTTTTCGAGGCACCTCCGGATGCGCAGCAGGGCGCGCTGCAGTCGCTTGCGCGCAGCTCTCCTGTGGATCCCGCGCTCCGCACCAAGCTCCTCCCGCGAGCGCTTGAGCAGGAGGGCGTCGATGACGAGGTCGGCATCCTCCCCCACCAGGTCGGCGAGCCATGCCCGCAGCACAGCGATCTCTTCCTCGAGGCTCCTGCCGGCGACGACCGGGGGGCGCAGGTCGGCGGCAGCACCGGCTCGACTGGGAACCTCCCGGGTCGGCCAATCGGGACCAGCCAGGCGCTCAGCCACCGCGATCGGTAGAGCCGACATTTCGTGACGGCGCTCGAACTCCTGGATCCGGGCGCGAACCACGTCCCTTTCGGTGCTGTGAACCAGCGTCGCCGCCACCCGATGAACCTTCTCGAGGTCGAGGCGGCGAACCTGCTCGGTGAAGGATGCGATCATGTCCGCAGCGAGCTCGCCGGGGTGGTCCTGGCAGAACCGCACACGCCGCCTGAAGGCAGCGTCGAGACCCGGCCACAGCCCCAGCAGGAGCAGCGTCGTGGCAAGCGGCGCCGCTGGCCCTTCCCAGGTCGCGAGCACCAGTTCCGCGAGGATGCGGTCCTTCTCGTCGAGGTCTCCGCCTCGATGCGCCAAGTACTCGATCAGCGCGGGTGCGCCGTCGAACCTGGCGAGGACCGCCACCCGATTCCGGAGTGTCTCGAACCGTTGCTCGGCCTCCTTCGTGCCAATAGATCCGACCAGGCCCCGATGAAGGGCCTCCCACTCTGAGCGCATGGACGCCTGCCTTCCCGGCCGGGCGTCTGGCGCTCACGAGGGCCGATGGTTGAAGGCGTCTAGCGCTCTGGTTTAGTTGTTCGGACTGGTGCTGCTTGTCTGTCTCCTACGAACGCGGGGTTGGTTCGTCTTGTGACATCTCTTTCGACCGGGCGACGTAGACGACCGTCGTGCGCCGGCACGTGCGCCGGTAGCAGGTCAGCTCGGCCTGCAGCTCGCCGGCCACCGTCGCCTGCAGATCACCGCGCTGGATGACCAGCGCGCCGCCCTGGAGCTTGGCGAGCAAGCTCTGGCAGGCGCTGCACCGAATCTCCCGCGCGTCGATCGACATGCGCGGCGGAGGGTGTCAGGCCGCGCGTCGCCTGCGGTCGCCAGGGAGTCGTTTTTTTGTCGCTTTTTTTGGCGACAAATCGGCGACAACCGGCCTTGGGGGCGCCTAGAGCGGCAGAAAACCGGAAGCGCGTCGCCGGAGCGTCGCCGGCCGTCGTCGATTCCGGCGCATGTCGCCGAAATGTCGGCAGCGGCGTTGCCGATCGCCGATCCCACCGGCCGACCGGTCAGGCAACGGCGGTTCGGTCGGTGGACCCCGTGCCGAGGCTCGAGCGGTTCAGCTCGGAGACCGAGCGGAAGACTCGAGCCATCCGTTCGACGCCAGAACATCCCAGGCAAGCCCGATCTGGCGTGGGGAGAACCTTCGTTTGCGATCGCTCCAGTCGTGGACGGCTCCGACCGCGGCTTCGGCGTTGGAGACCCTGTCGCGCGTCGCAACCCAGTGAACCGTGGCCAGCAGCTCCATCCCGAACGGTGTCTCGAAACCTTCGACGAGCTTGGCGACGCGGTCGAACCGGGCTCGCGTCTCCGGGTGCTCGCTCAAGAAGCTCCCAGCATCCTTCACGGCGCCGGGCACGAGGACTAGCTGCTTGTCTGGTGCGTCGCCGCCGTCCGCGTATCCCGAGACGAGGTGGCCCTCGATGGTGGCGAGCACCTGGCGCAGGTTCTCGGCGTACGGGCCGTACGGGCCCTTCACGTACCGCAGGCGCAACCGCTCTCCTGCCTCCTGAGTGAAGTACATGAGCTTGTGCACCTCCAAAAGTGAGACGAACGGATCCATGAGGCCCGCGAGGTAGCGCTCGATGAGGTTGACGAGCACGGCCCGCCCTGGCGTCATCTTCGGGACCTCCTTCGACCTGGCCATCTGCTCAACGTCGGGTGAGGAGACCGGCTCGAACACGAGCACCCTGACCTCCGGGACTGCCTCGAACGCTCGTTCGATCCGCGGGCGGACCTCCGCCCAATCGAGCCCGCCGAGCCCGCACCCGAGTGGCGGGACGGCGATTGAACGGATTCGGTGCTGCCGCACGGTTTCGACGAGCGCGTCGAGGCCCGACGCGATGTCCTCGATCCGACTCTTGCCTTTCCAGTGTCGCTTCGTCGGGAAGTTGATGATGTAGCGCGGATTTGTCAGCTGTCCCGTCGGGACGACGAGCATCTGGCCGGGCTGGACCTCCCCGCGCTTGCAGGCGGCTTCGTAGGCCCGGAAGTTGGCGGGGAACGCACGCTTGAACTGGAGCGCGATCCCACGGCCCATGAACCCGACGCAGTTCACCGTATTGACCAACGCTTCGGCCTCAGCCTTGAGGATGTCGCCGCGCAGGAGGTCGATCATCACGTCGCTCCTTTCATCAATAGTACCAAGTCGGGATAATTTCTACCGGAGGGCGGTGGCTGGCCGTTCCGATGGCGGTCTCGACCGCAGTCTTGATCGCCTGCGAGAGCACGCCGACCCGGCGAACCAAGCTCCACGGGAACTCGTCGCGGACGAGGAACTCAGCTTGCTTGGCCTCCTTCACGGCTGCGCCGCGAAAATCCGTCGCCGCGACTGCAGTCCAGTCGATCTCGTCGAGGTTGGCCAGGTCGGAGCGGAAGTTCGTGTAGTAGGCACCGGCATTCGACAGCGTGAAGGCCCAGCGTCGACCGATTCCAGCCGCCCAGGCGACCACGTCGTGGAGGTCGGCCTCAAGGTGAACGATGGGCCCCTGCCCGTCTTGGTAGGCAAGGTCCGGGTGATTCTGGCGATGGATGACGAAGAGCATGATCGACCGAGGGCAGAAGTAGAACGGCACGTACTCGCCCACTTTGTCTCCCGGGTGACAGCTCACCTCGAGGGACAACCGTCGCTGCTTGATGCCGGATATCCCGATGGAAGCGCTCGGGCCGCCGGCCTGCAGCATCGCAGCGTCCGATCGGAGCCCGCCGGCAGCGATGATCGACGCGAGATTTCGCACGTGCGTGATGTGGAAGACGCTGGGTCGCGGCGGTGGCGCTGTCATGTCCAGCGAGCCTCGATCGGCCGAAGTTGTGCGTAGTCCATCGTCTACTCGCGACGCAGCCTAACTCTGCCCGTCCGCGAACGACACGCCCGTTGTGGGAGCCCCTGGCTGGGCGACCACTCATGCGTCCGCCGGGCGAAGCAAAGCTGCGGCTCGAGGGTCATGGCGACGCCTCTGCAGTGCCCGCCTCGGCGGGACCGACGACCGCCACCGCGCCGGGCGCGTTGAGGCGGAGGCCGTTGCTCATGGACACGGTCTCTACGAGGTGGTCGATCTCGGCCCTCGGCACCGTGGTCCGGAGGGCGTGACGGAACGGTGCAAGGAGCTTGTAGCGGAGGTCGCGCGCCTCTGGGGTAAGGAAGCGGCGGCTGGTGCCGCCTACCCGGCGCATCTCATCGGCGAGATCAGCGAGAGAGACGGCCTCGCCGGGGTGGGATGCGAGCACCGCGAGCGCGAGCAGAGGTTGGCGCTGCAGGTTGTGCGGCGGTCGGGTCGGGATCTCGATGCCGCGGTAGGTCACACGACGCTCGCGGAGGTTGACCATCAGGGCGAGCGCTGCCGGGGCCTCTGGTTCCTCGGTGGGTGCGTCAGCCGCTCGCGAGGATGTGCCCGCCACTGCGCCGGGTAGGGGGTAGCCCGCCGGTCGCTCGACGACGCCCCACAGCGCGGCCGTCGCCGCCTTGTGCTTCAACACGCCGGCGACGGCATCGCGCCCCGCCGCCTTGAGGGACTCGCGGTCGCGCAGGCCGGCGTCCACCAGGCGCCGCACGAGCGCCCGACCGAGCCCCCGAGCCCGGAGCCTGGCGACCGCCAACCCATCGGCGGCCACCCCGTGCGCGAGCCGGTCAGCGAGGACATCCAGCGTCGCGCTGCGCGTGTCCGTCCAACCGCTTGCGCGCGCGATCCCGGCCAGCGCATCGACGAGCCAGCCGTATTCCTCGCCGATGCGGCGGACCGCGCCGGCCCACACGTGGTAGCGCGACTCGAGGTCCTTCGTCCGCACCTCGGCGATCCAGTCCGCCAGGAGGAGCGCCTTCTTGATCGCCTTGGTGGGCTCGTACTCGAGGCTCACCAGATCGGCGGCGATCTTGGCGAACCCCGGCCGCGACCCGAGGCCGGCGGCGGCAACGCGCGCGAGAATCTCGCCGCGGTAGTCGGCCTTGTTCCGCTCCTCCCGCGTGAGGCCGACGTAGACGTCGGCGCCGCCAGGCGTGAGACTGACCTTGGTCAGCACCTCGAGATCGTCGACAACGACGGCTTGCGCCTCGACCGCCCAGCGCGCGAGCGCCGCCCCGGTCGCGACGCCCACCCCCTTGCCGGCGCAGACGCGCCCGACGTCCGTCACCTCGAGCCCTTCCGTGCCCGACTCCCGGACGAGACCGCCTGCGAGGCATTTCGCCACGGCCTTCCCGAGCGACTCGCCGAACTCGACCCGGCTCATCTTCTGGACCCAGTGGACGTGGCCGGTGAAGCTCGAAAGCAGCATCTCCTCGACCTCGGCCCGCGAAGACGCGAGGCCGGACGCCATCAGGTCGAGGACGTGATCCTCGAGCGGCGCATCGTTCAGCGTCGGTCGGATCTCCTCGAAATCGCTGCCGGCGTAGTGCCCCAGCCAGACGTCCGCCTCGAACGGCGAATACGTGACGAGAATCGAGCGGCCGAAGTCCTCGACCAGCGACAGGCGCCCGGCCCGGCCGCTCATGTTCTCGTACTCGGACTTCGATACATCCCCGAGCGACCAACGCGCGTAACGGCGCATGAACTGCCAGCGCCGGTGGTCGAGCAGAACGTTCTTCACCGGCAGGTTCATGCCGACCGCGAGCGTCGACGTGGAGAACAGGGCGCGGATCGCCCCGTTCCGGAAGTGCCGCTCCACGATCTCCCTCTCCTCCGGCGAGAGGTCCGAATTGTGGAACGCGACCGCCCCGCCGAGGACCTCGACCAGCATCTCCCGCGCGTGGGTCTCCTCGAGCTGCCGCAGCTCCTCGACCGCCGCCACGAGCGACTGCGAGCGGACCCTCGGGGCAAGCACGCGCGCGAACAACACTGTTGTCGCCCGATCCGGCAGGAAGACCAGCACCTGCTCGCCCCGGCGAACCAGCTCCTCCGCTGCTCCAAGCAACAGGTCTTCGCGCTTCTCTGATCGGAGGTCGGGGAATTCCTCGGTCCCCTCCTTCCCCGAATTGTGCTCCCGGTAGCGGAACGACCCGCGGCAGAGGACGCCCTTGCGCAGCTCCACCGGCCGGCGCGTATCGACCAGCAGGCGCGCGCCGAGCCAGTCCGCAAGCGTGTGCGCGCGACCGAGCACAGCCGAGAGCCCGATGATCCTGGGTTTCGACGCCGCGGTCCGGAGCTTGGTCAGCAACAGCTCGAGCGTCGGCCCGCGGTCGCGGTCGGTGATCATCTGCAGCTCGTCGACGACCACGAGACCCACCGCCTCCATCAGTTGCGGCCGGGTCACGAGCAGCGCCTGCGGCTTCTCGAACACGACGACGGCGATCTGGAAATCGAGCTGCTCGATGTCGGCGTCGTGCTCGCGACGGTCGCGCGACGAGACGACGACCTTGATGCCCGCCGGCCCGTAGCGCCGCCGAAGCTCCTCGAACTTCTCGGCCGCGAGCGCCTTCTGGGGCACCAGATAGAAGACCTTCGTATTCTCGCGCGCGGCCTTCACAGCCGCCATCTCCCCGATGAACGTCTTCCCAGACGACGTCGGCGAGAACACGATGAGGTTGCCGCCGCCGAAGAGCCCGAACTCCTTCACCGCCCGCTCCTGGACGGGGAGCAGCTCGGGGCCGACTTGCTCGCGCCAGATCTCGAGGATGTCCGGTGCGACGTTGTACGCCTCCAGCGTGTCGACCTTCATGGGAGCCTCATCGGCGCCGCTCGCCCGCCTGGCGCGGCCGGCGTGAGCGCCGCCACGATGTCAGCCGGTGGCTCGACGGCCGGGTCCACTCGGGCATCTGGCGGGCGAACCGCAAGGGGAGGAGCAGGTTCCCGGTCCGCGCGTACGCGAGGGCCGGGCGGCCCGCCGGCACCACCACCTCCGGAGTGGCGTCGGCCGCTGTGCCGTCTTGCAGGGGTCCGTTCATGGCGTCACGCTGCCTTCTTCGCGGGAGCGGGCCGTGCCTCGATCTTCTCGGCCGCGGGCGGCGCCTTGGCCGGAACCGATGGCGCGGGCGCCGCGGGCTTCGCCGCCGCTACCCCCGTCGTCACCGCAGTCACCGCCGTCACCGCGGGCGCGGTGACCTTCGCCACACCGATCCCACTCAGCTCGAGGATCTTCGTCCGCAGCTCCCGGAGCAGATCCTGGTGCTCGATGAGGTACTGCTTCGCCGCCTCGCGTCCGTTGCCGAGGCGCTCGCCGCCGTGGGCGATCCAAGCGCCGCTCTTCTCGAGCACGCCGACCTCGACCCCGAGGTCGATGATCTCGCCGGCGCGCGAGATCCCTTGCCCGTAGCCGACGTCGAACTCGGTTTCTCGGAACGGCGCCGCCATCTTGTTCTTCGCCACCTTGACCCGGGTCCGGTTGCCGACCACCTGCTCACCGTCCTTGAGCGCCCCGATGCGCCGGATGTCGAGCCGCACCGACGCGTAGAACTTGAGCGCGTTGCCGCCCGTGGTGGTCTCCGGGTTGCCGAACATCACGCCGATCTTCATCCGGAGCTGGTTGATGAAGATCACCAGGGTGTTGCTGCGCGCGACCACCGCCGTGAGCTTCCGGAGGGCCTGGCTCATCAGCCGCGCCTGCAGGCCCATGTGCGAGTCGCCCATCTCCCCCTCGAGCTCGGCCCGCGGCACGAGCGCCGCCACCGAGTCGATCACCACGACATCGACCGCCTCCGACTTGATGAGCATCTCGGTGATCTCGAGCGCCTGCTCGCCGCAGTCCGGCTGTGAAAGAAGGATGTCCTCGGCCTTCACCCCGAGCTTCTTCGCGTAGCCGATGTCGAGCGCGTGCTCCGCGTCGATGAACGCGCACACGCCACCCAGCCGCTGGGCCTCAGCCACGACGTGAAGTGCGAGGGTCGTCTTGCCGGACGACTCCGGCCCGTAGATCTCGACCATGCGCCCCCGCGGCAGTCCGCCCGTCCCGAGCGCGATGTCGAGCCCGAGAGACCCCGTCGAGATGACCGACACCTCCTCGCGGCCGGTGCCGTCACCGAGGCGCATGACGGCGCCCTTTCCGAACTGCTTCTCGATGTCGGCCACTGTGGCGGTCAGCGCTCTCGAACGCTCGGTCTGCTGGGAATTCTGCTTCGTGTTCTCGGTCGGGGTCTGGTTGCTCATGGGCCACTCCTTTTCGATGTCCCCAAGCTACGCCCTACCTATGACAGACTGGTTCAGTCCAGATGCCACCCCGCCCGCGCCCCCGTTCCCGCCGTCGCTCAGCCCCCAAACGGGCTGAGCGCTACGCCCCCGCTCGGCGCCTCGCGGAGGTGCGCGGCCTCCTCAACACCGGCGAGGGCGCAAGCGTCTACGACATTTCCGAGCGCTTCCGGGTCAGCGTCCGGACGGCCATCCGCTACATCCGAGCCCTCCACGTCTCGGGCGAGCCGCTCTACGAGGAGATCGCCGGCCGTCGCAAGGTCTGGCGCCTGCTGCCAAGCGCCCGGCAGCAGACCATCACGATGACCACCGCCCAGATGGTCGCGCTGTTCCTGTCACGCCGCGTCTTCGACTTCCTCGCCGGCACCGGATTCAAGGAGGACCTGGACGAGGTCTTCGCCAAGCTCGAGACGCAGCTCAAGCGCAAGGACCTCGCCGCCGCGCGCAACCTCGACCGCAAGGTCTTCGACGTGAACGAGGCGCGCCACATCTACGAGGGCCGCATCGAGGACGTGAACGACATCGTCACCGCCCTCCTGCGCGAGGAGCGCCTGCGCGTCACCCACGAGAGCGTCTCCGGCGGTCGCAAGACCTTCGTCCTCGAGCCCTACACGCTCCTCGTCTACAAAAAGGGTCTCTACCTCGTCGGCCTCAGCCACCAGCACCGCGAGATCCGGACCTTCGCGCTCGACGCGTTCCGTGAGGTCGAGTGGTTGCGGGGCGACAAGTTCGAGTACCCGGCCGACTACCGGCCGGAGCAGGTCACCGAGGGGGCGTTCGGGTTGATCCGGGGGGAGCCCACGCGGGTGCGGATCTTGTTCGACCCGAAGGTCGCCAGGTACGTCGAGCGGGTGATGTGGCACCCGACGCAGCAGTTCCGGCGGACGGTGGCGGGGCTGGAGATGACGATGGACGTGCGGGGGACGGTGGAGGTCACCAGTTGGGCGCTGGGGTTCGGCGAGAAGGCCGTGATCCTCGAGCCCGCGTCGCTGCGCGAGACCGTCGCCCACGAACTGGCGTGCGCGGCGGACCGGTACCGCCGGTAAAGCGGTCAGTTGTCCTGCGCGACCTCGACGATGCGCTGGAATTCCGTGAGCAGGTCCGTGTGCTTCTGCGCCAAGTATCGGACCACCTTGCCGTTGTCGAGCAGCCTTTTCAGGTAGCCGCGCGCGAGCGTCAGCTCGAGGACGGTGCGGTCGTGCGTGTCCTGCAACGCTACGAAGTCTCTCTCGATGTTGCGGGTCTCGTTCTCGATGCGCGCGAGATCCTGGGGCCTGGGCTTCCCCTTTTTGTCGGTGGTCGGCATTTCGACCATCTGGTCCTGGGCCGACATGCCGACGAGCGCCGCGGCGTAGGTCGAGACGTAGATCCCTGCCGCGCACATCAGCTCGGCGATCTCGATCTGGCGCATCGGCTTGACCGTTTTGAGGTGACGGAACGTGTGGGAGGCGATGTGCTTGTCCTTCAGAAGCTCGATTGCCTCGGGACAAATGCCCTGAAGGAGGGTCCGG
>Ga0187894_10002630_pt1 | contig 21212 bp, 20 predicted proteins | sample GBC1701081metaG_FD_136650 | JGI IMG/M metagenome (GOLD analysis project Ga0187894, IMG submission 136650) | White microbial mat communities from a lava cave in the Kipuka Kanohina Cave System on the Island of Hawaii, USA - GBC170108-1 metaG ...
CGTGCCCCCTTCATCTTTCGGGGCAATTCCATACTTCACCGCGTTCTCTACCAGGGGTTGCAAAATCATCGGAGGGATAACGATACCGAGGCACGTATAGTCTACTTGCTTAATAAATTTAAGTCGCGCACCAAACCGCACCTGCTGAATGCGGATATAGTTCTCAATGAAATCGAGCTCATGAATCAACTTTACCATCTGGTCGCCATGCGAATCAAGAGCATAACGGAAAATATCCGATAATTGCGTAATTACTTTTCGTGCCTGCTCTTTGCTGGAACTCACCAGCATGTTAATTGAGTTGAGCGTATTAAATAAGAAATGTGGATTAATCTGTGACTTTAGCAACGAAAGCTGCATCTCGCGGTTCTTCAACGCCAATTCCCCTTTCTCTTGTTCTTTTTTTTGCAAGCCCTGAAAATACCGGATCACATAATATACGGCTGCAGTTACAATGTACTGATCGTGAAAATGGAGGCCTTCCCATTTTAATAACCCCAGAATGTGTTCTTTCCAGTTATCAAAGTACACGTAACCCTCTATATAATCTTCCAGATAATAGGAGAACGTTCCCATCAACAGGAAGAAAACCATCACACCCAGTATGTGGCCGGCTACCTGAACGTACAATTTAAACTGAAATAAAAAGTGTGAATAAAATAATATGCCGATCATGAGCACACACAGGGCTTCAAAGAGGTATAAGGCATTCCAAAAAACGTAATCCGAAGGTAAATCCAATTCCCACTTAAGGGCGGCACCCACGGTATAATTGATCAGGTACCAAAGGCATAGCAGCAGATAGGCCCTTTTCCAAATTTGCGGTATTTTCTCAAAACTGAACAAGGTTGTAATTTGAATGATAAAGTTACACAGAAGAAGGTAAAACCGGTAAGTAATTCTTTCGGGCGGCTAGTGCTTGAAAAATGTAGATAATCTTACGTTGGGTTTGAAAGACCCTGTCGATTATTCATCTTTAGAGTATTCCCATGCGGCTTCTTATTTTCATCTTATTTGCTCTTTTGGCTACCTCCGGTGTTGCACAAAATATTACAGTGTCTGGAAAAGTCTCCGACCGCGCAACAAAAGAACCATTACCCTTTGCATCGGTGTACCTGAAAGGGAAATCGATCGGTACCATTACCAACTTATTTGGTGAATTTGATTTTCACATTCCTGTTGAATTCAGAAATGAAATACTTGTGATCAGCATGCTTGGATACGGAAATTTCGAATCGCCCGTTTGGTCGATGATCTCTGCAACACCCGCAACGATTGAAATGAGCGTGTCGGCCATTTTGCTTCAGGAAGTATTAGTAAAAGATTCACTTTCGGGTGGCGATATTTTACGACTCGCCCTAAATCAAATCAAGTATAATTATCCGAGCCAGCCATTTTTGATGGAAGGCTTTTACCGTGATGTTAAAAAAGTCGGAGGCACGTATATTTCATTGCTGGAAGCTGCTGTTGAAATTTATGATGAAAATTATGAGCAACCACGCAACAAGTTTAAACTTCGGGAAGGGGTTCGTTTATTGGAGGTAAGAAAGAGTATTGGGTATGAAAGTAAGTTTACCTCTTACTTCGATCAGGTTAACCTGTTAGAAGACTTGCTGCTTCATAATGACGTTCGCTACCGCCAATTTCCTGAAGAAGATGCCTTTTTTGCAAGCCTGGAACGCAAACCTAATACCACATACGATGGCAACGAGGTATATGTCATCACTCATACCCATGATTTCAACCTCACCATTTATGTAGATAAAATAACGAGTGGTATTCTTCATTTAAGTTTTGAAAGCAACCTGATGAACGATGATCGCAAAAAGCAATCGATGATCAGCCGCTTTGTGTATGTTAAGAGAGAACTTAATTTCAATAAAATTGACAACAAGTTATACCTGCATTATTTAAGCATGGATTCAAAAATTAACTGGTACGACATTAAAACCAATGAGCTGAAGTTTGAAACTGCTTTATATCAACAATTACTGATTAACCGTGTAACACCCAATCCCGAGGAGCGGATCAGGTCGGTAGAAAAAATGCGCAACTATGGTTTGCAGTATCAGGATTTACCTTACAACAAAAAGTTCTGGGATAACTACAACGTGATTAAAGAAACTCCCCTCGATAAAAAAATTCTGGAAGACCTGGAAAAAGCGGGGCCACTGGATAAGCAGTTTGAGGGGAAGTATTAATTCCTGTTAATCAGATATCGCCTCATCCATCAAATACTCACAGAAAGAAAAAATTTTGACGAATTACTTTTTTTTATTTCAGTTTAATAGGGCGAGCTCTTAACTCTGATAATTTTATTGTTGGTGGAATTCCATCAGGAAAGCGGGAATACACGATTACTTTCTCCCATCCTTCTGACCAATCAAAATAATTTATTTTCATTTCTTCCGTCCCAACTGCGCTTGCCACTCCGATTCCATTGAGAAGACCAGTTGCAGCAGCCAGGCCAACAGGTGCTCCTCCAAATCCACCCGCCTGAACTGCTACGAGACTACCCATGACTATCAACACCCCACCCGCCCCTCGATAATTATTCGGCATATGCACGATCACCCTTGCTCTTGAAACAAGTTCTCGGGGAATAACCTGAAGTGAATCTGACAGGACAAAAATGGAATCATTTCTCATTCCAATTAACTCCCCTGAAACTTCAACGCTGTCCTTCGTTTCAGCAGTAATGTATCCACCAAAAACGTCCTCAACCAACTGATTTCGTTTGGGAACAGTTCCTTCAGGGGCTGCTATGTACCTGGGGGTACTACAACCCTGGCATATTCCTGTTAACATTATCACAAGTAGATAAAATTTGATAGGTCTATTTTTCATTGTTATTGGGATAACGACTATTCCAGAAAACCTTTTCCATTTCTGGCTCTACAGCTTTAAAGGCAGGGGCAATTCGCTTGAGGTACGCGGATGGATTAATAAACATTTTCTTTGCAAGGTTTAGATCTTGATGCTGCAGCCATTCGTCTCTCATCCACTCTATATAGTAGCCCTGGCTTTCAATAAAATATTCCTTTCCTTCTTCAAAAAAATCAGTGTAGTGAATCGTATACTCATCTCCAGGATACGTTACGAGATACTCTTCGGGATTAAGCAATTTTGATAAAGCCACGTCATCCTGATTAAGACCTTTGTAAACACTCGTTGGAGCTATTCTTTGTGGTATTACTTCCTTTATATTTCCAGCAAGATTTACCATATCAATTCTCCAAAGGCCTTTGGTCATCCGCAACCTGATTTTCAAGGTGCTGGAATTAACGTTTGGCAACCGTACTAAGTGGACATCCGAAACAATCGGGCCACCTTCGCGAACCGTCTCTACCGTTTTCCATCGGTTATTGTCATCCTGAATTGCTACTTCTATTCCTCCAAGCAGGTTAAAGTATTTCATCAAGCGCTTCTTAAGCCTGTCGTTTCCATTTTCAATCTCAGTCAAGTAGTAGCCCGTGGCCAGACCTGTTATTGAAAGAGAATGATAAAAAAGAAAAGTAGTCATGAGAGACTGACGCTTATCAATTACAAGAGCTGATTCTGTTACGGGCTTTTTAAATTCAAGAAAAATATCCTCTTTCTCTCGGAGGTCCAAAGAGTCGGCCAGACTATACCATTCGTCATGATCCTTTACTGAAATTTTTTCCTGTATTGATTTAAAATTATACTCAGCTCGCAGAGGCGCCTGAATGGATTCCACAGAATAAAATATACCATTCAAACTTTCAAAAACACGCTCTCCACGAGGCTTATCAACTGCAACCAGATTGACACTTCGAATTAAATGGGTTTCAAGTGCTTCGTTTCTAACAACAATCTCCGCGGGTCGGCCTGAAACAATAGGCATATCAATTAAATCAACATCCTTTTCTTCCATTGCTTTACAAATGCTTGATGAGAAACCTTCCCCTACCAACTTTTCTTCGAAATTATTTCCATTCACGTAAAAAGTGGGGCAGGAACCAAAACAAGCCTTCGGATTGGCCAAACAATAAAGAGAAATTGGAACTGTGATTATCCCCATTACGACCATGGTTGCTACCCCTGGATTTGTACTCTTATCATTAGTTTCCAAAATGGTAATCTTATCAAAGGGTACTGCAAGGGTTCCCGAATTCAGAAGATTTCTATTAAAATCGTAATACTTACCAGTCCCTGTTATACACTTTGCTGATTCATCAATTTTCCAGCTATTCATAACACACAGGAATCCATCCTGCAAATGAATCTTAACGTACTTGTCACTTATACTCTTAACTTTTTCAATTTCAATCAATTCCCTGCTTACTCTTTCAGTTGTGCTGACGCAACCCGAAAAGTGCTGACAAATAAAGAGCCCTATCAATATCTGACCGAGTACAATTTTGGATACCCACCTTACTATAGTTTTCATGGAAAATGTGCTTTAATAAATCTCTTTTGCAAACACAATACGTTCTACTTTACTGCTGATTGGCCACTTCTAAAACGAAAGAAAGTATGAGTAAAAGTAAAATCGCGATAAAATAAACCAACCGTCTGGTCATTATGAGATACGCGGTTTGTTAGCAATCATAACCCTTTTGATATTTTGTTTTAGGATTTTAACAGGCTTAAGATCTATTGTTCTAAACTTAATCATCATGTCGTCCTGAAAAATGATATAACCACCGTACACATTACTATTCGTCTCTATCCTGTACAGCGTTGGGTCGGACAAGACGGAAGCATTCTGGGATACAAAGGCATACAAAAGAGAATCCATAATTTGAATTAGTTGCTTCATATTTTATACAGGTGAAATAATACTATGAGCAAATACATAATCATACCGATCATGACTACCACACCACGTCTTTTCAAGAAGGCATTAAAATCAAATTGATTGTACATACGAATCGATTCCATAGTCGTGTGGATTATCATGCTACCCACTTCTGATTTCGTGCCTGCTCCTGCGCCATGGCCAGTTGCGCGCTCAGGACCACATCTTCAAATTCAATTTTCGTTTGTTTGAGGGAGTACAGAAGCAATTTCACTTCTTTCATATCCAGATGATCATCGGCTTTTGCCAAGCGGTACAGATGAACGAAAGCACAGAGCCGTTCTTCTTCACTGCATTGGTTGAGCATGTCAACCCCGTTTAGAAAAACTTCCTGTTCTGTCTTTCCGGTGATCTCCCGAACGAAACGATGGAATACGCCTGGTGGAATTCCTTCATCTCTTTTTATAGAGTGGATAGCTCTCTTTTCCTGATCATTGATCTGACCGTCAACCGTTACGAGCAAATGAACAAAATGGAGCAGGCCCAATTGAAAATCCTTGTTTTGCTTTTGTGAGTTCATACTTTTCGGCTTTAAATGATACATCGAATCTAGGATGGTATGGGCACCCGACAACCTCGAACTCTGCATACTCAACCAATTTGTTTTGCATGAAACCGTAACTTTTTAACGAAGCGCCTGACCAGTTGCGATTTTTGCAAAATCGAAGCAAAATGTGTAGTATTATATGCAACTAAACCCCCAATGGCTGCAGAAAACGTTCAGTTCTCTTTTCTGGAACAGATTAAAAAGAGGCTCCCACCCAATGTTTCATTTGCTGACGAAATCGCTGAAATACTAAAGATTAGCCGCGACAGCGCGTACCGAAGAATTCGGGGCGAAACGATACTCTCTTTAGATGAGGCCAAGGTTTTGTGTAACCAGTATGGTGTTTCACTGGATGTGCTCCTGGGTACATCTTCTGAAATTGTTCCCTTTCGCCACCAGGTTGTGAATAACAAACCTGAAACATTTGAAACCTGGCTTCGGTCTATCTTGAATAACCTGGAAACAATTTTCAGTTTCCCAGCCGAAAAGGAAATCGTCTTCTGCGCAAAGGATGTTCCCGTATTCCTTTACTTTGAGTACCCCCAACTCTCAGCCTTTAAAATGTTTTTCTGGATGAAGTCCGTGTTGAATTACACCGGCCTGCAATCCGAAAAGTTCAGTCCAAAACTTGTTTCGGGCGAGTACCTCACACTGGGAAAAAAAATCTGGGAGGCTTATCAGAAAATTCCCAGCATTGAATTATGGAGCGATGAAACTACCAATGTTACACTCAAACAGATTGAGTTTTATTATGAGTCTGGTTTCTACGATTCAACTGCGGATGCCCACCTTTTATTAGACCAATATGCACAACTACTCAAAAACGTTCGCGAAATGGCGGCTCGTGGATTCAAGCATGATCAAACTCAGTTTAAACTTTATAAGAATGAAATATTGATTGCGGATAACAATGTTTTATTCCGGATGGGAGATAAAAAAGCGGTATACGTAATCCATAACATCACTGAAATTTTAATGACTACCAACGAATCTTTTTGTAACCAAACAGAATACTTCACTAACAATTTGCAGAACAGATCTGTATTGATCAGTACCACTGGTGAAAAAGAACGGAATAAGTTCTTTAACCGGATGGAAGAAAAAATTGAGACAGTTAAAAAAAGAATTGTTTAAACTCATAACCCGATAACCTTCGACAAACCTGGCAGGCAGGCCCAGGCTGACACTCAACTTATTTCAAATTTGCTAATGCCTCTTTCATGCGCTTCATCGCTTCTACCAAATCTTTTTCAGCAGCCGCATACGAAATACGTACACATCGTTCATCGCCAAATGCTTCACCTGGTACCAGCGACACATGGCCTTTCTCCAGCATGTACATGCAAAAATCATCGCTGTTCTTAACCGTTCTTTCACCATCAGATTTTTCAAAATAGGAACTTATATCGGGGAAGAAATAAAAAGCACCTTGCGGATAATTCGCTTTAACACCTGGAATTTCCTTCAGTAAAGTATACACTACATCCCTGCGATGATGGTATTCTTTCACCATGCTTTCGGTAGGTTTCAAATCACCGGTGATCGCAGCGAGTGCACCTCGTTGAGAAATAGAGCAATTAGCTGAGGTTATTTGTCCTTGTACCTTATTGCAGCCGTCTGCAATCCATTTTGGAGCAGCAATATATCCTACTCTCCAGCCTGTCATAGCAAATCCTTTTGCAAAACCATTCACAGTAATTGTACGATCAAACATCCCCGGCAACGAAGCGATGCTTACCTGGTCGCCTATGAAATTGATGTGCTCATAAATTTCATCCGCAATCACTAACAGGTTTTCATGCTTTAATACAACCTGAGCGATAGCCTCCAGTTCTTTTCCTGTGAACACCGAGCCTGTAGGATTGCAGGGTGATGAAAAAATCAGCGCCCTCGTTTTCGAGGTAATTGCAGTCGCTAACTGTGAAGCTGTTACTTTAAAATCATTTTCAAGACTTCCCTTTATCAATACCGGTGTGGCTTCTGTTAACCTAACCAGCGCATCATAACTTACCCAAAATGGAGAGAACACAATTACCTCATCACCTTTATTAAGCAGAGCCAGCATGGTGTTGGCAATGGATTGCTTCGCTCCGTTGGATACCACTATGTTTTCTGCTTTATACGGAACGTTATTCTGCTTCTGATATTTCGCAGCAATGGCTTCGCGCAAATCCTGATAACCTGCTACCGGAGGGTACGCAAAATATTTCCCGTCATCAATGGCTTTCTTGGCGGCTTCACAAATATGCTGTGGTGTTTTAAAGTCAGGTTCGCCCAAACTCAGGTTGATGACATCAACACCCCGATTTTTAAACTCACGGGCTTTGGCAGCCATCGCCAGCGTGGCGGATTCCTGAATGGCTTCAATACGTGCGGAAAGATTTTTATTCATAGGTTATTTGAAAGCGCATCAAAGAAAAGAATTTAAACCGGAAGTTGGAATCATTGAGGGAGGGATTAGTTAAAGAGTGTTCTTCCCAAAATACTTCTCCCCAGGGTAATCTCATCGGCATACTCCAAATCCCCCCCTACGGTTATACCTCGCGCAATAACACTGACCTTAATCGATAGATCCTTTATACGTCTGTGAATGTAAAATGACGTGGTATCGCCTTCCATGGTTGGGCTGAGTGCCAGGATAAGTTCTTTTATTTCAGATTGTCCGTGATTCAACCGGTTCACCAGCGATTCAATTTTTAATTCACCGGGGCCAACTCCATTAATAGGGGAAATTACTCCTCCCAACACATGATACAATCCATTAAACTGAGAGGTGTTTTCAATGGCCATCACATCGTTGGCATCCTCCACCACACATACAATACTTTTGTCGCGCCTGTGGCTGTTACAGATTGCGCAAATTTCAGTATCGGTAATGTTGTGGCATTGCGTGCAAAAACGAATGCCAGCTCTCAACTTGGTTAAAGCATCCGTCAATAAGAGTGTATTTTCCTCCTTAGCTTTTATCAGGTGCAATACCAGCCGGAGTGCCGTTTTCCTTCCAATACCTGGCAGTTTGGAAATTTGATTAACAGCATCTTCAATAAGCTTTGATGGGTAGTCCAAAAGATTTCAGATTTTAAACTTACGATTTATGATTTTTTGTCCGCTATAAAATCTTTGCATCTATGCCCACTTCGCAAATTGCCTCTCGCATAGGCCGCAAAAAATCAAAGGTTCCGTTTTTCACGGTACACTTACCCTTGTGGTGAATGAGTAGCGTGCACTGTTCGGCTTGTTCATTCGTATGCTTGCATACCCGAATGAGCGTATGAATCACATGATCAAATGTGTTCACATCGTCATTGAACACAATAAGATCCATCAAGTCGGTGGTTTCAATAACCTCCAGCACATCCACTAACTCTTGTTCCTGAAAAGCGGGTTTCATCTATCTCTTTCTTTCCTGCAAAATTAAAGAAAATAGTGCCATTTAACCACACTTGGATTTGATGGGATTTCCCTATTCTTTGCAACAGAATTAAAATACATGACACCACTTTTAGTCATCTCCATACTCTCGGTATACTTTCTTGCGCTCATTATCATATCGTATGTTACTTCAAAGGGAGCTGATACGAACACTTTCTTTACTGCCAACCGGCAATCGCCCTGGTATCTTGTGGCATTTGGAATGATCGGGGCTTCCCTTTCAGGAGTCACCTTTATTTCGGTGCCCGGCAATGTGGGGAAAATAGGGATGGGATATTTCCAGATCGTGCTCGGGTACCTGGTAGGATACTGGGTGATCATGGGGGTTTTGATGCCGCTGTACTACAAACTCAACCTGATTTCCATTTACACCTATCTCGAGCAACGGTTTGACCGGTGGTCATACAAAACAGGGGCTTTCTTTTTTATTGTATCACGTACGATTGGATCTTCTCTTCGTTTGTATTTAGCGGCCACTGTATTGCATCTTTTTTTATTTAAAGAATGGAACGTACCGTTTTTTATAACGGTAGCGACAACCATTGTCCTCATTTGGGTTTATACGTTTAAGGGAGGCATTAAAACCATTGTATGGACTGACACTTTCCAAACTTTCTTTTTGGTAACTGCAGTAGGCGTTGCAGTTTGGCGAATTGCCGGTGCGTTGGATTTTTCTTTTACAGAAATGATTCAGGCGATTGATGAAAAAGGATATTCCAGAATTTTCTATTGGGATGATGTCAACTCAACGCTATTTTTCCCAAAACAATTTTTAGGAGGAGCCTTTATTGCCATTACCATGACAGGCATGGATCAGGAGATCATGCAGAAAAATCTCACGTGCAAAAATATTGGCGAAGCCCGGAAAAATATGTTCTGGTTTAGCCTGACGCTGGTAGTGGTGAACTTGCTCTTTTTGATACTGGGCGCTTTACTCTACATCTATAGTGAACAAAAAGGATTGCCCATTCCTGCCTCTTCTGATGAACTTTTCCCCAAATTGGCATTCAACGAACTTGGTTTATTGGTAGGGGTCTTTTTCTTGCTCGGTATTACGGCCTCCTCATATGCCAGTGCCGATTCTGCCCTTACGGGTCTCACAACTTCATTTTGCATTGATTTCCTGAATTTTAAAGACAAACCCGAAAATGTTAAGCGCAGGCAAAAATTTATCGTACACGTGGGATTCTCCCTGTTATTCCTCCTGATCATTCTCGTTTTTAAAGAAATCAATGAACGATCGGTAATTGATGCTGTATTGAATGTAGCGGGTTACACATATGGCCCCCTGCTTGGTCTTTTCTCCTTCGGATTATTCACCAAACGAAAGGTACGAGACAAGCTCGTTCCCATTGTGTGCATGCTTTCCCCGGCTTTATCGTACGTAATCAGTAGTAATTCAGTGGCATGGTTTAACGATTATAAGTTCGGAATTGAAATTTTAATTGTAAACGGCCTCATTACTTACCTCGGGCTTTTCTTGATTTCTATCCCTCCAGTCCTTCCCTTAGGGGGAGGTGTACGAGGAACGAACCTGCCTGCCGGGTAGGCAGGGACGGAGGGTACAAAAGGAAAGGCCGACTCTAAACGAAGCGACCTTAACCCCGATTAAAACCAACCCCACGTTGGTTGCCGGTTGATTCAGAAAAATCTGAATCTTATTTCTTTACGTAATAATATTCCTGTTTCTTATCACCCTTCACCACACGTATCATATACTCACCAAACTTGGTATCACAGAAATTGATAATCATTTTTCTCTTCTCCAGCTTTTGTGTGGTGACCAGGTCGCCATTTGAGTAGTACACTTCTACTGTAGCGCCTCTGTATTTTTTGTCAACCTTAAAAACAAATAAGTGTTTGTATTTGAATGGCACTGCGCTTACGTCCTCTACCGGAGAAGCGAGCGTAACAGACACAACACCAATTACCAGCATGGCTACCAGAGAAACTCGCGCAAGGGTTTTCATAAATTCATAATTGTTTCTGCCTGTATGCCAAACGGCATGCCGTGTAAGAAATAACCCGAATTGCTAAAATTTAAAGGGTTGAACGCTGGGTAATTCCAATTTTGGGAAGTTCAATTCTCTATTTTGAGGCTCTCAGAGCAATTCCTTAGATGGATCCCAATATTTGCTGGCAAAGTCTACGATTTTGTCGTTGGTTACCTGAGTACCTTCCTTTTTCAAAAGTTGCTGCATTCTGGAAGGTGGTTTAAAGTGATGTTTGCCGGTGAGTAGTCCCATGCGGTTTACCACTCGGTGGGCAGGCACCCCCTTCGGGCATCCATGCATTGCCCAGCCCACCATTCTTGAACTCATTTTTGTGCCCAAATAATTAGCAATGGCACCATAACTTGTTACCCGTCCTGTTGGGATAAGCTTTACCACGGCAAACACATCATTAAAAAAATTTGGCTCTGATGTTTTGTTTTTCTTGCCTGCCATGAACGTAACTGATTGATCTTGCTAAATTTACACCCCTATTTAAACCTATCCGTGAAGAAACTCAGTTTTTTTACTTTTGCTTTCATTTGCTCAGCCCTGGCTACTGCACAGAATGGTTACGAGCTGATTTTTCCAGATTCTGCAGATTGGGCTATGCTATCAGAAGGAAGAACTCTCAGCCTGAAAGTTAGAGCCACTCATCCGGAAACATTTCAACAATTTTCGATAGAGACTACACAAAAACCCAGTATTCAATTTGACTCGACTGGAAACTTTAGATGGACGCCTTCATTTACTCTTGTAAACCGCGTTGAACAGCAGAAAGATTTTACGATCTTTTTTGAAGGGCGTTGGGTTGACGGTAAAAGAGAACGGAAGGCCATTACCTTTACAGTCAGGCATGTGAATCAACCCCCGGTTATAGAAGAAATTCCGGTGTTTTATGTAAAACAATCAACGCGGAATACCTATCAAATACCTGGTGATTACATTTCTGATCTGGATGGCGATCCGTTAGTGTTTAAAGCTATTCCTTCACAACTTCCTGAAGGAGCCACGCTCTCCTCACAAGGTCAACTGATTTGGACTCCATCCAGAAGCCAGTTCAATGCACTTAAAAATAATCCACTTACATTAGAATTCATTGTACAGGATCAACCTGATAAGGCCGAGACAAAAGGAAAAATCCGTATCGCGCAAACACAACTTGACTTGCCGCCCGAGCTTTTGATTGTTCCGGGTGATTCAATTTTTAAAATCCGTGAAGACGAAACATTGAATTTGAAAATTTACATTTCCGATCCCAATGGTGACGAGAATGTTCGGAGTGCTGGCATTATTTCATCCGACTTGAGGATTGTTCCCGATGTTCTAAAAGAAAATACTCCGCTCCAGTATGAATTTACGTGGCTTCCCGGGTATGATTTCGTTGAAGAGCCTCAAAAGAAGTTAGCTGTTGAGATCACCTTTTTTGCGCTTGATAAATCCAATAATCGAATTCAGCGCAAGATACACATCCACATAACCGATACCGAAAACATGCTGAAAAGAGATGCCCATCAATATCAAAAGTATTACAGCAACTTAACAAGCGCCATGTTGCTAATTCGTGAACTGGATGAAAATCAAAAGAAGCTAAACGAAGATTATAAGAAAGCTAAAAAAGGAAAGAAGAAACGTTCGGTCGTGACCGCCTCGTTTGGCGCGGTGACTGGCTTTTCTCCTTTATTTCTGGAGCCGGAACAATCGCAAGTTGTTTCAGGAGTAGGCGGAACAACGGTTCTTACACTAAGCACATTAGAAGCCACTGAAGTCATTGGAAAATCCAAAGACGATATTATGGACAGAATAAAAATCAACATTGACATCCGTAATAAAGTACAAAGTGTGGGAGACGAGTTTGCGCGGAAGTATGCATTAAAATCAACGCGAAGGGAGTCAGATTTTGAAAAGGAAATTGAAAAGTTGAGAATGGCCGTCACCGATCAGCGCATTGTCTTGCTGGAACTTGATGCATATAAAAAGAATATTCCAAAAACAGATGTAAAGGATGTTAGGAATACATTCCCTGATTTTGCGGAAGAAAATTAAAAGTGATTTTAAAACCTGCAATTAATTTATCTTTCGTCTCGATTACCTGCGGTGATCCCTTGAGGGGTGGTGCCAAAAAAATAAAAGGCGCTTTGCTTTTTTCATTTGTCGGCTAATTCTAAGCTTCATAATCATTTCTTTGCTCATGCTGCTTGCGTAAACTCCGTATGCAGAAGATTAATTTTGGGTGCACTTGTCCGCGTTTAATCTTGGCTTAAACTGTTCAAAAAAAATTGCCACCAACGTCCAGATATATGCATGAGTGCATATATTTCCTTTATCTCAATATATGGATAATTTCGATCTCAATTGTACTTGTTTTAATTGACGGAACTACACTTCAAACGTATTTGCTATTCTAGGTTTGCGATCGCTCTATTTTGCTCTTGCCGGAATTGAGAAATATTTATTTACTCAACCCTTAATTGTAGTTTCGATATTGTCCATAAAGAGCCTGGTGCCTGAAATACAGATTTGAAACAGAATTTGTAACTTACTTCAGGTGTATTTAAACATTAATACTTATGAAACAAATAGCATTAGTATGCGCTGTCGTATTCGTTTCTGGTGCTTTACATGCGCAAAAATTAAAAGAATCAGAAGTGCCAGAGCCTGTTAAATCCTCCTTTTCAAAAAGTTTTCCGAACGCAAAAGGCGTTGAATGGTCTAAAGAAAGTGAAGGGGAGTTTGAGGCAGAATTTAAGTCTGGCTCACTGAAGCATTCCGCCAATTTCGATGCATCCGGTAAATGGCTTATAACAGAAACTGAAATTAAGAAAGCGGATTTACCTACAATGGTTCAGGCTACTATCAAAAAGGAATTTGGTGGTTTAAAAATTGAAGAAGTTGAAAAAGTTGAAACGCCTGAAGGTATATCTTATGAGGTTGAGTTGGAAAAGGGAGAGGTTACCTACAGTGTACAATTAGCCAGCGATGGGAAAATTCTGAAGAAGGAAGAGAGGAAGGAAGATAAAGAAGATCATGAGAAAGACGGAGATTAATTTTTGAAATTGGTTTTGTGAGAGGGGAGCGTAACTGCTCCCTTTTTTGTTGCAGCTGCCTTAGCAGTCGTAAATCAATTTTAGAATTTATACGTGTACCCTAAACGAAATACCTGAGTTTCATAGTAATCTGTACTTTTATAACGAAATCCATCTCCTTCAATTTCCTTTTTGATATGCAGCGTATTGGCAACATCTGTGGCGTTGAGGAATAGTTCGCCTTTGCCTTTTTGGATTTCCTTCTTTACTCCAAGATCGATATAGAATCGGTCATAGTTCTTCCCCTGAGGAATAAGGTCAGGAGCAAGGTAAACACTTGTAAACTGTATGTCGAATTGTTTTGGTAAATGAAATAACCCGTTAAGCTTGATGTTCCCTGAGAAAATTTCCTGTTCTGCTGCTGTGAAAACATTTTCTTCCGGATATTGATTGACTACTGTAAACGCATCAATTGTATTCTCGTAACCATTCAGGTTAAGACTAAAGGATGTCCACTTATCAAATTCTTTTGATACGACAATTTCAAATCCTTTTGAGTAGCTCCGTTCTGCATTCTGAAAAATGTTATAGATCAGATCATCTCCATCTACAATACTTGCAATTCGTGTAATGGTTTCTTCCATTCCCTTTCGATAGATAGCTAAATAAAAATAGCCGCTGCTCCAGCTTGTTTTATAACCTAGCTCGATTGAAGTAGTAAACTGTGGTCGCAGACCAGGATTTCCAACCTTGATAATTTCTGCATCATCATATTTTGGAAAAATCCGGATATCAACTTCATTCGGGCGATCAACCCTTCTTGTATAAAAGAATGACAATGTATTTTGTCCGTTCATTTTGTATGCTAACCGTAGATTAGGAAAGGGTTGGGTATAATTATATCCATCGCTTTCATACGTGTTGTGTTCAGGATTTACGTCATACTGGATCTTGACATATTCAACACGCACTCCTGCCTCGATTTCAAACTTCTTGCTTTCGAAAATGTAGTTGCCATAAACCGCAGGAATGGTTTCTGTATAGTTAGCCCAACCTCCGGCTGTTGAATCTATTGGTGAATTGATGCCCGGAAAGAATTGCATATTGGTAGGAATGTATCTTCTTCTGAACTTCACTCCGGTTTCAAACCTTCCATATTTTAAGGGTTGCACATAATCTGCAGTAACATCGGTAACGTGTTCATCCGATAACAGTTTGAAGGAGTCTTCGCCAGTGTACGTAGGCATAATATTGGTAAAAAAGTATTTTTCATCCTCGCGATGAAACGTATAGTTTAACCCAAACGTTAGGAGTCGGCCAGGTTGAATGAATTTATGCTGCCAGTTTCCCATGAAAGTGCCGGTAGTCTTAAGTTCATCTTCCAGAAATTGCCACACACGCAAAGTTTCACTTAAGTCACCATTGAAAAAGGGCTCATCTCCATGGTCAATAATTTTCTCACTACTCAAAAGGGCCGAAACCGTAAAAGTGTTGCGGTCATTAGTGTACAAATCAAACCCTCCCTTGATCGTTACAATGTTCGTAGTACGATTTCGAACTGTCTGCTGTCTTACGGTATCTCCATTGTCATAGTACCTGTCAACAAATTCATTTTTATTTAACGTTTTAGTGTAAAGATCATCGGCTTGAAAAAACAGGTTGACCTTCTTCTTCCGATAGTTCAGGGATAATGAGGGATTAATTTTGCGAGTTGCTTGATACTGATCCTGGACATTTGGGTAATTTTCCCGTTTGGTCCATAATGCCCCGAGCCCACCCGCGAGTCCGACTTTTCCATTGAATCCTTCTTTCACTTCTTTCTTATAGATGATGTTAATGACACCTGCATTTCCGTTGGCATCATATTTTGCAGACGGATTATTAATAATCTCGATGCGTTCAATTGCTGAGGCGGAGATATTATCGAGACCTCGTTGGTTTCCAAAACCTGTTAATGCGGTTTGCTTCCCATCAATCAGCACAGCGACTTTATCATTTCCCCGCAACCGCACTTTGCCTTCTTCGTTGAGCGTAATTCCTGGCAAATTCTGCATAACCTGTAAAAGTGATCCGCCACTTTGATTGATGTTATCGGAAACTTTGAATGTTTTCTTATCTAATGTTTCAGCAACAGCGTCCTGTGTTCCGGTGATCACAACTTCATTTAGTGCCATAGCAGCCTCTTCCATCTCAAGAATTCCTAAATCAAGATACTGACTTAGTTTTCCAACCAACATTGGGTGATGGATTCTTGTGTATCCAACGTAGGATATTTCAAGATTATAGCTTCCGGGAGCAACACCACTCAGCGTAAAGCGACCATCTTCAGTTGAAACAGTTCCGGAGATGAACGTGCTATCCTTTTCGGATTTCAGTATAATGTTTACAAAAGGAAGGGCAATGCCAGATTTCTTGTCTTTTAAAACGCCAGAAACGCTAACCGAACTTACTTGTGAGAAAGTCTGGAAAGAAATGAGCAGCAGAATTGTTCCGAAAAATGATCTCATGTGAATATGTAAAGATCAAATATCCTGACGAATTCTGTGTAAAATCTGAAGATGATGATTAAAAGTTGACGGAGAATACGTGCTTGTCGTTTTGATAACTGTACTTCAGGGTGTACGAGCAGGTGTCACAGATCTTCTTTGCTATAGCCAGTCCTAATCCGGTACTCTCTGGGTTAGTTGAATCTTTTCTGAAGCGATCAAATATTTGCTCTGGATTGATGCTAAAGGGTTTACCACTGTTGCTGATTTCAAGTCTTTGGGTATCAAGCAAAACATGAATTGATCCTTGACCTGGTGTGTGCCGAACGGCATTGTAAAGTAAATTTGTAATCAATACCTCAATCAGAGTCTTATTTGCTAACAGTTTTAACGCTTGAATTGAAGTTGTTATGGATAGATTATTCATGTCAGCAATCGAACGAATCTTATCCAACAGATCAAGGGTTATTGTTTTAAGTTCAACATTTTCTTTTGTGATGAATTGCTCATTATCAATTTTACTGAGTAGCAATAAATTTTTATTAAGTCTGCTCATTCGTTGTGCAGTAGCCTCTAACTCTGAAATTGTTTCAGCATAGGATTCAGAGAGCGAGGGCTGTTGCATCAGTACATCCAGTTTTGATTGAAAAATGGCTAGCGGTGTCTGAAGTTCGTGCGAGGCATTTTCAATAAACTCCTTCTGCTGGAGGAAAATCTTGCGGTTTCGATCTGTTAAACTATTAATTGTTTTGTTGAGATCATCAAACTCAATGATATCAGTTTTTTCAATTTGAAATGACTCATTTTTATCAAGCTCGTAAGCCTTGAGTTGGCTGATTGTTTTATAAAATGGTTTCCAAAGTTTTTTGGAGAGAGAGCGATTGATCAACAATAATCCGGCTGTGAGCAATATAATTAGAACGACTTGTACAATTCCTACTGCAACAATCAGATCCTGACTATCGACAAGTGACATTCTAACGGTTAACAGATAAGGTTTCCCCTTTATGAGAACACTGGAAGATAACTGGCGAAAAGGCCGTTCTTCATGTTCAATAGTGTCATACTGAGTTACAGTTTCAAATTTATTGTCATGATTTAATTCAGTTGATGGCTTGATATGAATGTTGTATGAAAGCTGATCCAGTACATGCAAGTCAGTTTCAAGATCGTCCAGATATTCAAAGCCTTTTATATGCTTGAGAAACTGATCAGAATTGAGTAACAGGGATTCATCCACTTCTTCATTAAGAATCTCACGAAGTGAAAACAAAGAGACAGGGATGCTGATGACTACCAATAATAGGGAGTAGAGTAGAAGACTGCGAAGGCTTACTTGTAATAATCTCATGCCATGAATTTATAACCCAGTCCGTAAACTGTCTGAATGTAATCTGCTGATCCTGCTTCAGATAGTTTCTTTTTCAAGTTCTTAACGTGTGTATAAATAAAATCAAATTTATCGAGCAGTTCGGCATCATCCCCTGAAAGATGTTCTGCGATGGCGTTTTTTGAAACAACCCTGTTCTTATTAGCAATTAAAAACACTAAAAGGTCGTACTCCTTTCTGGTTAGATCAACCGGCTGAACGTTAACATGCACGGTTTTACCAAGGAGGTCAACATTAATTTCACGGAAAGTGATCTTGGTATTCCCGTCAAACCGTTTTCTCCGGATAACAGCTGAAACCCGGGCAACAAGCTCTGGAAGAAAAAAAGGTTTAGATAAATAGTCATCAGCTCCTAAATTTAAACCTTGAACTTTGTCTTCGAGTGAATTTTTAGCGGTAAGGATGATGACCCCATCTGTTTTATTATTCACCTTCAGCTTTTCCAGTATCTTCAACCCGTTACCGTCAGGAAGGTTGATGTCCAGCAGAATACAATCATACTCAAATAAGAATATTTTCTCGTTTGCTTCGTTTGCTGTGTAAGCAATTTCACATACGTAACTTTCCTGACGCAAGTATTGCGCCATGCTTTTGACAAGCTCTTTTTCGTCTTCGATGATGAGAATTTTCATGAGCCTACTAATTGAGAAGGTAATAAAACTATTTCAGTAAGCCATGCTTAAAGGAGTAGCTGGCGCCCTGATACCATGCAATTGCTTCGTCTAAGCGACCAGATTTTTTCATAGTGGTCGGATCAAGACTTGCCGAGAATGAAACAGATTGGCTTTTGAATTGAGGTTCCAGAATAATAAGCTCTTCGCTCGTCAGGTAACCTAAACTTTGGTATGTGCTGATGAAGGCGCGTTCCCGTCCGCTTTCTAACTTAAATATATCGTATCCAAAAAATTTACTCTTATAAGAAAAGTTTAGTAGTCCCAGTAATGTTGGACCAACATCAATTTGACTCATTAACCTGTTCATGACACCCGGCTCAATATAAGCTGGCGAATAAATCAACATTGGGATATGATATTTATCAACTGGCATCTCAGTCTTTCCTGCACTTGAGGCGCAATGGTCTGCAACAATGATAAAAATTGAATTATTGAACCACGGTTTTTTTTCAGCTTGCTTGATAAATCGTCCGATGGAATAATCAGTATACTTAACAGCTCCTTTTCTGTTAGTATGAGATGGGATGTCGATCCTTCCTTCCGGGTACGTGAAAGGCCGGTGGTTGGAGGTCGTCATAATGTGAGCAAAGACCGGACTTTTTAGTGTATTTTTATCTAACTCTTTTAACGCCAGGTCAAATAGATCCTCATCAGCAACACCCCAGATGTTTTCATAATCAATCTCATCATCCTTAAGGGCAACTCTGTCCACTACTTCGTACCCATTATTTCCAAAGAAGTAGTTCATATTGTCGAAGTACCCATACCCGCCATAGATGTACTCGCTTTTGTAACCTTTGCTTTCAAAGACTTTTCCTATCGAAAACAGGTTTTCATTGTCTGGCCTTCTAACAATGGACTGACCAGGAGTTGGAGGGATGCATAGAGACAAAGCTTCCAGCCCACGCACAGTTCGTGTACCAGTTGCATACAGGTTTGTAAACAACAGACTGTTATCAGCCAATGAATCTAAAAATGGAGTGATACCATTTTCATTTCCAAAGTGCCCCATGAATTCCGCACTTAAACTTTCAACACTTATTAATACTACATTGAGTTTCTTTTCAGGTTCTGAGTTGGTGATGTAGCGTTCAATGCTGAGAGGGTTAGAAGAAGTAAACGTTGCTTCAGGCGTTTTTACTAATTCTCGAAGTTTCAGGAAAGTGTCTTTATTGTCGAGTCGCTTATAGAATTGCTCATAGTCGAGCTCGTTGTGTCGGTAGGCAGAGAATAACTCATACAACCCATTACCCGCAAGCTCGTTCACATACGCGTTATTGCTGAATCGATGATATCTATCTGATACAAAAACAGAGATAAGAATAATTAAGACTGCATAACTGACGAAAGTAATCGATCTCTTTTTAAATGGTGTATATGTAGCATGAGCGTTCAGGATGTTTCTTCGCAACAGGAAAACAATTAATGCCGAGAAAATTGCTGTTAGAAATAATATCTGAATAATTGGATATGATTCGTAGATGTTGCCAACCACCTCTGTAGTATAGACTAGGTAGTCTACTGCTATAAAATTAAACCTTGCACTGAATTCGTCCCAGAAGAACCATTCTGCGATTCCGTTGAAAAGTAAGGAAAAGGAAATGAAAAAAAAGAATATAACCAGTGCATAATAATGTCCAGGTCTTTGAAAAACTTTTTCTGGTACCAGCCAAAGGTAAACCGCTAGTGGAATACCCGCATAAACTGCATTAATCAAATCGTAGAGTAATCCAATCACGAATATCCCTGTGATATTCAGAATTGTAAAGTCTACACCTTCCCGTGATTTGATCAGAAGAAATATTCTGACCAACATTGAAATCCCGGTTAACAGGAGAGTGAAGAGTAGGAATAGCCCAGTTCGATTTTTAAAAGCCTCTTTAATTCGCAGTTTCATTTCCGCAAATCAATGACTCAATGTTGAAGGAATTCTGAAGTTGATAATCAAACTTACAATACTCAGAATGTCTTCAGGATCTCCTCATTGATTTGTCTTTCAATCATTAGAAACGTGAGTTGGCTCAGTAATGTAAATAGCAGTGCAGTACTCGAACGCGTGACATTCGCCTGTGCAATTGTACTTTCTATTACGGTATCTGCAAAACCTTTCATTGGTAGTAATCAAACCCTCGCTGATACGATAAAGGGAGTACCTAATCTTAAGCAACCACCTGACTCTGGTAAACAATATTTGCAAATTCATGAAATAGTAATCAAAGGAAACCGGCTTACCCGCAACCCCATCATTCTTCGTGAATTAAGACTCAAGCCTGGTGATATAATCAGTGAAATGGATCTCGATTATGTCTTAAAAAAAGATCACCAGAAAATATTCAATCTTCGATTGTTCAATACTGTAACCATTGTTCCAGTTTTTCGGGACTCAACAAATATTGATTTGAGCATTGAAGTAAGTGAAAGATGGTATACATTTCCAATTCCCAGATTTCAGCTTTCAGATCGGAACTTTAATGAATGGTGGCAGAATTATGGCCATGATTGGAGTCGTGTGAATTACGGGGTGAAACTTTACCAGTACAACCTTTGGGGGAGAAATCATACGTTACTATTGAAAGCGCAGTTTGGATTTCAAAAGAACTTCCAACTCCTTTACAAGATCCCTTACATTAACAAACAGCAAAAGCAGGGACTGATTTTTGAGATGGATTTCACGAGTGGTAACAGTGTTCCCGACAGCACGATCGATCACAAACTTAACTATAGGGGGTCTCTAAAAACCCGTTTTAAAATTTTTACTTTCTGATTTATCGATTTTACTCATCACACTATTAAAACATTTATGATAAAGGGCTATCCTGACTTTGTTTTTCATCCTTAATAGGA
>Ga0187894_10002631_pt1 | contig 21206 bp, 18 predicted proteins | sample GBC1701081metaG_FD_136650 | JGI IMG/M metagenome (GOLD analysis project Ga0187894, IMG submission 136650) | White microbial mat communities from a lava cave in the Kipuka Kanohina Cave System on the Island of Hawaii, USA - GBC170108-1 metaG ...
GCTGTTCAATCCAGCGCAGTGGGGTCTTGCGGCCCACGCCGAAAACCCGTTCAACCCCGCCCAGGCTCATCCTCTCTCGGCCGGCCTGCATCACTCGATCCCGCTTCGGCTCACGATAGCGCGGTTGCGGGTCACACGCCGCAGTCTTTGCAATGGTATTGTCGATGTCCCCATCTATTCGTCCCATTGCGTATAATATTCTGACTGCCGCATGATCGACATGCGGGTGTCACACTTTCTTCGATCATGTGGCAGATTATTTCTTGCCATCACTTACTTGTCCACCACTATCGCGACTATAATAGCACAAAAGTTCTACTCTTGTCAATTAGAGAATGGTTTGAATATGCGCTAGACCATCCTGGCGAAGAGCGGCTTGAGGGCGGGATAGGCATCGCGGAAGAGTTGATACTGGCGGTCGAAATGGTCGCGGTGTTCCGGCCTGGGTTGGAGCGTGGTCTTAACGGGGAAATAGCCAGGCGGATTAAAGGTTTCCAATCCGCCATCCAAATCACACGGGAAAGGCGTTTCAGCGAGGACATCAATCTGGCGATTGTTGACGATGGTGGTGTGATAGTGACCGATGTCACCGTTACGGTGGTTGATGTGATAGGCCTCATCCAATGACTGGAAGGCTTTTTGGATCGAGTCAATTTCGGGCGGGAATATAGTTTTTTCCGGTACTTTGGTGCCGGTGCTGGTGAGGTTGAGTTTGGCGTTCTTGGACTGTGACACTTCCCGATAAAAGTCAAGGATGGGTTGGAGTTTGTACCATTTATCGGCTTCCAGGGCGTCCAGGCCATATTTTGCTAACAGTGGGCGCGCGCTGGCGCTCATGCCCGCGATGACTGACATCATCGACTGCCCCAACACCTCGACATTCGGGTCGAACGAGATATACTCAGCCATGAGATTTCCTCCGCCACTAACACTGAATTTACCTTTTCTTAATTATAGTGGCAATTGGCGAAGATCAAATAAAGAATTTCATCGATCACAATGGGCGCGTACTCTGGCGTACGATCAGTTGGGGAACAAGAACTTGTTGTTCGCGGGGAGTGTCGGGCTGTTCAACCAGTGAAATCAAATAGTCAATCGTGTGCTTCGCCATCAGGCGGAAATCCTGACGAACGGTGGTTAGGGGTGGATGGAGGTAAGCGGCATAAGGGACATCGTCAAAGCCAACAATTGATATGTCGTCTGGTACGCCAAGCCCCTTATCATTCAAGGCGCGGATTGCGCCCACTGCCATCTCATCGTTGGCGGAGATAATGCCGGTAAAGGGTTGATTTGAGTCCAGCAAAGCCTCTGCCGCCGCGTAGCCACCTGCGACGGCAAAGCGCCCCGGCGCGCTTGGCCCCGGCCTAAGGTCAGCCTCATGAAGCGTGTCCAACCAGCCTTGATGCCGTGTGATGCTGTCCACGTTGTCATGCGGGCCGCTGATCTCGGCGATGTGGTGATGCCCCAGGTCAATCAAATGGCGGGTCGCCGCCCGTGTCCCTCCTGCTTGATCCAAGACAACCGACGGGACATCCGCCCCGAACTCGGCGATCATACGCACAAACGGGATTCTCAGGCACATAGACTGAAACTGTGCCGACGACATTTTGGCGGTGGGGCAGATGAAAATGATCCCATCCACCGAGCGTCCGCCGGCATCGTTCAGGACTGCCTCAAGGTCTTCAAGGTCAATGGCCGAAATCATCAGTTTGTAGCCGCGCGCTTTGGCTAGATAGGACATGGTAGCGATGGCAGGCGCATCAGTAATGATGTCGAGCGCGATGACTTCGAGCAGGTAGGATCGCTGTGTATTCAGCACCTGGGCAGATTTGTTGGGACGATAGCCCAAACGCTCTATCGCGGTCAGGACTCGGCGGCGCGTTTTGGCAGATACATTCGGGCTAGCGTTAATCACACGGGAGACGGTTTGGTAGGAGACGCCCGCTGCATCGGCAACATCGTAGATGGTGTAGGATTTAGACTCTTTCCTGTTGGTCGCCACTTGATCGTCTCAAAATTAGCGATATGGATTCAGGCGTTAACGCACGTACTACCTGTCATGATAGCTTGCACAACCTAAAAGTGCCATATCAGCCGACAGACCCATCACTATGTATTCTGACTATGCGAATGGATGACTATAGAGTAGGCGGCGAGTAGCAGCAACCTGCCCGCTGTAGAGGCGCGAGTACGGGTTTCAGCCGATTTCGCTAATCTTCACTGGTCGGTTTTCCTGGAGCGAACGGGTGGCAGCCAGACCGATCACAACGGGAGCGCGCCCCTCCAAGCCTGTCACGAGCGGCACTTCATTTTTCTCAACGGCCTGAACGAACGCCCTCATCTCGATGACATACGAGTCATTGTAGCGTTCGAGGAAAAAATAGAGCGGCAGCGGGGTATGGACACCGTTCACATCGCTCAAAATAGTTCGCGTGGGTGTGTTATTGTCGGCGCTGACCGATCCGCCTGAACCAAAGACTTCGAGGCGCTGGTCATAACCGTAGATCGCCTTGCGGCTGTTGTCGATCACGCCGATTGCGCCATTGGCAAAGCGGAGAGTCGTGATGGCAGTGTCCACGTCACCCGCGTCACCGATGGCCGGGTCAACCAGCACCGCGCCCGCCGCATAGACTTCGGTGACAGGCGAATCCATGAGGAAGCAAGCCATGTCGAAATCGTGGATCGCCATGTCCAGGAACAAGCCACCGGATACCTTTACGTAGGAAATGGGCGGCGGCGATGGGTCGCGGCTGGTGATACGCAGCACCTGCGGCTGACCGACTGCTCCGGCGCGCACCAGTTCATAAACGTGGTGAAAATTCGGATCAAAGCGGCGGTTGAACCCGATTTGTAATTTCACCCCGGCCCGCTCGACCGCTTGTAGGGCGGCGTCAATCCGGCTGAGGTCGTAGTCAATCGGCTTTTCACAAAAGATGTGTTTGCCACTCTGGGCTGCCTCGCTGATGATTTGCGAGTGGGTATCGGTCGCCGAACAGATCACGACGGCTTGAATAGCGGGATGTGACAGGATTTCGTGATAGTCGGCTGTCGCCAGCGGGATATTCAGCTTGGCGGCGGCTTCTCCGGCAGCGTCCGGGATCACATCAGCAATCGCCAGGACGTGCGCGCCGGGTACACGGGTGACGAGATTTTCGGAATGGAGTTTGCCAATGCGCCCTGCGCCGATCACGCCAATATTGACGACCATTTTACGTTAACCTTTTCCTAGAGAGAGTGTCTATAATCCGAGTGCCTTCAAATAGGCGCGATTGCGGGCGGCGCTGCGTTTGGGCGCATCCAGGTCGTCGGTCAGCACGTCCTGCTCGACAATTGCCCAGCCATCGTAGCCAAGCACCTGCATCAGCGCGATAATGGCCGGAAAATCGACCGCGCCCTGCCCCAGTTCGCAGAACACGCCCTGGCGGGTGGCCTCAAAATAATCCAATTTCTCGTCAATCGCCTTCTGACGAATGGACAGATCACAGTCTTTGAAGTGCAAGTAACGGACGCGCTCACCATATTCTTGGACGCACGCCAGGGCATCGCCACCGGCGTAATGCCAGTGTCCGGTATCCAAGCACAGGCCGACCAGATTGGGATCAGTACGATCCATCAAGTGGCGGACTTCAACGGCGGTTTCGACATAACCGGCGCAGTGATGGTGGAAGGTGACTTTCAGCCCCAGTTCGTCGTAGATTTTGCGGGCGACGCGGTTGACTCCTGCGCCATACACATCCCATTCCGCCGCGCTCAACACCGACCCTGTGCGCTGACCGGCACGCTGCACCAGATCAGGCACTTTGCCACTGTCGTCGGCCAGCACGATGCACACCGCCCCTAAAGCTGACAACAGCTTGCCAACCTTAAGCGCGTGTGCTTCAGCCTCCTCGATCGCGCGGGCATCGGCGAAGTTCACCGGCACGAAAGAGGACAACAGGCGCAAGTTGCGCTTTTCGAGTTCGGGGCGCAGCGTGTCGGGGTCGGTCGGCAAAAACCCCCAGGGGCCGAGTTCCAACCCACTGTGGCCGGTCTCGGCAATTTCGTCGAGGACGCGCTGGTAGGTGTACTTTTGTGCTGCCCCTTCAAATTCATAAATGCCCCAGGAAACCGGCGCATTGGCGATCCGTATCGTCATTTAATTCTATCCTTTGTGGGTTGAGAGATAATAATTTTCCTTTTGGCGGGACTGTTCGTAGCCCGCGCGCGCATCCTGGACAGCCGGATTGTCGGACACCTCGGCAACCGCGACATCCCACCAGGATTCATAACCGGCCACACGCTGGCGGCGGTCGGTTTCGACGACGATGCACACGGTCTTGGTCATAGCTTGCGCCTGCCGGAGTGCAGCATCGAGTTCGACGCGGTTGTTGGCGCGGATGACACGCGCGCCCAAGCTGGCGGCGTTGGCAGCATAATCAACCGGCAGCGTCTCGCCATCCAATTGGCCGGATTCCGTGCGGTAACGGTACTTCGTGCCGAAGCCGTCGCTCCCAACCGCTTTGGACAAGCCGCCGATGCTGGCATAGCCGTGATTATCGACCAGCACAATCGTGAGCTTGACGCCTTCCTGTACGGCGGTGACGATTTCTGATGACATCATCAAGTACGAAGCGTCGCCGACCATGACATATACTTCCCGTTCGGGCGCGGCCATTTTCACGCCCAGGCCGCCGGCGATCTCATAACCCATCGTGGAGAAGCCATATTCGAGATGATAACCTTTGGGATCGCGGGTGCGCCACAGTTTATGCAGGTCGCCCGGCATACTGCCCGCCGCGCAAAGTACCACATCCTGGGGATTTGATAGGGTATTGACCGCGCCAATCACTTCGCCCTGACTCAACAGTGGTTCATGCTCCAGGTTGTACACGCGGCTGACCTCGGCATCCCATTCCTGATTATACTGGTGGGCGCGGGCGGCATACGCATCGGGCGTGCGGTAGCCCAACAGCATCCGACTGAGTTCGTCCAGTGTCGCCTGCGCATCGCCAACCAGGGGTAACGCATTGTGCTTGTAGGCGTCAAATTCGGCGACGTTGATGTTGATAAAACGCACATCCGGGTTCTGGAAGGCAGTTTTTGAGGCGGTGGTGAAGTCGCTGTAGCGCGTGCCGATGCCAATTACCAGGTCAGCCTCGCGGGCCAGGATGTTCGCGCCGGGCGTGCCGGTGACACCAACCGCGCCCAGGTTGAGCGGGTGGTTATAGGGCAGCGCGCCCTTACCCGCCTGCGTCTCGCCGACTGGGATGCCGGTTTGCTCGACAAAGGCTTTTAGCGCCTCGGTCGCGTCGCTGTAATGGACTCCGCCGCCCGCGATGATGATAGGCTGTTGGCTGACCTGAATCCATTCCGCAGCGTGGCGCAGCGCCACCGCATCGGCGCGATTGCGCGGGATATGCCAGACGCGCTTTTCGAATAATTCAGCGGGGAAATCGAAGGCCATCGTCTGCACGTCTTGCGGCAGCGCCAGCGTGACCGCGCCGGTTTCGGCGGGCGATGTAAGGATACGCATCGCTTCGGGCAGCGCCGTGATGATTTGCTCCGGGCGGTTGATTCGATCCCAATAACGTGACACGGGCTTGAAGCAGTCGTTCACGGAAATATCCTGGCTGCGTTCAAATTCAAGCTGTTGTAACACGGGGGCTTGAATGCGCTGGGCAAAGATGTCGCCGGGCAGCAGCAGCACCGGCAGGCGATTCACGGTCGCCATCGCCGCGCCGGTGAGCATGTTGGTCGCGCCGGGGCCAATCGAAGTGGTGCAGGCGAAAGTTTGCAGCCGATTTTTCATTTTGGCGTAGGCGGCGGCGATATGCACCATCGCTTGTTCGTTGCGGGCCTGATAGTAGCGGAAGGTGTCGGCATACTGCTGCAACGCCTGCCCCACCCCAGCGACGTTACCATGCCCAAAAATACCCCAACAGCCCGCGAAAAATGGCTGTTCGTGGCCGTCACGTTCGGAATATTGGTTTTGCAGAAACAAAATAATGGCTTGCGCCGTCGTCAATTTCGTAGCCGTCATATAGCGAGCCTCTTTTCGTCAAGACATTTCAACATCATAGCGCAAATTACTTTTCCATATCAGGACTCACAATGGGCAGGCGTGGATCAAGACCCGTCCAGGTGCTTTTGACCCAGGCATAAGCGGGATCGTCGGCATTAGCAAGCGACTGTGCTGAACCCGCCAGGAAGTTCAGGTAATAGGTGGTGTAGCCGTGCGCGCTGACGACCGGATGATAGCCTTCCGGCACAAGTACCATGTCGTGGTGCTGCGCCATCATCACGGCGTCAATGCTGCGGCTGTCGTTGTACACCCGCTGGTAGGCATAACCTTCCAGGCGATCCAATTTATAGAAGTAAATTTCTTCCAGGTCGGCTTCCATCAGGTTGCCCTGTGTGTCCTCGCGGTGAAGATCATGTTTGTGCGGCGGAAAACTCGACCAGTTACCGCCCGGCGTATAGACTTCGACGGCGACGATGCGATGGCAGTTGAAACCAGGCGGGATGATGCTGTTGATTTGGCGCGAGGCATTGCCACCGCCACGCAGTTCGATTTTGCTCTCAGCCGGGGTGACAAGCTGGGCGGGATAATCGCTGTCGGTTTCCACCCAGCACGAGGCGACCTCGAAGCCATCGGTGAGCGCCTCGATCTCAAAATCCGTATCGTGCGGCAGATACAGGGCATAGGGCATCCCGCTGAACACATTCGGTCGGCGACCAACCTGGAGAAATTCGCCCTCGTTGGTGCGGATGTTGCAGCGTCCGCCCAGGATGACATGGGCATACTCGTAATCACCGCTGTTGGTCGCCCAGGTTTCGCCTTGCCTCATGCGGCGCGCGGCCATATTGAGGTACTGCCATCCGGCTTCGGCGGCGGTGACATGAGCGAAGATGCCGTTCGCGCCGGTATCTATTGAGCGCACCAGCATGGTTTCAGCCGTATACTGCATTGCTTAACCCCCTAGAGAAATTACCGCGCTAAACGCAGGGCAGCGGCATTGATCTGATCGCGCAAGCCCTGCGCTGCCCCGGCTGGATCGTCGGCAAAAATGATGCTGCGCGACGCGCTGACGATCAGCCCTTTGCCAAAGCGGTTCAAGCCGGCTTTGACCACCCGCTCCACTTCGCCACCTTGCGCGCCGACGCCCGGCACGAGCAGCGTCATGTCGCCGACCAGGGCGCGTACCTGGCGTAGATCATCCGGGTAGGTCGCGCCGACCACGAGCATACAATTATGATGGGTGTTCCAGTCACGGCTGACTTTTTCAGCCACGATTTGCCACAGCGGTTTGCCATCACCGCGCAAGTCCTGCAATTCCCCTGCGCCGGGGTTGGACGTGCGACACAGGATGATCGCGCCCTTGTCCGGGCGGGCGAGGAAAGGTTGCAGCGCCTCGCGCCCCAGGTAGGGATGCAGCGTAACCGCGTCGAAACCCAGTTCATCGAAAATCGCTTTAACATAGGCATCGTTGGTGCTGCCGATGTCACCGCGTTTGGCGTCGCAAATCGTGAAAATCGTCGGGTGATTCTGGCGCAAATAATCCATCGTCAGGCGGAGTTCGCGCCAGCCCTGTTCACCGTGCGCCTCGTAAAAAGCGGTGTTGATTTTATAGGCCGCCGCGTAGGGATGGGTCTGCTCAATGACCGAACAATTGAAAACGAACTGCGGCTGACCGTCACGCAAGAACGGTTCGGGTATGCGCGCGAGATCACTGTCCAGCCCCACGCAGAGCAGTGAATCAACCGCATCGGCGCGCGGGTTATATTTTTCGATCACCGTCATGCCAATCCCTGTTTCCTCGCCCAGCCATGCGGGTCAGCAAACCAATCGCCAATCACCACCGCCTCGTTTTGACCTAAGACACCTTTCTCACACGCAACCTGGCTGATGGTCGCAAAATTGGTCAGCGTCCGCAGCCGTACATCAGCCTGGTCAAAAGCCTGCCGCGCTTCAGGGAAGCCATAGCTCACAATCGCTAGAGCATCGGTCACGATCCCGCCCTCCTCGCGCAGCGCGGCCACCGCATTCAAGCTACTGCCGCCAGTGGTCACCAGGTCTTCGACCAGCAGCACGCGCCGACGCGCCACGTCGCCACCCTCGACCCATTTTTTCGTGCCATGTTCTTTAGCCTCTTTGCGGATAAACACGGATGGCACCTCCAACAAATAGGCCAGCGCCGAACTGTGCGGCACGCCGCCGACAGCAACGCCCGCGATCACATCATAAGCCAGTGCTTCCTGACGAATCAGCGCGCGAAAACCTTCAATCACGATATGCCACTGCTGCGGGTGGTGTGGCAGGCGGCGATTGTCAATGTAAATCGGTGACAGGATGCCGGATTTGAAACGGATCGGCGCGGCAGACACGAAGCCAACCGCCCCAATATCGAGCAGCGCGGCGGCAACCTGCACTTTCCACTCATCAGCCATGCTTCAACTCGTTCTGCATCTCTGCAGCGGCCAGTGGCCCACGATAAATGAGCGCCGACCAATATTGTACCGCAGCAGCGCCCGCACCGAGAAAATCCTGGTAACTCTGCCCATCCAGCGCGCCGCCGCAGCCGATCACGTCAACCGCATAACCGCCGCGCGTTTTTTCGTGAACCAATGCCTGTACCGCGTCCAGGGCGCAGGGGTGCAGTTTACGACCGCCTATTCCTGCTGTCAGACTCGGATCATCCGGCGCGGGCTGGCCGAGGGTGTTGGTTGCAATGACGGCGCTGACTCCAACCTCATGAAAAACGCGCATCAGGATACGATACTGTTCAGCCGCGAGGCCGGGGCTGACCTTGACCCATACCGGAATAATCAATTGACGCCCCTGGATATATTCAACCAACGCGGCGCAGAGTTGGCGGGTCTGTATTTCGGTTTGGTGGCCGGTCGGGTCGTCCTCGGTGTTGGGGCAGCTCAGGTTGAGCGTCAGCCAGGTTGGATAAACGCCCTGGTCAAGAAAAGCCTGCGCTGCTTCCAACACCTCAGCCTGCTGCTGGTCAACATCGTCCACGCCTGGGCTGGCCGCGATATTGATCCCAAACTGCTGGGGTAAATCGCCACAATGCCGCGCCAGGAACGCCGCCGCCCCGACTGCGCCGGGATTTTTCAGACCAACCCGGTTCTGGGTGGATCGCCCCGGTTCATCGCGCCACATAACCGTACCGAGATTGCCCAGACGGGGATAGCGCGTGAACGAGCCGAACTCCACCAGACCGACCAGGCGGGGAACCGAACGCCAACCGGGAATGATATTACGCCCGGCGCGAACAGCAGCCAGCGCCTCGGATTCGGTGGCAAATCCTTCACCTTTGACCATACCCGCCGCCAGGATAAGCGGAGACGACAGCGTGACGCCACCGACCTTAAGCAGATGATTTTCAAACGCCAGACGGTGTATGCCACCCAGCATCGCGCACCAGACGGGCGACACATCCAGCCAGGATAGCCAGCGCAAAACTCGCTCGTGCGCTGCTTGAGCGGGCAAACGGAACACCAAAGGCCGAACGGCATTTTCATAAGCCAATTGGTTGACAGATAGGAAGCCACGCCGAAAAAGGTTCATGTCGGTTCACCAAACAGGTTGCGCCCGAACCCTGATGCCGCCAAGATTTGTTGGCCGTCATACACTTTTTGGCCGCGAATCCAGGTTTCCAGCACCTTGGCGCGCACCCGCATTCCGTCGAACGGCGTCCAGCCACATTGACTGCGCAAACACGCCGCGTCTATCACGTAGTCAGTATCCAGATCAACCAGAGTGTAAGTATCCGGCGGGCAATCCACGCCCCAGATGCGGCGCGGGTTGGTCGCAAGCAGATCAACAGCGCGCTCCAATGTGATGCAGCCGTCGCTGACCAGCAGCAGCACCAGCGGCAGCGTGGTCTCCAGACCGGGGACACCATAAGGCGGTTTATCCGACTCTTTCTCGGTTTTAGTATGCGGTGCGTGATCCGATTCGATCACATCGACAAGGCCAGAGGCGACGGCTGCGCGCAGGGCATCGCGGTCAGCCGCCGTTTTCAGGCCGGGTTTCATCAACCCGTAAGAACCGAGCGCAGGCAGATCGTCCTCGGTCAGGTACAGGTGATGTGGGCAGACGCCAATCGTGACGGGCAAGCCCGCTTCTTTGGCCGCGCGAAGATAGCCGATTTCCCTGGCTGTGCTGATGTGCAAAAAGTGGGTACGTTTGCGATATTGGCGCACCCATTCGAGGATGTCCAACACCGTTTCTGCTTCGGCATGAACGGCGATGATTTTCGACTCCGGCCAGGCCGCGAAATGCGGTTCGCGCGCGCGCTGGTCGGCGATGAGCAGATCGCCAGTTGTAGCATTGCAGAACATTTTCAAACCGCAGACATCGCCCACGATGCGGGCATACTCCGCTGTATTATCTACCTGCGATGCGCCGAAGTATACCCCCCAGTCACAAACCGCACCGGCTGCTAGCGCCGTTACTTTCTGGTCGAGCGCGGCGCGGTGGGTGGTTGCCGGCGGGGTGTTGGGCATGTCGAAAACGGCCCAATACCCCCCGGCGAGTGCCGCAGCCGTTTCACTGGCGAAGGTGGCCTTATGCGCCCAATCAAGATCGCGCAAATGGGTGTGCGGGTCGAGCATCCCCGCTATTTTTACCAAGCGCGACATCAAATGTAGGCCCCACGCAGCACCTTTGCCAGCAGCGCCATGCGCACCAACATGCCATTTTCCATCTGCTCGAAATACACGGCGCGCGGGTCTTCGTCGAGAATGTCGTGATCCTGGCGCGTCCCCATCTCGTGTTTGCGCGGCAGCGGGTGCATCAGGATCGCGTCGGCTTTGGCGTGGGCGAGGACGGCGGGCGTCATGATAAAGTCATCTTTGATGGCGTCGTATTCGGCGGAATTGTCTTGAAACCGCTCCTCCTGCACCCGTGTCCAGTAAATCACATCACTCTGCCCCAGGACTTCCATCAAGTCGGTAGTTTCGTACACGGTATCGCCCTGCTGGTTGAGCATCTGAATAATTTCAGCAGGCATCTTGAGGGATGATGGCGATACCAGACACAGCTTCACGCCCTTTGCTTCGTAACGGGCGACCAACTTTGCCAGCGAGTGGACGGTGCGCCCATGCCGGAGGTCGCCGACCATCGTGATCGTCAGGTCGTCAAGGCGCCCCTTCTGGTCAAGGATAGTGAACATATCGAGCAGCGCCTGCGTCGGGTGTTCACCGATGCCGTCGCCACCGCTGATAATCACACTGGGGTTATCGATATGGGCGTTCAGTTTGTCCAGGTAATAAGCCGCCTCGAACGACGACCCAACCTGGGGGTGGCGCAGCACGATCACGTCGGCGTAACACCCCGCCGCGCGGATGGTATCGGGCAGGTCTTCACCCTTGTAGACCGAGGAAAACTGCACGCCGTTGCTCGCGCCAATCACGTCGCCGCCCAAACGGCGCATGGCTGCCTGAAATGACAGATCGGTACGGGTACTGGCCTCGAAAAACAGCGACGCCATCACGCTGCCCGCGCAAATTTCCTTCAGGCCGCGATCACGCTGCCGGACGCGCTTTTTGATCGAGAAAGTGGCATCAAACAGGGTTTGTAAATCCTTGCGGGCGAACTGGTCTACCGTAATGATATGTTTACCGACGAAGTTCCCTTGAATGGGCGCAGGTTTGTAATCGAGGGTTAAGGCGGCAGAGACTTCGTGCGCGTTCGACATTCCATTTTTCCGGCTACAAGCATTGTGGGAACTCTACATCACCTGAACCCAACCGTCAAACAGGATTTTTCGGGTCGAACCGCAGGATGAAACGGAAGCGGGCATCGTCGTCGTACCACATCGGAAAATTCGTCCCCCACACATTGTTGAAGAGGTTGAAATGTATCCCTTTGCGCAAGCTGGGCTGGCGATTGTTGAAGTCCAACAGCGACGGTTCGCCCGGCGCAACCAGCGACGCATCGAGCGTTTCAATCGAAAGGGTAGCGCGGGCATCGCTGTAATAAACGCCGGAATCAACCACGTGCAGCTTGCGATTGCCGTTGCGCACCACATCCAGCGGCGAAACCCTCGCCCCCATTTTGTCGAGTTCCCAGTGTCCATCCCGACCAACTTGAGGCACGAAGGAAAACCAGGCGGCTTCCGGCAGACGCGAGGCGGGTTTGTCGAACCATTGGACGGCGAGGTGGATGACGGGCTTATCGTGTGGCAGTCTCACCTCGATGCTGATGTGCTGCGGACTGCCGTAACGGATGTAGCTCACTTCTGGGGAGAACAGTTCGAGCAAAAATGTGTCACCGGACTTGTCTTTTCTTACGGATACTGCCGACAGTTGCGGCTGCCAGAACTGGCTCACGCTTCCGGCGTTTTCCAGGCCGGGCTTGGTATTGTCCGGCAGCGACCAGGGGCGGGTCTCGCGCTTGTTGAGGATATATTGTTTCCAGTAGCGGTCATAATCCGCCTGCGAGAAGGTTTGATAACGGAACAGGCCGATTGGATGCGTCTCGGACGCCCATTTGCGCCCGGTCTTGCTGTCCCGCAAAAAAATCATCGCGCCGGTGAAAGCGTCAAAGCCAATTTCAAAATGAGGGGTGTTGTACCGCGCTGAGGGATCAGTAATCGGGGTAAATTTGGTTTTGGAAGGCCGCTGCGGACGAATCGCGCGGAGATGTCTGTTGGCCTCGTCGGCCAGGGCCGTTCCGGTCAGCGCGTTCAAGGCATCGTCGATATACGCGCGCTGCTCGACCCAGGATTGCTCAACCCGCTGAAACATCGGGGTTTTGCGGGCGTTGTGAATCTGCTCCGCCGCGAAATTTTCCCGATCCGGCAGATGGGTTTTGATGTCCATACCCCAGGTATGTTCGGGGATCATCAACAACGAACGACTGAACGCTGCCAACTTCGGATCGCCTATATCGGCCTGGCCTGTTTCCAGCCATTTGCGCCGCAGCCGTGACAATTCGCGGAACTGGCTGACCTTCGCCGGGTCAGTGCCGACGCCGTGAATCCAGGTGTCGCCCATCTCCTGGGTGACTACCGGCAGCATCGTCTCAAGCGTGAGCAAGCGTACTGCAAAGGCGTCCATCGTTGAGGCGGATATACGCGCATCCGGGAAGCGGCGCTGTTCGTCGGCAAACGCCTCTTTCACTTCGGCCACCGTCTGCGGCCCATGATTGTCATTGGTATGCGCGAATGCGATGGCGTCGGACAGGCCGGGAACGGCCATCAAGTCACCATAAGCGCCTTTCTGATACATGACCAGAACGCGCGTATCGCTGGCAGCATCTTTCCAGACGAAGACCGGCGGCACATCCGGCGGTGTGGAGGCGGGGTTCGCCCCCAAATGTAAGAATTGGATACCGGCTTCAGCCAGGTGCGGAATCATGCTGCGGGTGTGACCCGGCACGTCGGTCATCTTGGCCGCGATGGTGTGGCGGCCAAAGCGTTTATCGAGTTTCTGGGAAAGGCAAAGACCGAAACGGAACAGAGAGGCATCTATCAGTTCAGTATGGGTCGTGAATGGCAGACCGTGCCAAACCAGATCGCCGGCCTCAATGGCATCCTCTACTATTTTGCGATTTTTGGCTTCGGCGCGTTCCAGGTATTCGTAGATCAGCCAGGAGCCGGTCGTCCAGATAAACCGTTGCGCCTGGCCTTCCTGGCGTAAGCTGCGGGCGGTTTCGATTGCGCGCGGGATAAAGTCGTCAAAATACTGCCGCATGACATGATGCGCATAATCGGTAAAGCCAATATCGAGGTGGGTCTTGAAGATCAGGTGGACGGTTTGAATCGGTGAGGTGGTCATGTTGCAGTCGGGCGAATGAGCCAATCAAATCCATCGTGCCGTAATCGCTGGTTACTGACACGATTGCGGCAAATCAACATTGCGCAGGCTGGCGGACGATTGATCCGCCCACAGTCCGTTCGAGCCGTTACCGCGCACGATGTTGTCGCTCACATCAACCTGCGATGAACCCAGCACGCTGACCGCGTGGTTGGCGTTATCGACAATCACGTTGTTGTGCAACTCGGCTTGCGAATGGAAATCGACGGTGATACCGTTGCCATAACGACCTTCACCCGTGATCTGGGGTAATTGTGACCCTATAATCGTATTATTGCAAACAATCGCCCAGGACTGATCGAACACCATGATCCCGTTCTCAGCGTTGCCATCCACTGTATTCTCCGCCACGACTGCCTCGGACATCTCGGTGACGGCGATCCCACGCTGGCCGTTTCCAGTCACGGTATTGTCGGTAATACGCACCATTGCCATGTTGGTGGTGATACCACTCATCGCATTGTCCGAGATTACATTACCCCGGATCGTTGAGGTCGGCCAGTTCATCGTGTTGGTGATGTGGATACCCTGACCATAAGGGGGTAGGGTATCCGACACAGTGTTACCGATAATATCGGCTGACCCCATCCGAACCTTGACGCCTACCAGCCGGTTATCTTGTATCGTATTGTTTCGGATCATCACACCCTGACTGCGCGTCACGAGAATACCGTACTGGCCGCCCCGCAGGGTCAGGCCGCGCACAGTCACATCGACGGTACGAGTAATCTCAACCACGGGACGGTCGCCCGTGCCGTTGATGATGACCTCCCCTGTCCCGCCGCGCAAAATCACCGGGCGCTCAATTCGTAAGGATTCGGCGTATTCACCCGGCTCGACCTCAATGGTAGCCCCATCCGGCACGGCGGACAGGGCTTCAGCAATGGTCGCGTAATCCGCAGGGACATGGACAATCCGGGCATCTTGCGCGGCGACGGGTGCAGCATAGACCAGTGCGCCCAGGAGCAGAACCACCCAGTCGCGTGGGTTCATGACTTCACCGCACCGGCAGTCAGCCCGGTCACAAAATAGCGTTGTAAGGCGAAGAACACCAGCAGCGGCATCGACATGGAGATGAATGCGGCAGCGCTCATAATATGCCACTCGGTCGCGTAGGTGCCAAGCAAGGCTTGAACCCGCACTGTCATCGGTTGCAGTTCCGGGTTACCCACGAATACCAGGGCGATCAGCAGGTCGTTCCACACCCACATGAACTGGAAAATCCCCAACGAAGCCAGCGCCGGAGCCGACAGCGGCACGACGATTTGGGAAAAAATCGTTAAGTCATTCGCGCCGTCAATCTTGGCTGACTCAAACAATTCACGCGGCAGCGATATAAAGAAGTTGCGCAAGAGATAAATGATATACGGCAGCCCGTAAGCGGTATGCGCGATCCAGATACCGATGTATGATCCTGTGAGACCGAAGCGGTTGAACAGTTGCAGCACCGGCACTAGCGTCGTTTGGTTAGGGATCACCAGCAGCGCGACAATCGTGAGAAAAATCGCATTCCGCCCTCGAAAGCGCACCCAGGCGAAGGCATAGGCCGCCATCGCACCGATCAACACCGGCAGCAGCGTACTGGGTATGGTAATCATAAAACTGTTAATGAAACTGCGATCCATACCCTGCGCGCTCAGCACTTGGGTATAGTTTTCGACGGTGAAACGGGCGGGCGAAAACGCCGTCCACCAACCAGACGAGGCGATGGCATCACGCGGGCGAAAAGAGGTGATAAGCAGGCCAACGGATGGCGTGAGCCAGATCACGGACAGTATAAGAAGCGTTAGATGAACCAGCCATTTTGAGTTGAACTGAAATCGCGGCGCTAGGGCGGTGCGAGTAGGGGTTACGGCGACTGTCGTCATCGTGATGCCTCTTCCTGGCGGAAGCGCCGAATATTAAAAATGACAAATGGGATCATCACAATCAGCATAATGACGGCCACCGCGCTGCCTTTGCCGGGCAGACCGTTGTTAAACGTCTCATTATACATGGTGAAGCCGATGATCCGGCTGGCACCGCGCGGGCCACCCCCTGTCATGATGAACACCAGATCAAAAGCCTTGAGGACGTTGATAATCATGGTCGTGGCGACCACCACAATCGTCGGCCAAAGCATGGGGAAGGTGATGCGCCAGAAGGTCTGCCAACTGTTGGCACCATCGACGTGGGCGGCTTCCAACACTTCAACCGACAAGCCTTTGAGGGCGGCGGAGAGGATCACCATGCAAAAGCCCGTCGACAACCAGATCGCTGCGCCGATGACCGCATAATTCACCACGTCTGTCCGACCCAACCAGGGAATTGGCTCAGCCGATGGGGTCAGGCCGGTCAACACAGCGTTGAGAATACCCGTTTTCGGATCAGGACTGTAGACGAAACGCCAGATGATTCCGGCAGCCGTGAAGGAAATCGCCATTGGGACGAAAATAATCGTCTTAATCAACACTTCGTAGCGGACGGAGTTCGCCAGCACCGCCACGATCAGGCCGAACCCCACCGTGCCCAGGGTGAATAACACCAGCCACAAGATGGTCGTGAAAACCGCGCCTGTGGGCGGCCATTGGCCTACATCGAAGAAAAAGCGGTCATTGAACAGGTTGACGTAGTTATCCAGTCCGACATATTCAGTTGTCGTAAAGCCCAGACCCGTGTCGAAACTCAGTTGGATAGTGCGCAGCGTTGGGTAGACCAAAAATAGGGCGATCAGAACAATGGCAGGTAAGGCAAACACCCACCCCAGCAGCGGATTCGTTTTCATAATAATTTTCTCCCTCCCCATCGGGGAGCCGAGGCGCGCGGTTCGCCACCCCACTTCTCTAAATCAGTATTGAATTTGTGCCAGGTGTGGGGCGGACTTCTGATCCGCCCCTACTCTATTCAGGTAAAAAGTCATCCAACCGTTTCATTCATCCTCACCCCCTTAGCCCCCTCTCTACATGAGTGAGGGGACTTCGGGAGGACAAGGGCTTAAATCCGTTAATGAGACTCTATGCCCCTATGTTAGTACGCAGCCTGGGCCGCCGCTTCCAGATCGCTCAGAATGGTGTCGATGTCATCCGGGTTGGCGATGAAATCCTGTAGCGCCACGTACATCGCGTCGGTCGACGCGGCTGGCGCGAGGTCAGAACCATCGTAGACGAGGACGCTGGCGTTGACAACCTGATCGGCCTCAACCGCCGCCAATGGGTTGTAGACACTCAGGTCAACATTCTTGTTGGGCGAGACAATGGCGTTGGTGCCGGCCCATAGGCTATTGCCTTCCGTACCGGCCATCCACTTAAGGAGTTCAACAACCTCAGGCCGATCAGCGAAGGCCACCAGCAGATCACCGCCGCCAACAACTGGCGCGCCGTACATTTCATTGAAGGCAGGGAAGAGGAAGGCATTGTAATCTTCCACGGGTGTCAGATCGGGAAAGCTGGTGGCAACTATGTTACCCACGAAACCACCTTCGTAGTACATCTCAGCAGCCGCATCCGGGCGGAAGACCTGATTGAGAGCAGCGTTAAAGTCCGTCGAGAGCGTCCCCTCCGCGCCGCCTACCAGGTTGGTATCCGCCGGCGAGACGATCTGGCGGAAGGCTTCCATTGCCTCCACGACGGTTGGGTCGGTCCAGGGAATTTCGTGTGTGACAAACAATTTCTGGTAATTCTCTGGCCCGGCAGTGCGAACGTAGATATTCTCAAACCAATCCGTCAGCGCCCAACCACTCGCGCCGCCGATGCTCCAGGGGGTTTTGCCCGCATCAATGTAGGCCTGCTGAATCACCAGCAGTTCGTCCCAGGTAGCAGGCACTTCTACGCCCAATTCCTCGAATGAAGCGGGTTTGTACCAGACGGTGCTCTTGGAATAGGATTTGGCAAGAATGCCATACACCACACCGTCCACCGAACCCAGGTCAATGAAGGCCTGGCCGTAATTGTCGGTCAGCAAAGACGCATCAACCAGTCCGGCGCTGCCATCGGCATTCACCAGCGGCTTCAGCACGCCCTGCCCCGCCAGGTCAGCCATGAAGGCCGGGCTACTCAGCAGGGCGACATCGGGTGGATTGCCACCGGCGACGCGGGTACGCAGGATGGCCCCTGATTCACGATTGCTCTCTACTGTGACCAGGATGCCGGTCTGCTTGGTGAACTCGGCCAGCGATACGTTCAGGGCATCCAATTCCGAACCACCAAAGGTGGTCAGAAACGAAACCACCTGGGCGTCTTGCGCGTGCGCCAACGGCACAACCGCCAGGAGCGCCAGGACAACTACGAGCAGAAGGGTAAAACGTTTATTCATGATTTTCGACTCCTAACATATTTTCGTTCGATAGATAAGGCTGTAGGCGGACAAATAGTGTGGGATATAGACATCTCTCCTTTACTTAGACCCCGATACCGCGATCTGCCGGGTCGATTGGCGAATAACCAGCTCGGTGGGCAGTAATGCCCTGAGCGTTTGGAAAATTTCTCCACGTATGCTGGCGAGGATCATCTCACCCAAGCGCTGCCCGATATCATATGCGGGCAAATGGATGGTCGTCAGCGGCGGCTGCAAATATTTGCCGATTAACACGTCATCAAAGCCGATCACAGAGATGTCGCCGGGGATGCTTAATCCACGATTATGAATGGCTTGAAGCGCACCGAGGGCAACCAGATCACTTCCGATGAAGACAGCGGTTGGGCGATCTGGCAAATCGAGCATGGTTTGCATGGGTTCGTAGCTGCTGGTATCCGTGAACGCGCCGGGATACACGATCTGCGCATCGTATGGAATGCCCGCCTCAGCCAACGCCTCCCGGTAGCCCGCCAGACGGTCACGAGCCGAGGTGTACAAAAACGGCGCATTGCTGATATGCCCAATGCGGCGATGACCGAGGTCGATCAAGTGCTGGACGGCAGTATAGGCACCCTGAATGTTATCGACATCCACACTGGGAATATCGTCGAAATCTGCCGTGCCATTCAGGACAATCGGCGTCCCCTCGTCATGCAGAACCTTGACTTCCGGGTCGTTCACCAATGGTGACGAGATCAGCAGCCCATCGACCTTGCGGGTGCGGACGAGCTGGCCGTAGGTAGTGTTGTTCGGCGCGCACGGCTCAACCGAGTGGACGACCAGGTGATAGTCCTCGGCTTCGATCACCCGTGTCGTCCCTCGGATTAATTCGCCCAGAAAGGCATCGGCAGACAACTGCTCCGAAGTCACCCGCACGACCAGGGCAACCATCATCGTCTGGCCGCGTACCAGGTTAAGCGCCTGGGCATTGGGGGTGTAATCCAGTTGACGCGCGGCTTGCAAAATGCGCTGGCGGGTCGCGTCGGGAATATTCGCGTTAGGAATGTCGTTCAGCACAAATGAAACTGCCGTCCGAGAGACTCCGGCTGCTTGGGCAACATCTTCCATCCGTGCGCGACGTTTCTTAACCATATTTTCCCAATAACATCAATTCAGTAACGCGCGTTACTGAACATAAGATAGCAAGTCTTGGCAGCCTTTGTCAACCAATTCGTTTGATTTGCACAATAACCCGCACCGACCGTGCCTCACCCTTCACCTGCAAGACCCCTGTGTCAGGCTGTTGACAAACGAGACCGCTTTTGTTAGTGTGAGTCGCGTGGTATAGGTGACAGAAGGCAGGCACATGCGGCGCATAGCACTCATGACAGGTTTCTTCTTTATTCTGGCGCTCATTCCAAACACCCTGATTCAGGCGCACGGGCGTCGTCAGGACATGGCAAGCCTGGAGACAAGCCTGAGCAAGCGAGCCAAACTGCGCGTTGGGCCAGGTACGGAATGGGCGATTATCGGCTACATCGAAGCCGGCGCAAGCGTCCGGCTGGATGGTCGCGCGCCGTATAGCAATATCTGGGTACGGGGGACGACCTCTGATGGACGCATCGGCTGGATATTCGGCGACCTGGTAGCCGCACCAGCCGACCAATTGCAAACCCTGCCCGTCGTCTGGGATGGCACGCCCATTTCTGCGCCGACACCAACACCCGCCCCCGCTGCCCCATCGTCTGCCCCGGTCGCCGCGCCGAGCAGCCCGAACGATGATATTGTCTCCAGCATCAGCAACCGCACGCGCGACATCTACCTACGCGGGCAGCAGCTTGGCAACCGCCCGAATGTGTTCTCGAAAGTCGGCGACAGCATCACCGTTTCCGGTTATTTCTTGTACCCCTTCGGCTGGGGGGCATACAACCTGCGCGGTTACGGCGAATTGCAGGGTGTCGTTGATTATTTCGCGGGAGCGGATGCGCGCGACGGCAACAATTCGTTCGCTAATTCCTCGCTGGCCGCCTACAACGGCCTGACCACGACGGGCGTCCTTGATCCGAATAATGCCTGGAAGCAGGTCTGCCAGCCGGGCGAGACCCCGCTGGAGTGCGAATATCGCATCGTGCGCCCATCGGTCGCGCTCATTATGCTCGGTACGAACGATGTAGCCTCCGATTCGTTGGATACCTACCGAGGCAACCTGGAACGCATTGTGCAGATCACCATTGATCGGGGCATCATCCCCGTCCTGAGCATCATCCCAACCCGGCAGAGTTATGAAGACCGCATCCCCGCCTACAATCAGGTCATCGCGGAGACGGCGCGTGCATTTGACATCCCGCTCTGGAATTTCGGCGGCGTGCTGAACGGACTTGACAACAACGGCCTGTCTGACGGTATTCATCCGTCGCCCCCGCCCGGCAGCGGCTCGGACGATTTTGCGGCGGCGGCTGATTTCACGGCGGAAAACCTGCGCTATGGTTATACCGTCCGCAACCTGACCGCTTTACAAGTGCTGGATGCCGTGTGGCGAAGGGCAATGTATTAACCTTGAGCATCCGGCGGCCTTCGCTCCAGCTCATCTCACTCCTATGCACACTGGGGCTAGCGATCAGTGTCCTGCTATGGACCTATCTGATTGTGCTGCCGTCACCCATCATTATCGCAACCGAGCAGTCAGGCGGCAGTGTTTATTTTTCGGTGAACCGGGGCGTCATCCTCTTTCCCAACGATTGCGTAACGTTGCGCTGGCAGGTGGACAAGATCCGCAGCGTGTATTTGAACGGTCAGCCGCAAGTCGGGAGCGGCGAAACCCGCCTGTGCATCACGGGCGAGATGCCGCGCCTCACTGTCCAATTTCGAGATGGCAGTCAGCAGACCTATGCGATCCATATCACCACGCTGTCCCTATCGCCGCTGTCGTGGCTGATCGTCGCGCTGGCGTTAGCCGTGATCGCTTTGCGCTATCACCCCCTCAAACGCTTGTTGCAACATCCTCAGCATCTGGCGCTGGTATTAGGCATTCTGGCATTGATATTCGGGCTGTTTTGGGGGCAGATGATCCCCCTGAGCGAAACCATCGCCACTGCATCATGGGTCGAAGCGTCCGAGGCTAC
>Ga0187894_10002632_pt1 | contig 21200 bp, 23 predicted proteins | sample GBC1701081metaG_FD_136650 | JGI IMG/M metagenome (GOLD analysis project Ga0187894, IMG submission 136650) | White microbial mat communities from a lava cave in the Kipuka Kanohina Cave System on the Island of Hawaii, USA - GBC170108-1 metaG ...
GGCAAAACGGACACTGTCGTTTACCGTTCGTCCGAACAGCGTTGGTACCTGCCGCAGTGTGCCAATTACAATCAAAACGTAACCAAGTTCGGCACAAGCGGCGATGTTGCCGTTCCATCGGCATTCGTTCCTTAGAAGAATAGTCAAAATAAAAACAGCAATGAGTGAATTACAAATGCTCGTTGCGGTTTTATTTTAATGCTTGGTTCGCTCCAAAAAAATTGTTAATTTTTTGAGCTAATCCTTACAAAACTTGCGCGTAATTAGTTAGGCAGATGAAGCCTAAAGAGAAATTATGAATTTAAAAACTGTTACAGCAACAGTCGGTGATAGCGGCGCAAACATTCCCGCAGACGTGGCAACGATTCAGTATCTGTTGAACTGCGTTCCGGTTTCTCACGGCGGACCAATTAAAGAACTTGCGATTGATGGTTTTGTCGGAGTCCTTACAACCGAAGCCATCAATCGTTTTCAGAAAGCTCATTTCGGTTTGTCGAACAGTCGTGTGGAATCCGGTGGAGACACTTTCGACGAACTGAAAAAATATGACCCGTCGCCATTTTCCGCGCCGGTTGTTGTGCCGAATTTCAGACCGTCGGTTTCGGAAAAAATGGATCCGTCAAAAATGAATAGGACAATCGGCAAAGATGTTGACGGCGGAACAATCAAAGGCAGACTCTATGGCGGAGTCAAAGACGACAGTATTTAGAAATTTATTTTTCGCTCGTGAGCCAATCTTGTTTCATTTTGCGCGTAATGTGCAGTGGTAAATTTTTATTGAATTGAAGAATAGCAATGAACATTTTGAAAGCAATTATTTATAAATTCGGTTGGGTTTTGGTTTTGTCGGCGTGTTTGGCTTTGCCGACTTTCGCGGCTTGGACGCAGAATCAAAAAATTACGTCAACGCCGCGCGGTGTCGGCGCACAATTTGGCAATGCGGTGGCGATTAACGGTAACACGATGGTTGTCGGCGCAAGATTTGACAGCACGACGGCTTCGCAAGCGGGCGCGGCTTACGTTTTTGTTTTGAATAACGGAACTTGGACGCAACAAGCGGTTTTGTTGGCGAATGACGGCGCAGTTGCCGATAAATTCGGTCAATCGGTGGCGATTAGCGGCAATACGATTGTTGTCGGCGCATATCAAGACGACACGGGTTTTGCCGACGGCGGTTCGGCTTACGTTTTTGTCCGCAGCGGCACGATTTGGACATTTCAGCAAAAACTAACTCCGGCATTGATGGCGGCTAATGATGAATTCGGTAACGCGGTCGGCATTACGGGCGATTCAATCATCGTCGGAGCGCATTTCGCCGATTTGCCGTCCAACTCCGACGCGGGCGCGGCTTACGTTTTTCAAAGAAGCGGCACGACTTGGACGGAAATCCAAAAACTCACGCCGTCGTCGGGAACAGGCGGACCGCTAGGCGGCAACAATTTCGGCGAATCGGTGGCGATGAACGGCGGACGAGCCGTGATCGGCGCGTCTGGCGATAACACACCGCAAACCTTCGCCGGAGCGGTTTATGTTTTCACCGAAAGCGGCGGGCTTTACGGTTTGCAGCAAAAATTGACGATTCTGAACGGCTCGAACGGCGACCGCTTCGGTTCGTCCGTCGCCATCGAAGGCAACACGCTTGTCGGCGGCGCGAAGGAATATTCGCCTGCCGTCGGACAGTCGGCTTTCGGCGCGGCGTATATTTATGAATTCAACGGTTCGACTTGGGTTTCGCAAGGCAGACTCACCGCTTCGGACGGCGCACTGGCAGACCGTTTCGGCTGGTCGGTTGCGGTGAGCAACAATGTTATCGCCGTCGGCGCACGCGAAGATGATACAACAGTTGGAGCAGATGCCGGTTCAGCATATATCTTTACACGGGTTGGTAATGGTTGGTCTGAAACACAAAAAATCGCGCCCGGCGATACTTTCAACGGTGACCGCTTCGGTTCGGGCGTGGCTTTGAGTTTCGGCAACCTGGTTATCGGCGCGGCGGAAAAAGCCTTAACCGCGCCAAACGGTCAAGGCGCGGCGTATTATTTCACAATGCCGCCGCCGAAAACCAAATTTGATTTTGACGGCGACGGCAAATCCGACATCTCGATTTTCCGTCCCGTCAACGGTCAATGGTGGTATCAGCGAAGTTTGAATAATGCAGTTACAGCCCTGCAATTCGGCACATCGTCTGATAAACCCGTTCCCGCCGATTATGACGGCGACGGCAAAACAGACATTGCTATCTGGCGACCATCAACGGGTGAATGGTTTGTTTTAAGAAGTTCAAACGGAACATTCTTTGGTGCGCCTTTCGGTATTTCAACGGATAAACCTGCACCAGCAGATTTTGACGGCGATGGATTGGCTGACTTTGCGGTTTTCCGTCAATCAGAAGCAACATGGTACATAAACAAAACAACAGGCGGAACTCAGATAACACAATTCGGAGCAAACGGTGATATTCCGGTTGTTGCTGATTATGACGGGGATAGTAAAGCAGACATCGCAATCTTTCGACCTTCAAATGGACAATGGTGGCTGAATCGTTCAACCGCCGGAGTTACTGCCACGACATTTGGAGTCGGAACTGACAAAACGGTTCCAGCCGACTACACGGGCGACGGAAAAACCGACATTGCTATCTGGAGACCGGGCAATGGTAGTTGGTATGTTCTCAGAAGTGAGGATTCAAGTTTCTACGCCGCACCGTTCGGAGCAAGTGGAGACATACCGGCACCGGGAGATTATGACGGTGACGGCAAAGCGGACTTTGCTGTATTCAGACCGGATGGAGCAAATTGGTTTATCCAACGCTCTACGCAAGGAATACTGATTCAAGGGTTTGGAGCAAATGGTGATATTCCTACGCCTGCCGCTTACATTCCTTAAACCTTAATGACAGAACATAAACAGCAACGAGTGAATTACAAAACACTCGTTGCTGTTTTCTTTTCGGTCTGTTAATTCATCGTAAATCTGTGGCAAAAGTTCATTTTAATTACTGCGATTTACCTTCCCGACTATCCCGCCACAAGCAACGGAGTATTCCCTAAACCTTTCGTAAATTGTTAATTCTGTTTGAGCCAATCCGAAAAGAACTTGCGCGTATATGAACAGCAAGGAAACTTGCGTGGAATAAACCGACGAAGCGTCAGGTGAGAAAATGAGGAGTCTATGAAAGATAGAAAAAACATTGTCAATCTTCTTCTGATTTTGGGAATACTGTGGTTTGTCTTTGGCTGTGTCTGTTCAAAAAAAACTACTGATTCCGCGCCTGCCAATCTTACGCTCCACGCGGCGGAACTTGTTCGGGAATTTGAGGAAAATGAAGCCCGCTCTCAACAACTTTATCAAGGCAAAAGGGTTCGTATTTACGGAACAGTGAATATTGTTAAATCGGATAACAGCGGCGGCTTTATTTTAATTTTCAATACTTCGGCTAATACATATCATCCGCTTCAGTGTTATTTCAGTGAAAAGTATAGCGAGCAACTTGCTCAAATCAGACGAAATCAGGAAGCAACGGTTGAAGGAACAGTACACGGATTTAATGATTCAAATTTCTTTCTTGTTTTGGATAGTTGCTCAATCCCGTAAAACTTTGAAGTCATTGAATAGAAAACAATGCTTTCCAAAAGCTTTTTTGAAAAGCAAATGTTCGGCAATTATTTACCGATTGACGAAAATAATCGTCAGTTAATTCATTTAATCTAAAAGGAGTTAAGTTATGAAAACGTCAAAAATCATTTCAGGGTTATTTATTCTGATTACCCTGGTTTTAATTAACGGTCTGGTAAACAGTGCGTCAGCACAGGAAAGGTGTAACTGCACAGCGACAGCTAATCAAATTTATTTTGTTGATTCCGGGCAATCGGTAACAGAAGTTCATCCGGGTAGCAACGGCGGCAATGGTTATCAACTAAATATCTTGGGACCCGGAGCTGATAATTTTGAAGTAATCCAAGAACGGTATATGACATTCCTGAGCGTGATACCTAACTATACCAATAGCACTGCGGCTAAATGGGCTATGTATTTTGCCCCGAATATGGGACGTATGATTACCAGCGTAAAACTAAAGAACAAGTGCACAGGCGAAGTCAGAGTTTATAGATTGACTACAAAAGTGAGACTTTTAGACCAATAAGATTTTCAATCCAATCCTCCGAAGTCATATTTCTTCAGATGATTACAGTGGAAAGTTAAGCAATAGGGCTTACACAGCAGAAGTTCCGGGATAAGGGCTTGCTGTGTAAGCCCTAAATTTTTAAGCTAGTTTGAGCCGACCCGATTATTTCCTGAGCGTAAACAAATAGAAACATTTCGCGCCGCGTTTGTTTCAAGGCGCAATAAAAGGAGCAATTATGAATATGAAAAAACTACAAATTTTTATTTTGGCTTTTTGTTTGTTGGTGCCGATAACGGCATCGGCGCAGACTTCCGCAAATAGCAGTTGGATTGATTTTTGGACGAAATTCAGCGCGGCGGTGAACTCGAAAAACCGTGCGGCGGTAAAAAATCTGATGATTTCCGAGCGGGATTTTTATTCTGCCGGCGGTGAAACACGCGATCAATGGCTGGCTTCCGTATCCTGGGCGGAATTAAAACAATCCGTCCGGACGGGAGTGAAGGTGAAAAAGTTTGATGGCAAACCGGGACGCATTACCAAAGACAACTATCTGATATTTGCGTTCACCGGTGGTAAGTGGCGGTTTATTGGTGTGATGGTCGCCTGATTTTTAAATAAAAGGATAAACCAAACATGATGTTAAGAAATTATTTCAGGATAAATGTTTTTTGCTTTTTATTTGTAGCTTTAATTACGGCTTCAGCAAGCACAAATGCCGCGACGTTTTCGCAAAGGCAAAAAAACGACGCTAACGCTCCGGGCAGTAGTAGATTCAAGGCTTTGGACAGAACGGAGATTTGCCTACATCATCAGTGTACAATTCCGTAAAATAACGGACAGAAATAAAAAAGAGCAACGGGAAAATAAAAACTCGTTGCTCTTTTTCTTTAGTGCTTTGTTTAATCGGCTACTCACCGAGATATGCTTCTTTGATTCGCGGGTCTGCGGCGAGTTCTTTTGAGTTGCCTTGCATCACGATTCGCCCTGTTTCCAAAACATAGCAACGGTCCGAGTGATGAAGCGCGGCGTTGGCGTTTTGCTCAACCAATAAAATGGTTGTTCCTTTACTTCTTATCTCTTCTATAGCTTCAAAGATTTGATGAACAATAATCGGTGCTAATCCAAGCGAAGGTTCATCAAGCAATAACAATCTTGGTCGTGACATCAATGCCCTTCCGATTGCAAGCATCTGTTGTTCTCCGCCCGAAAGTGTTCCTGCTTTTTGTGATTCGCGTTCTTTCATGCGCGGAAACATTTCAAAGGCTTTGTCCATATCCTGCTTGATTCCCGCTTTGTCTTTACGTATAAACGCGCCCATCTCAAGGTTTTCGTGCACGGTTAAGTTTGCAAACACGCCGCGACCTTCGGGCGACATGGCAATCCCCATCGGCACGAGTTTGTGTGCCGCCATTCCGCTGATTTGTTTGCCTTCGTACATGATGCGCCCTTTCACGGGTTCAAGAAGTCCTGTGATTGTACGAAGCGTCGTAGTTTTCCCTGCGCCGTTCGCGCCGATTAACGTCACGACTTCGCCTTGTCCAACGTGAAGGGAAATATCCGTTAACGCTTCGATTGCGCCGTAACTGACTGAAATGTTTTCTAAGGTAAGCATAATTACATTGGAATATGGAAGACAGAAGACAGGGGGAAAACAGAAGTTTACGAGCGAGCGTCCGAAGCTATCGCATCGTGGTATTTAGCTAAGAGCCGACTGACCTCATCAAGTTGCAATGTTATTGGTTTAGTATCTCCATATCCAAGGTCATTTGCCAAAATTAAATAATAACGACATTCCTCTGCTGAGCCTTGAGCTATATTCATGAACCTCGCTTTATCAAACTTACTTCTTTTTTTGAATCCTTCGGCTATATTGGCGGGAACTGAAATCGCCGCACGTCTTAATTGAGAAGTGAGTCCATATATTTCCCTTTGTGGAAACCCATCACTCAATTTATAGACCGCCAGAACAAATTGATGCGCTTTGTTCCAAACAAGTAAGTCTTGAAAAGTTTTAGCAGTTTCCAAACTCATTCTGTCTTCCTTGTCTTCCTTGTCTTCCTTGTCTTCCTTGTCTTCCTTGTCTTCCTTGTTTTCCTTGTCTTCCTTGTCTTCCTTGTCTTCCTTGTTTTCCTTGTCTTCCTTGTCTTCCTTGTCTTCCTTGTTTTCCTTGTCTTCCTTGTCTTCCTTGTCTTCTAATCTCCAAGATAAGCCTCAATAACTTTCGGGTCGTTTCTGATTTCTTCGGGCAAGCCCAATGCGATTGTCTTGCCATAATCTAAAACCTGTATGCGTTCGCAAACGCCCATGACAACTTTCATGTTGTGTTCGACAAGCAGAATTGTCAGATTGAATTTGTCGCGTATTTGTTTGATGAGTGCGTTAAGGTCGTCTTGTTCGGACGGGTTCATGCCAGCCGCAGGTTCATCTAACAAAAGCAATTGTGGACGGGTTGCGAGTGCGCGAACTATTTCAAGACGGCGTTGATTACCGTAAGGCAAACTTGTTCCGCCTTCATCCTTATATTTTTCCAAATCGAAAATTCTTAATAACTCAAGCGCGAACTCACGATGTTCTTCTTCGTCTTTGTGATAACGCGGAAGACGAAAGACGGCGTCAAACATTGTTTGATTTGCGTGGCGATGACACGCGGTCATTACATTTTCCAAAACGGTCATGCTCGGGAAAAGACGTATATTTTGAAACGTGCGCGAAACACCAAGACGTGAAATTTGATAAGGGCGTTTGCCGTTTACGCGATGCCCGTTGATATGTATATCTCCTGATGTCGGAGCGTAAACGCCCGTCAGAAGATTGAAAACCGTGGTCTTGCCTGCACCATTTGGACCAATCAAACCGAATATCTCGCCTTGTTTGATGTCCATGTCAACTTGGTTTACAGCGACAAGACCGCCGAAACGAATTGTTGCCTTGTTGGTTTGAATTGCAGATTCGCCGTTGGAGCCGTTCATTGATTTAACGCCTCCCTTTCTGCATCGCTTTTGTCAGCGCGTCGCGCACGCCATTTCTTCAATGGGTCAAACCCTCCAAGTAAGCCTTGCGGGCGTGTAATCATAAGGATAATTAACACCAGAGAGTAAATTACCATTCGATATTGGTCGAACTCGCGTAATAATTCAGGCAAAACAGTAAGTACAATCGCTCCTATAATTGAGCCTACGATTGAACCAAGCCCGCCCAAGATAACCATTATTAAAATCTCAAACGATTTGATGAACTCAAAAGATTTTGGATTGAGATAGCCATCAAAGCAGTGTGCGAAAAGAACTCCACCCGCGCCAGCCATCGCAGATGAAATAACAAAAGCAATGACTTTATATCGAGTTGTATTTATCCCCATTGCTTCGGCGGCTAATTCGTCTTCGCGTATCGAAATCAATGCGCGTCCAAAATCGGAGTTGACCAAGTTATAAACAATAATAATCGTTGTCACTGCAACCAGAGCAATCCAGAAAAAGCTTTTTACGATTGGGATGCCGGAAAAACCGCGTGCGCCACCGACTGCTTCGATGTTATTCAACACGACAACGATGATTTGACCAAAGCCAAGCGTGACAATAGCCAAATAGTCGCCCTTGAGTTTTAAGGAAGGAACTCCGACTAGCAAACCGGCAATGCCCGCGACCAAAGCCCCGATTATCGTAGCAATAAAATACTCGATAAATGCTCCGACATATCCATCACCCAAAGCCGCCGCTATTTTCACACCGTAGTTTACAGAAAAGTAAGCGGACGAATACGCACCGACCGCCATAAAGCCTGCGTGACCGATTGAAAATTGTCCTGTGAATCCATTGATTAAGTTGAGCGAAACTGAAAGCGTAACGGCTACACCTGCGAGCATTATGATTCGCACAATATACAGATTGAGTTGGATTGCTCCAAGTCCGTTGGTCAAAAAATAATCCAACCCGAACAGTACGGCGATGATAATAAGAACGAAAATTAAATTACGTGCGATGAACGGCATAATTGTTTAGACTTTTTCTTGTGCGACTGTCCCCAGAAGACCGGTCGGACGGAAAAGTAAAATTAAAATCAAGATGGCAAAAGCAACAGCATCCTTATAAGTGGGCGAAAGATAACCGACGACCATTGTTTCTGTCAGACCTATCAAAAGACCTCCGAGAACCGCGCCCGGTATGTTGCCAATACCGCCAAGCACAGCCGCAACAAAGGCTTTTAGCCCGACTAAAATTCCCATCAACGGCTCAATTTTTGGAATACGAATCGCCACTAAAACACCAGCCGCCGCCGCCAATGCAGAACCAAGCGCAAACGTAAAAGCAATAACACGGTCTGTATTAATACCCATTAACTTTGCCGCGGTCATGTTAAAAGAAACAGCCCTCATTGCCTTTCCTGTTTTTGTGCGAAAGACAATGTATTGAAGAAGCAGCATTAGCAGCACAGCGATTATTAAAACAATAAGGTCTTGGTTTGTAATAGTCACTCCGCCTATGGATATGTTCTGTGATTGGATAAGTTGCGGGAAAGATTTCGGGTCTGCTCCGAATACCAATTGACCGCCGTTTTCCAAAAGAAGCGAAACACCAATAGCTGTTATCAAAGCAGTCAGGCGCGAATACTTTCTTACAGGTCTATAAGCTAGTCGCTCAATAATAAGACCTATGCCTGCACAAATCGCCATTGACAGCAACATAATAAGCACTGCTGTTATTATTGACGGTTCGGTTGTCCCACCAAGCAAACCTTTTGATATTAACCGCCCGAATGCACTTCCTTCGGGGTTACTCATAAAAGACTGTGCAGCACGAACGCCAATTCCATTTGACAGGTAATAGCCCATGAATGCGCCTAACATAAAAATGTCGCCATGTGCGAAGTTAATCAGGCGCAGAACTCCGTAAACCATCGTGTAACCAAGGGCTATAAGAGCATAAATAGCTCCAAGCGAAATGCCGTTGATTAGTTGTTGTAAAAATGTTGACATGGAGATTTTGAGATGGATGCAAAAAGTTTCTGGTTAAATGGATGCAATACAAGGCGGGCAATCTCAGCAGTAGCCCGCCTCTAAATAAAATTGCTATTACTTAACTTTATTTCGACCCGCCTGTGCTTGCCGTCGAAGCACCTTCGGGGTTGACCTTGTCCGCAACGCTGAATTTACCGCCTTTTTCAATCTTAATTACTACAATTGGTTTGACCGCATTGCGTTCGGCGTTAATCGTTACGACACCTGTGATACCCGGAAAATCTTTTGTTTTTGCAAGAGCATCACGAATTGCCGTGCCATCGGTTGAACCTGCGCTTTTGATTGCGGCAAACATGATTTTCGCCGCATCATATGCAGTTGCCGCCAGAGCATCTGGAACTGCGCCGCCATATCTCGCTTTGTAATCTTTGACAAATTTTTGAACTTTCGGGTCCGGGTCATCAACCGAATAGTGATTAGAGAAATAACAATCTGCCAAAGCCTCTTTACCGATTTCGTAGAGACGTTCAGAATCCCAGCCATCGCCACCAACAAGAGGAACATTAATGCCTTGCTTGCGTGCTTGCTGTGCAATCAAACCGACTTCGGTGTAGTAACCGGGAACAAAAATGACTTCGGGATTCGAGCCTTTGATTGCGGTTAATTGTCCGTTGAAATCAGAATCACCTTCTTGATAAGCCTGTTCGACAACAATTTCTCCGCCTAAGCTCTTGAAGGTTTCCATGATGAATTTCCCAAGACCGACAGAATAATCATTCTTCTTATCAATCAAAATTGCGGCGCGTTTTGCGTTTAGTTTCTTCGCGGCAAAGGTAGCGATTGCTTGTCCCTGAACAGGGTCAATAAAGCAAGAACGGAAAATAAAATCGCCCTTCTTTGTTACCTCCGGGTTTGTTGACGATGGTGTTAATAATGGAACTTTGTTGCTTTGAGCTATCGGTGCCGCGGCAATTGAACGCGAACTCGCTACCTCTCCAAGTAAAGCAACAACGCGGTCTTGCGTTACAAGGCGTGTAACAACCGTTGCCGCTTCTTGCGACTCGGAACGAGTGTCTTGAACAACCAACTCAACTAATTTGCCATTTATTCCGCCTTCCGCATTTATTTCATCCGCCGCCAATTTGATAGCGTTAGTTGAAGAGATACCGAAAGTAGCTGTGCCACCCGTCAATGGCATATAAACGCCTATTTTGATTTTAGTGCCGTCATCTTTCTTAACGCAGGCAGGGGCAATTGCCAGCCCTAAGCAAAGCAACAATGCAACAAATTTTTTCATACTAATCCCTCAAGCGGACTTTACATAAAAGCCGCCCGAACTCCTTTCAAATAAAAGTGCGAACCATGTTTGTCGTCATACAACGAGTTTGATTGATAATAGAAGCGAACGCTGAAATGGAAATGCTAACGAAGGCGCATTATACCCAATTACCCGTTTGTGTCGAGCGTTTCTGCGTTTATAATCGTGTCATGGAAAATAAACAAACCTTCGCGCCCGAACTTGGTGACATGAACGCGGAAGATTTTCGCCGCGTCGGTCACGAGATTGTTGATTGGATTGCAAACTATTTTGAAACGATAGAATCGCGCCCCGTACTTGCCCAAAGCGAGTATGGAGATTTGATAAACGACCTGCCAAAAGAACCGCCGACACGAGGCGAAGCGATTGAAACAATCGTAAAAGATGTTGACAGGTTGATAGCTCCGCGCCTGACGCATTGGAATCATCCTTCGTTCTACGCACTCTTTTCCACTTCGACATCTGCGCCCGGAATTTTCGGTGAACTTTTCAGTTCCGCTTTTGATGTGAAGGCTATGTTATGGCGAACATCGCCCGCCGCTACGGAATTGGAACAGGTTGCGCTTGATTGGCTTCGTCAGATGTTGGGGCTAGATGAAGGTTTTGAGGGTGTGATTTATGACACCGCATCGGTCGGGAGCATGCACGCGATTGCCGCCGCACGTGAGGCGGTCAATTTGCGGGTACGAGAAGACGGAATGAGCGGACGCCCGGATTTGCCGCTTCTGAGAGTTTATGCTTCGGAACACGTTCACTCTTCGATTGATAAGGATGTCATCACACTTGGGCTCGGACAAAAATCTTTGAGAAAAATTCCAACCGACAGCGAATTTCGCATGAGCGTTGATGCATTGAGCGAAGCAATCGAAGAAGATAAACGCAATGGGATTCTACCTTTCTGTGTTGTAGCAACAATCGGCACAACCTCAATGAGCAGCATTGACCCCATTTCAGAAATTGCACAAGTTTGTAAGAAACATAATCTGTGGCTTCACGTTGATGCGGCTTATGCAGGACCTGCGGCGGTTGTGCCTGAAATGCGCGGCATTATTGAAGGTTGCGAACACGCCGATTCATTTGTCACAAACCCGCACAAATGGTTGTTCACGCCCTTTGATTTGTCCGTGCTCTATTGTCGCAATATGGATTTGTTAAGAAAGGCATTTGCATTGACGCCCGAATATCTGAAAACAACCGAAGGTAATACTGTTCACAATTTAATGGACACAGGCGTTCAACTTGGTCGTCGTTTCCGGGCGTTGAAATTGTGGATGGTGATTCGTTATTTCGGACATGAAGGTTTAGCCGAACGGATACGAGAACATTGCAGACTGGCAAGATTGTTCGCTTCGTGGGTTGAAGAATCAAAGGATTGGGAACTGCTTGCGCCCGTGCCTTTCAGCCTTGTTTGTTTCCGTGCTTACGATGAAAACAAAACCGAAGAAGAACTCGAATCATTGAACGAAAAAATAATGAACGAGATTAACGCGAGCGGGCGGGCTTATCTTTCACATACAAAATTAAACGGCAAATACACTTTGCGGCTTGCAATCGGCAACATCCACACACAAGAGCGACACATAAAACAGATATGGGACTTGCTGAACGATGAACTTACAAACCTTATCTCAAAATGAACGCCATTGCTTAACCGCATTGGGTTGCTCTGTACAAAAAAGAAAGAGAGGCTTTTAATCGCACACTGATTTTTTAGCCTCTCAATTTCAGTTATTTTGATTTTCTGTAAGCGATTATTCTTCAAGTTCAAGAAACGAAAGTTCAGCTTTCTCTCCCCAATGATTATCCACATCAATCTCCCATGTAGTGTTCCAGCTATAAACTTCGGAATCACTGACGATTTTCAATTCCTGTAAAGGTACGATGTCCAATAACTGTGATATTACCAAACCTCCGCCTTTGCGGTTTCTGATGACAATATTGGCACCGTTGGTTAACCACCACCATTGGTCAGTTCCGTTTTCTTTAGTTTGATTACTGCTTACAATACGGCGGTAAATTTTATCGCCAACATTAAATGCTGTAACGCCGTCAATATCCAGTTTCTTAGGCGTTTGTCTTCCCGGAGCCAGCGGTTTCGCGTTCCATACCTTGTTTTTTCCGCTTCCTTCATCCCAAATAACATAAACAGGTTGACTCGACATATTGATAACTCTTCCCGCGATAGATTGTTGTGACATTATAAATCAGCCTCCTTAAATTTTGCTCTGAACGTCTTTTGTTCAATAACGCAAGAATTTGAAGCGGATTCCCTCACATTCTTTGCGGCATTATCTTGACATCAAGACCGACTCAATTTTGACAATTAGTCATTGACCCGTGTACAGGCATCCGTTTTTGAGCCCATAAGTTCGGCGGACAACTGTGCCAGGTTGTCGGCTGAGTCGAGGGCTTTTTCCGGGGTATCAACCAACTCGCGGATAGTCGGACCATTCAAAGGTTGACCTCCATGACCGACGTTTAATAGATGAAAGAGTTCATGCGTAACAACATCACAACGACAGTTAGGCCCGTCATGATTAAAAAAACGGTCGCCACAGTCGAAACCTCTGTCTATCGAACCGTATGTTGAGGCGTGAAAACCGGCTGGAACGTGGAACATACCGGGTTGTGTCAGAGCCAGGTTACGACGCATTATGCGGGCAGCGCGTTCGAGAATACTTTGCAGATTTGAATTATCTGTCGGAAACATTCTGAAGTTGGGACATTTCAACCATTTCATAGCCAAAGCCATTACTTTGCCATCTTCATTTTGAAGAGGCTGGCTTCCGTTAGTACCACTGCCGAGTGCGCTGATTGAACTAATCAGATTCTCTAGCTTTGTGATTGCCCCGCTCAATCTGTTTCGGCTACAACGCCATGCGGTTTCCATAATGGCTCTATCGTTGCCGGCTGTTACTGTCACTGGTAGCGGAGATGAATAATCACGACCATCAGCGAGTTCCCCTCTGAGGCGGGTTGTGCCTCCTCCGATAGCCATAACTTTCCAACTCCATTGACTGCCGGTTAGATATCCCCAAAGTATGACCTTTGCAACCGAAGGATTTTCGCTTGTTACATTGAGCATTTCGCCGCTTGGTCCGCCGCCATCTATGTTGACATAACGTGCATGGGCTAATGGCATTGTTAATTGGTAGCGGGCGCGGTCAAAACCTCGTGCTTCAAAATTGGTTGATGGTGCAAAATTAGCCATCACTGTTGCTCCTTTACTCAGTTAAAATATTGCTTCAAACCTCTTTACCCTGGTGTTTCCTCAGTGCCGCAGGAATACTATTGTCGTTTAGTTCTTCCCGTTCTTCTTACTAATTTTCCGTTTAATGATTAGTAACCTAAAGGTCTCGACATTGCCGTAAACATAACGCTGACGGCTCGCCATCTTTCCGATTCGCCCCTTGAATCGCTGTTATGCGTCGCGCTACCCAAAATATCCATTCTCGGGTAGGGGATGCCATGGTCGGATAAGAGCCTGGCAACAGCGTGTGCGCGGGTTTCCGCAAGTTTGAAATTATATTTTTTATCACCTGTATTACTGTGTGCTCCGATAACAAAAATCGTATCGTTATTCTGACTAATGGAGTTGTCCAAAGCCATCTTACCGAGCCACATAAAACCCGTAGTATGTCCGGGCTTAACTTCAGGCGAATCAATATCAAAATTGTAGAAACGTATAATTCCCATAGTCCCTTCCGGCTTAAAAACCGTTCTTTCCCAAGGCGTTAAATTGGATGCCCAGAAGTATTGAAAAACATAATCAACTTTGCCTTCACCTGTTCTTCGTCTCATTTTTATCACCTCATTAAAATATTGCCGCTAGTTCAATCTCAGAATGTCGTAGTTGGCACAGGAACGGGAATTATTTGTTTTTTTCTCGCAAGTGATACGACAGCGAAAATCATCTTTAGCATTACCGTCGCCTCGCGTCGGGAAACCTTGATACCGCCAGAATTTCGGCGCAGAGTTTCCTGTCATGTCGAAGGTAACAGAATCAAACGGCGCAGTGTTTGTTTGCTCGTCGTTATAAAGCTCAAGCGTTATGCTCAAAGCGTCGCTGAAATCACGGAACTTGAAAATAGCCGTGTCATTTGTCGTCCAGAAAACCCAGCCCGCCGCTCCCACAGAAGACAACGAACCCGAATGATATGACCCGCTATTGTCGGGGTCTGTTTTAAGTGAATCGTCCCAAGGCATAACAAATTTCCTCCAAAAAATAAGTTTGTATTTTTGTTTTATTCGATAATTACCAGCGGCTCTTTGCGACAACACCAGGCAATCTCGCATTTCTTTATTTGAAGATGTTTCGCGTCATAAAGCGTCGCCACCTGACGCTCTAAACGCTTTCCGCAAAAAAGACAGAACTCAACCCTTTTATTCTCTTTAGCGGAACGCGCTTTATCGTTAATCCCATTTGCGGATTCAAGAATGTCCGTTGGTCTCATAACTGTATCCTCAATGATTGCCTGACTAAAAAATCCATCCCTTACAAATAAAGCGGACCGAATTTCAACATCTCCTGTTGGCGATACATTCTGATCAACCAGTTGTAGAGCGGTTCGGGCAACGGCGTCCAAATTTGTTTTGGCTTATGTCTGTTGTAGTCGCTGACGCCTCCTGATTTTTTTACCTCTACGTCTGCAAACCTATCTGCTTCTGCCTGATTTGAAACACGCATGTTGTAGTCTTGATAAGGCATGTAACTACCGTCGGAACGAATCAATTGCCCTTTGCCCGGCATCGGTACGGATTGCGGTCCGGCTATTCCGGCTTTACTCCGTCCTTCAAAGAAAGCTCTTAGCTCATCGGGAATTTGTTTTGCTTCAACTGTGTGTTCGCCCGCGCCTATTACCAAAACGTATTTTCCGTTTTTGCGATAAATGCCAATCGAAGGCGACTCTTCTGTTCCGGGAATTTTCGGACCCTTTAACTTCAGTTTGGCTATTCCAAAAACCGCATCTGTTTCCAAAACCAGCAAAAAATATGGTTTCGCTTCTCCATGTTCATAATCACCCATAAAATTTCTCCTGCTATTTTCAAGGATGCTTTGTTGATGAAGTGTCTTTTCGCCGCATCCAAAGCGAAGCACTTTTCTTTTATGACTCCATGCAAAATACCGACAAAGCTTTTACAAGTTGCACATCATTGCCTTTACCATGCGAGTTGTGTCGCCCGACGCGCTCTGTCACGTTCATCAAAAAAATCTTTCTGTGACATCTACACCAGCCATAACCACACCTCTTCCTTCATTCAATTGCTAAAATCAACTGAAAGTTTTTTGACTCAAGTTATTCGGGGTAATTTTTTGCAGGTAATCTGCGGATAACTGAGCTTATTTCTCTACGGTTTTTACCTCATTCGGATTCACATTCTCTAACACCTTGTAAACAAACGGCGAAGCTTTTATTCGCGCTTTTATATTTCCGCGTTCCGATTCGTCAGAGATTTTTATCGCAACTGCCTGATGATTCTGAACAGGTGTAACCCGCGAGTAAGTATAGATTCCTTTTTGAAATGAAAATCCTTTATCATCTTTGGGCAAAAAGAATTTCTCCTGCACGAAATCATTTATTTGATTTTCTGAAACGCCTTCATTGAAATAGACCACCAAACTGTATTTTGCGGGTGTTGTTTCCGGCTTAATGTCTTCGGTCATCGTGGCAACACAACGCCAACGCCCGTTTTTCTTAACCCAAACATCCATAGAATTGACTTCACCGGTGACAACATGGCTGTCAGGCTGTTTGTGTTTTATCTTTATTGAAGCAGTTGAATATAACACTGCCGTATCTCCATAAAGGCGTACCAGATTTACTTGTTGTGTGTATGAATAGAAATCGGTTGAGAGAACCCCTTCAAGCAACCAAGCCTTACTTAAACCTTGCTTACCGAAATAGTTGACATAGTCTTCAGACAAGATACTGTTAAGTGTCTTCACATCCCTTTTTGCAAACGCTTCGTTCAATATTCTCGTCAATTCAATTAATTCTTGCTCAACTTTGCTGTTGCTGTTTGTTTGAGCGTTTTTTTGCTGAGCAATAACCGATGGCATTGCTGTATTAATAATCAAGATAAAGAATAAAAATAATTTCATTTTCTAACCCATTAAAGTATTCAAAATATCTCAGCTAACATCTTTAGCGAATACATCTTCCAAGACTTAATTTGGCGAATTCGCCTCTCTGTTCAATAACGCAAGAATTTGGAGTAGAATCCCTCACACCCCGAAAAACTTTTTTCGTTGAAATCTTTTAAGCCAGAGGCAAAGAGATGAATCAAAAGAGTGAATCAAGCGATATGCCCGAAAGAGTCACTCAACTTCTTATAAATTGGAACAAAGGCGACAGGTCGGCTTTGGACGAAATGTTGCCTCTTGTATATGACGAACTGCGTCGAATAGCAGTTCGTTACATGAACCGCGAAAAAAGTGAACACACTTTGCAACCCACAGCTTTGGTTCACGAAGCTTATATGCGTCTCGTTGACCAAAAACAGGTTGATTGGAAAAACCGCGCACAGTTTTTCGGAGTAGCGGCAGAGATGATGCGGCGAATCCTGGTTAATCACGCGATTCAAAAACAGACGGATAAACGCGGAGGTGATGCTCTGCGCGTTACTTTAAGTGATGCAAATGAATTATCGAATGAGTCAGATACTAATTTAATCGCGCTTGATGAAGCGTTGACGCGGCTAAAAGAGTTTGATTTGCGAAAGAGCCGCATTGTTGAATTGAAGTTTTTTGGCGGGCTTACAACCGCAGAGATTGCAGAGGTTTTACAGGTATCGGTTGCGACAATTGAACGGGAATGGAGTCTGGCGCGTGCTTGGCTTTTTAGAGAAGTAAAAAACGATAACTGATAACAAAAGATTTTACGGTGTTTTATGAATCCCGAACGCTGGCAAAAGATAAACGATTTGTTCTATGCCGCGCTTGAACGCGATGGTGATGAACGGGAAGCATTCTTAGTTGAGGCGTGCGACAAAGACAGAGATTTACTCACAGAAGTCGAGTCATTGTTATCAGCTCACAACCAAGCAGATGGTTTTATTCAAAGACCGCCCGTTACGGATGCTTTACAAGTCCTCAAAAAAAACAGTCAAGATTCTTTGGTCGGAAAACAAATCGGTGCTTATAAAATTGAAAAAGAAATCGGTCATGGAGGAATGGGCGCGGTTTATCTCGCGGAAGACACGCGCTTGGACAGAAAAGTCGCAATCAAAGTAAATCTTTTATCAACCCCTTCCGAACACTTACAACGATTCATTCAAGAGGCAAAAGCAGTTTCCGCTTTGAATCACCCGAATATTCTCACCATCTATGAAATCGGAAAACATGATTCCATTCGCTTCATAGCCACAGAATTTGTTGATGGCGCAAATTTGCGAGACCACATTATTCACAATCGTTTAAGTTTAAAAGAGATAGTTGAAATCACTATTCAAGTGACGTCCGCACTGTCGGCGGCTCACGCCCTCAGAATAGTACATCGTGACATCAAACCGGAAAACATAATCGTTCGCAAAGACGGGTATGTGAAAGTTCTTGATTTCGGAATAGCCAAACTCATTGAGTCAAAAGAAGCAGAAGTTGATTCCGAAGGAGCGACAAGAATAATGGTCAAAACCAATCCGAATGCGATAATTGGGACAGTCCGTTATATGTCGCCCGAACAGGCGCGTTCGCAAAGGGTTGATGCACGGACGGATATTTGGAGTCTGGGTGTGATGTTCTATGAAATGATAACAGGACGATTGCCGTTTGAAGGCGATAATACAGGCGACATGATAGCCTCAATACTGAAAACAGAGCCTGCGCCGTTGAAACAATACGCCCCGAATGCGCCTGTTGAACTTCAAAAAATTATCTCAAAAGCTTTGACCAAGAACCGCGACGAACGTTATCAAACAATGACTGATTTCGCCTTAGACCTAAAGAAACTCGGTCGTGATTTGGAGATTTCTTCATCATTATCGTTTGCCGCTGAAACCACACTTCTTGACTCTAAAGATTTAACTGTTGATGGAATGAACCGTTCCGTGAGAGATGCAAAAACTGTTGTTTCTTATAATGAACCTGTAACTTCTACTGTTAATACCGAATCTGTTACTTCAAAAAGATTTCCGCTTGTCGCAGTTACAACAATACTCATCCTCGTTGCTCTTGTCGGAGTCGGCGTTTTTGTCTGGTTCAATTACTTTCGTAAAGGTAAAGAGATTCCGCAAAATCCTGCGCCTTCGTCTCAAACAATGACCATCAATAGATTAACGGGAATGGGCAAAGTAACAGATACGGCAATTTCCCCGGACGGCAAACAGATTGCTTATGTTGTTAAAGACAATGAGGAACAGAGCATCTGGGTCAGGCAATTATCGGCGTCAAAAAATGTCCAAATCATCCCGCCTTCTGATAAGTGGTATGGCAACCTGACCTTTTCGCCTGACGGAGACTTTCTATATTTCGTAAAAGAGCGAGAAGAGAATGACAAGTTTGCTTTATATCGGGTTTCTGCCTTTGGTGGAGAACAAAAGAAGGTAATTAATGATGTTGGTCTGACGGCTAGCTTCTCGCCCGACGGCAAACAAGTGATATTTGTGCGGTTTTCTAACGAGGAAGAGGAGACAGATGTAATCATTGCTAATCTTAACGGAGGACAAAAGAGAAAACTTGCAACGCACGGTGCTAACCATTGGCTTGACCTTCCTACATGGTCGCCGGATGGAAAGGTCATTGCTTTTATTACACTCGCCTTGACAGAAGATGAAGAGACTGACAAACCAGACATAACTATAGCCACACTTGAACTTGAAACGGGAAAAGAAAAGCGTTTGTCCACACAAAATTGGAGTGTTGCAGAGCGTTTGACGTGGTTACATGATGGAAGCGGGCTGATGATGCTGGCAAAAGATAAACCGGGGTCTTCAAAACAAATCTGGCAACTTTCTTATCCAAACGGCGAGGCAAGAAAAATTACGAATGACTCAAGTGATTATACAGACCTCAGTATGACAAACGACGCCAAAACGCTCTGTGCCATACAAGCCGATTCAATTGTTTTGATTACCTACTACATTTCAAAATGATTGTGACTTTCTGTGTAACCCGTAAAGAGGTTAGCTGCGTATCCGTTCACCATGCGTAAACTAGCGGACAAAAGCACTCGGCAGAGGAACGTCGCCTGTCGCACCGAATTGAACAATCTGTGTGCCTGCGGTTGTTCGGTTGATGAACCACGTCGCACTCGATGGTCGGAAAACTGCCGCGTCAAATCGCCCGTCGCTGTCATAATCACCTGGCGAAGGAATGTCGCCTGATGTTCCGAAGGGAAAGCCATAGAACGAAAAATCTTCCGAACGCAAGATGTACCAAAACCCTGTTGAAGGTCTGAAAAAAGCAACATCTGTCCGCCCGTCGCCTGTGTAATCGCCCGGCGTAGCTTTATCCGTTGATGAGCCAAACTGTAATGCCAGTGAGCCAGCCGAACTACGTTGTATCCACCATTCTGTACCAGTCGCGCCATTGGGGCGGAAAATAGCAACATCTGATTTGCCGTCGCTATCATAGTCACCCACCACATGCACATCACCAGCCGCGCCGAATTGAATAATCGAGGTTCCACCCGTAGTCAGAGAGATAAACCAGGTTGATGATGACGCGCGAAAAACACAAGGGTCGGCTTTTGAGTCGCCGTCGAAATCAGAGGGACAGGGAATATCACCCGTTGCACCGAACGGAAAGGCATAGAACGAACTGTTCTCGCTTCTGAGTACAAACCAGAATCCTGTCGAAGGGCGAAATAAAGCAATATCGGTTTTATCGTCTCCGGTGAAATCCGAAGGAACAATCACATCACTTGATTGACCAAACTGCGCGGCAAAAGCCTGTCCGTTACCGCTTCGGATATACCACCATTCAGCGGGCGTAGGACGAAAAATGCCCATATCGGTTTTGTTATCGCCGTCAAAATCAAACGGGGCTCGACGCACCAGTGTCGAAGCCGCTGAGGCATTGAAACCTGACAAAACCGCAAAACTCACACCTGTCGAACTTGTTCCGGCTAACGGCTCTCCGATTGTCGAAACAACTGAAAACGCGCCGCCCGAACTTGCCCCGCCGCCGGATGAGATAACCGAAGGCTTGATTTCAAAACTGCCGCCCGTTTGGGCAAAAACGGTGATGCAAACGAGAAGGAAAAACATCAAAATCAGAATAACTGCCGGCGGTCAAAATGTTTGAGAGAGCGATGTCATTTCTTTTGCACAACAACCATTGTGGTGAACTTTATGTCGAAATTTTCGGTCATCCCGTCGTTTGTTTCGTAGTTGTCAATAAATGCCTGTTTCAATTTAAGGAGGACTTTTTCTTTCGGCGACCTTTCTAAAATTACAACGGCTTCCTTATATGTTTCTCCGTTGGCTGCCGCACGGAATAAATCAATAGACGATTTATCAACCGTTCGGAAAAAGCTAACTACTTTTGCTGCCAGCTTTTGTCCGTTATTTTCTTTCTCCCGACTAAAAGCCCGGCACATTAAATGTGACTTTTCAGTCCGCCATTTCACAGATTTAGTTGCTCAAGGCATTTTCCAATTGTTTAACCAGTGTTTCTCTATCTTTGTTGAGTCGTTCGGTATCCTGAGCCGAAGGTGAAATTTTCAGTTGCTCATCAAACCAATTTATCTTGAATTAGCCCAAGACTCCCTCTATCATCCGCTTTGGGATTTAGAGGGAGATGTAGGGCGTTGCCGCCGCCGCCGTGCTTTCAAACGGCGGTTTAAGCCTCTGAATCAATCGCC
>Ga0187894_10002633_pt1 | contig 21190 bp, 10 predicted proteins | sample GBC1701081metaG_FD_136650 | JGI IMG/M metagenome (GOLD analysis project Ga0187894, IMG submission 136650) | White microbial mat communities from a lava cave in the Kipuka Kanohina Cave System on the Island of Hawaii, USA - GBC170108-1 metaG ...
AGAGACGGGGCGACGGGGCGACGGGGCGACGGGGCGAGGGAGAGGCCAATTACAGAGGGACAGAGAGACGGGGCGACGGGGCGACGGGGCGAGGGAGAGGCCAATTACAGAGGGACAGAGAGACGGGGCGACGGGGCGACAGGGTGACGGAGAGAGAGGGAGGCCAATTAACGCTCCGTCACTCCGTCACTCCGTCGCCCCGTCGCCCCGTCGCCCCGTCTCTCTGTCAGTGTTGAAAGGCGCGCCCAGCGCCGCGCGGCCCCCAGGGCGATGAGAGCTTTGATGACGCTGAAAGCCGAGGTTACCCAGGCCGCGCCTGCCGCGCCGTGGCGAGGAATGATCTCGAAGTAGAGCGCGGTCATGAGCGGGAAGACGAGACAGTCCATCAGGAAGAGAAAGCGCGGGCGCAGAAACATAATGAGCGTGATCGTGAGCGGGAATGTCGCCAGCCCGGCCAGCGTTCCAGGCAGCAGCGTCAGGATCACACCCGCCGAACGCGCGAATGAAGCGGGCAGCAGCCACGCCGCCCCCCACCCGACCACCACCCCGGCCACGGCATAGGCTACCAGACAACACGTGATGATCGCCGTCTGGAAGCGGTCGAAGAAAGCCGGCAACTGGCCGCTGTGGTAGTAAGGGATCACGCGCGGGGCGAAGACGACCGCCAGATAGGAGCCGGCCAATTGCGGAACCATCGCGAAGGTTTGCCCGGCGGAGAAAATGCCCACCTCCGCCGCGCCCGCCAGACTCGACAGCAGCAGCACGTCCAACCGGCCGAGCGTTGACGCCAGACAGAAGGTCGCCAAATACCACTTCACCAATTGGAGCAGCTCGCCGAGCGCCCCGGTGTCAAAGAGCGGCGCGGTGGAGAGTGCGCTGCGCCGCCTCATCACCCACCAGGCCGCCACCGCGGCGGGGCCGATGGCGAACAGGCTCAGCGCCGCGCCCGGCGTCAGGCCACCGGCGGCGATCAGCACGGCCACGCCACCAAACCTGACCGCATGTTGGAGCAGATCGCACAGCCCGTAATGCGCGAAGCGGCCTTCGACCTGGAACTGGGTTTGTACCGAACGCAGCAGGAGCAGCCCCAGACCGGCGCCGCAACCGAGCGCGAAAAGCGAGCGCAACTCCGCCGGCTCCGCGCGCGCGCCGGCCCGGCTTTCAACCAGCAGGAGCGCGCCGGCAAGCAGGACGCAGACCACGAGAAAAACCGCCAGTTTGAAGATGAGCGCCGTATTTTGAAGGCGCGTCGCGCGTTCCGGGTCGGTCGCGCGGTAATGAGGCGCGAGGCGCAATACGCCCAGATCAACCGCCGAGCCGATCGTCGCATCCGCCAGCGTCGCGCCGGCCAGACATAGCGCATAGGCGCCAAACTGCTCCGGCGCGAAGTGGCGCATAAGGAGAGCGTTGAGCGCCACCATGCCCACGCCCCCAATGACCTTGGGGGCCGCCACGCAAAACACTTCGAACAGACTCTGCTTCACTTCACTTCACCTGACCCAAAACGTGCGCATATTAAAGCTGAATACAATCAACTGCTCGAAATGGCGACAGCCCTTGGAGTGCGGTACCAAGCTCCCGCACTCCATAGGCTCCGCCGATCTGATTTATGCGCAGGCTTCGCCTGACCTCAGCGCGGCGTGTTGATCTGTGGCGTGCGCTCGCGGAAGACTTCCCAACTCCGCTTGGGCCGCCCTTGCCCATCGAACATGCCGAGCGTTTGCAGATAGGCCTTGAAGCTTTCCACGTTCCCGAGCGAGTAGTACTTGGCGAATTCATTGACCATCCAGTCAGGCAGGTCGGACATCAGGAAGAAGTTGGCGCCGATGAACACGTCGGCGCGCCCGCGCAGACTGTCGAAGACGTTGGTGACGAACTGCGCCTGCTTCTGCTCCGAGCTGCGGTTGATGGGCGAACTGGGGCAGCCGACCTCCTGGAGCAAGATCCGTTTGCCGCCGGCCACGTTGATCATGCGCTGGAAATCGCCCTCGACCGCGCCCGGATCGCGCGTCGTAAAGTCGGGCCTGATCAGGTAGTAGGTCGCCGCCAGGAAATCGCACTGGTCGGTGATCGGCTTGAGCGTCGAGCCGGCGAGGGCGAGTCCGTCAAACGTGAAGGTCGCGCTCACCTGAATGCCGGGCTGCAGCTGCCTGAGGCGCTCGGCGCCGGCGCGGAATAATTGACTGTAGGCCGCGACCTCCTGGCTGCGTTGGCCGAAATAACCGTCAATCTCGTTGCCAATCATGATCCATCGGATGCGCCCCCGCGACCGCGCCACAAGAGCGTCAATCAACGAGCGCAGGCGGCTTTGCATATTACTATCGTTAAAGGCGCGTCCCGCCAGATCGGGCGGCATCGAACGCTGGTTGGTGTCCACGATGCGCAGGTTGAGCACGACCGGCAGATTGTCCCGCTCCGCGCGCCAGATCTTTTCGTCGAAACCATCGGAGTTGAAATTGTATCGCCCCGCGCTCGGCTCCAACTCGTTCCACTTCGGGCTGATGTAAAGGAAGGTGACGCCGGCCGTGAGCGATTGCTCGTAGCGCTCGGTCAGCGACTGCGCGTTGATCGGTTGGTTGGCGAACGGGTTGGTCGAAAGACCGACGTACAGCGGCTCCTGCGAACGCCGCGCGGGCGCCGGGACCCGCAACACAGGCGCCGGAGTTTCCTCTCGACGTGGCGCGGGCGCTCCGGCCAGATCCGAAGCCATTGATGCGAGCGTGAAGGCCCAACTGCTTTCGCCGAATTGCACCCATCCAACGTTGGGGGCGAAGGTCCAGAACAACTGATCGCCCTTCGGGTTGGTCTCGAGGATTTGAATGCAATTCTGATGGGAGCCCCCCGGCGTCTTGACCGTCTTGCGGCGCGAGACGACCTTCATGGTCCCGATCTCGTTCGACCAGCTTGCGCCTTCGGGCGCGGTGAAATCGAAGTAGATGGTCTCGGAGCGCATCTCCCTGCGCTGCCCGCCGTAGTTCACCTCGGCGAGGTAGACCCGGCGCTCGCGCGGGACCAGCAGCAGCTCGCTTTTCACCCACGGGTTGTCGAAATTTACGCGGTAAGCCGCGGCCTCGCGCCCGACGACCTCGAACGTGATCGGAATGTCGGTTGTCTTCGAGCGCAACACCCATCGCTTGCCATCGGCGAGCGGAAGGTAATCGGCGCCGGCGTCTTGCGCGCCCGCCGCGTCATTTACACCGGCGGCGCAGCCCGCCGGCAAGCAGGCGAAACAAAAGATGAGTGAAACTACGAACCATAATATTAACCTCGGTTGCATTGGGTTTGACCTCCTATAGCTTTCAATTAAAAGAAGCGGCCCTTGAGAAATCACCTGCCTCTTGACCCAGTGATGATGGTTTTTGAGAAATAAATCCGGCCATCCTTCTTCGGTCCCGGAGGGACGGCGGATATTAGCCGGTGGAGAAACCACCGGAGAGTTGAAAGTAAAGTTTCCCAGCCCCGGAGGGGCGACAGACGCGATTTCGGTCTGTCGCCCCTCCGGGGCTGGGAGATATGGTGGCGGCTTGATCCCGGTGGTTCCACCACCGGCTAATATCTGGCCGCCCCTCCGGGGCTGGAAGATTCAAGGCCGTCCTGTTATTACCACCACGCTTAAGTAAGCGCGTAGCCGATTCCGATCGGCTCGTTCGCTCGTTCGTTCGCGCCTTCTTCCTCGCAGTAAAATCTCAGCGTCTTCCGCAGGCCTTCGGCGAACGGCGTTTCGGGGGGCAGGCGCAGGCGGCTTCTCAATTTCGTCAGGTCGGTCGCGTAATCGCCGGTCTCGACGGCCAAGTAATCGGCGGGCCACGGCTCGAAGTGGACCGGCGTCCCGCCGGCGAGCCGCGCGACCGTCTGAGCCGCTTCGCGCAAGCTGACGCCGGCCGAGCCGCCCAGGTTGAACGTCTCGTTGCGGCAACCCGCTTCCGCCGCGCAGAGCAACGCCACCGCGATCACGTCGTGGACGTAGATGTAATCGCGCTGCTGCGTCCCGTCGCCGAAGACCCTGATCGCTTCGCCTCGCGCCGCCGCGCGGATGAAATGGTTGATGACGCCATAGCCTTTCGCCTCCGGCGGTTGGCGCGGGCCATAAGGGTTTGACAGGCGCAGGACGCAGAAGTCCAGGCCGTGAGTCTGACGGAACATGTGCAGGTAGTGCTCCGCCGTGATTTTGTGTACGGCGTACAGGCTCTGCGGCGCGAGCGGGTGGCGTTCGTCAACCGGCAGGTAGCTCGGCCTGCCGTAGACGAGTCGCGAACTGCAGAAGACGACGAGTGGCGGCGCCGGGGTTTCCGCGCAGGCCTGGAAAAGACTGAGCTGGCCGCGGCACTCCGCGTCGAGGTGTCCGAGCGGATCGCGGTTGCTCGCGACCGCGCTCGACACGCCGGCGAAATCGAAGACGATCGTTTGCCCGGCCACCGCCGCGCGCGCCAGGCTGCGGTCGCGCAAGTCGCCGCGAAAGACCTTGCCGGCGCCATCCTCGGCGCGCGGCCGGTCGCGCCGTGACACAATTGACACGTCGGCGCCCAACGCTCGCAGCGCGTAGACGCAGTTGAGGCCGAGAAAGCCGTCAGCTCCCACGACAAGCGCTTTGCGCCGCCGGTAGAACCCCGCGACCGCCGTATCATTGATGATGGTTGAAGTCATCGCTTCTTCATCGCCTCTAGCGTCAATGGAAAACGGAATTTACCGCAAAACTTTTGCCTCACTGCCTACGCATCCCCTTCGCTCTTCAGCCACGCATAAAAACTCGCAGCGGCGCGCGGCCCTCCGTGATCCGCACCGTCAGTTTCTTGTCCGCCTTGTTGTAGAACCACCCGCCCCCGCAGCGCTCGATCTCGGCCTCGTCCGCCGCCCGCTCGATTGGCGCCCCGTTGACCTCGACGCTGGACGGCGCAGCCGCCTGATGAAACCGCAGGCGCCAGGCGCGCGCCGGCGAATTCAACTCTCCCCCCGCCCGCTCGGCCACAAAGAGCGCCCCCGCCGCCTTGATCGTGTAACTCAAGCGTGTGCGCCGGAATTGGCCGCGCCGGAATGCGTAACTCACCCCGTCATCTTCATAGAGCGTAAAGACTGCGTCTGGTCCCAGTCTCGGATTTGGTCTCGGGGTGGGCCTCGGAATACGGTACCGAGAGTCAGGCGCCTCAGGATAAGGCTGGACAATTCCGCGAATCCCCCCAACGGCAGTTGGGGGATCGTTAAGGTCCAACCTACGCCAAGCGCTGGCCTGCCTCCAAATCCCCCCAACGGCAGTTGGGGGATGGTTAAGGTCCAACCTCAATCGCCCATTGCCGTAGGGAAAAGGCTGGACTTTAACGATCCCCCAACTGCCGTTGGGGGGATTCAAGAAAAGCTCGTCTGTCGGTGTAGGCTGGACTTTAACGATCCCCCAACTGCCGTTGGGGGGATTTAGCCTGCGCTCTTCACCCTTATCCTGGCGCGTTTGGCTCCCTGGGCCGTGCTGTTTTGGATAAATGTCGAGATTGAGGTGTGGCGCTGAGGGCGCCGATGTGGACTGCACAACCTCCGCGCTCGGGATGATCGCTCCCGCGCGCACAAAGACCGGAGTCTGTCCGAGAGGGGCGGCGACCGTCACCTCCTGACCACCCGTGAAAACGCGGTCGGTCGCGCGTTCGATCCAATCGCCGCCGGGCAGGTAGACCGTGCGAGTAACCGCGCCCTCGGCGACGACCGGGGCGACGAGCAGATGCGGGCCGAGCATGAACTCTCTATCCTGCGCATACGTCCGCGCGTCGGCTGGGAAGTAGAAAACGGTTGGGGCCAGCGCCGGGTCGCCTGACTGCGCGGCGCTTTCAAACAGCGTGTAGATGTAGGGCAGCAGCCGGTAACGCTCGTTGATGATGTTGCGCGCCAGGCTCGTGTAAGGCTCGCCGAAGCGCCATGGCTCACGCGGCGGCGACGTATTGATCGAATGGGTGCGGAAGAGCGTGGTGAAGCTGCCGAATTCGAGCCAGCGGATGAACAGCTCGGCCGATGGCGCGCCGAGGAATCCGCCTATGTCATGACCGAACTGATTCTGTCCGCTCAGGCCCATGCTCAGGCTTGTCTGCACACAGACGCGCAAAGAATCGAAGCTGCTCAGAGTGTCGCCGCTCCAGTTCGCGGCGTAGCGCTGAATGCCGCTGTAGCCTGCGCGAGAGAGAACCCAAGGGCGCGTTTGCGGGCGCAATTCGAGCTGAGCGGCGTAACTGAGCGCGGTCTCCCGCAGCGCGTACAGGTTGCGCGCTTCGAGGTCGGTACGCTGCTCGCCGCCGAAACTGTAAATGGCCTCGGGCATGAAATTCTGCGCCGGTTCGTTCAGATCGTTCCACACCGCGCCCACGCCCGTCTGCAGGAATGTCTTGAGGGCTTCCTTGTACCATTGCCCCGCGCCGGGGTTGGTGAAATCAATCCAACTCACGTCGCCGTAAAAGATCGAATTGACCAGTGGCGCGCCGGCGTGGTCGGCCAGGAAAAATCGCTGCCCGGCCAGCGTCGGCCACAGGCGGTCGGCGCGGAGCGCGACCGGATCCACGATGTTGACTGTTTTGAACCCGGCCTGGTCAAGCTGGCGGTTCATCGCGACGGGGTCGGGAAAGCGCGCGCTGTTCCACGTGAACAGTTGCAGGTTGTCCATGTAATCGAGGTCGAGGTAAAGCGCGTCGCAGGGGATTTGCAACTGGCGGAACGTGGCCGCGAGATCGAGCAACTCGGTTTGTGAGGCGTAACCGAAACGGGACTGATGATAGCCGAGCGCCCAGAGCGGCGGCAGCGGCGGCGTCCCTGTCAATCGCGCGTAGGCGCGCGCCACGCCTGCCGGCTCCGGTCCCGCCATCAGGTAATAATCCAGCTCGCCGCCGAACGATCCGAACAAGAGCAGGCCCAGGCCGCGCGAGTCGAAATCGAAGAATGGCAGCGCCGGGCCGTCGAGGAACAGGCCATAGGCGGCGCCCCCGCGCAAGCCGTAGAAGAACGGCGTGGTCGAGTAGAGCGGGTCGGTAAACTCGCCATAGCCGCCCCAGTCGACGTTCTTCATCACGAAGACGCGGCCGCGCCGGTCAATCGGCCCGCCGCGCAGACCGGCGCCGAAATAGCGCTCATCCGGCGGCGCGAATTTTTGATCAACGATCAGGCCCGAAACCGTGTCCCAGCCGACCCCGCGTTCGATGTCGGCGCAGACCAGACTGCCGTCGGCGCGCAGGACCACAACGCCGAACGGCGATTTGCCGGCTATCACGATAAGCCGCTCGGTGAACAGGTAAGTCGCCGCCGCGGTGTCATGGATCGTGACGTCGAAAGATTGGGCGGAGGAAGCCACGACGGCTCCACTCGATCGCGCGGAGAACTGTCCGAGCGGGTTGAGCCGCACGCGAACGGTGTCGGGCGCAACCAATTCGACGCGCGCGATCGCGCCTTGATCGAGCCGGAACTCGGCCGCGCGCGCGTGAAGGGTCGTCGCCCGTACGTCGCCGACGAACTCGAAGCTGGCGTACGCCGTGACCGCCGGCGCCAGGGCCAGCAGCCACGCGAGCGCGAATTTGCGCGCCAGCCCGATTAATGTGAAGAGCGCGCATTGCCCAGATGCGACCTTCATTTTTCGTGAGGGCAACGGAATTTCAAAACACGCTCTCATGACTTCTCCTTGCCCCTCTTTTCGTATGGCTGGATGCCGGTGTCGCGCCACGCCTTTTTCGTGAGCATGACGACGAGCCACGGGTTGAGCGGCGAAGCGCGAAGCGCGCCCAGGCCGGGCAGCGAGACGAAATTGAACAGCAGCCGCACGGGCCAGCCGAGCAATCGGCCCTTGAGCGAACCCCGGCTCCTCACGAAGCCCCAGTAACCGCGCACCGGCTGCGCCTCGGCGCGCGCGCAGCCGGCCGGCGCAAACAGGCGGCTGTAGTCGGCGCGGGAGAGCAGAAAGGGATCGCGGAAGCAGTAAGGCCGGGGCCGGTGCGACCCGGCGGCGCGCCCGTGGAAGATGTCGAACGGGAACCACCGATTCGGGCTGCTGACGAAGATGCGCCCGTCCGGCTTGAGCACGCGCGTGATCTCTCGCGCGAGCGCCGCGCGCTCGGCGGCGTAATCGGGGCGCACCGAATGGCTGTCGCCAACGACGCCGACGTGCGGGAAGACGCATCCGCAAAAGACGCCGTCGAAGCTCTCCGACTCGAACGGCAGGTGTTTGCCGTTGGCCAGCAGCAGGCGCTGGCGCCGCTGGCGCCGCGTCCATGCGTGTGTGCGGTTACCGCAATCCACTCCGACGCAATCGAAGCCCGCCGTGGCGAGCATGTCCACGTCTACCCCGGTCCCGCAGCCGAGCGAGAGCAGGCGCGCCGGCTCCGAAACTGATGGCCAGAACTGGCGGAAGCGCGGCAGCCAATAATTCTCGGTCGTGTCGGCGTTGGCCTCTTCTTCGTAGAGCATCTGCGCCTCGTCAGTCGGGTCGTCGAAGCGGTCGCCGAGCACGAGGTTGGGGAACTCGCCGCAAAAGCCGAACGCCGCGCCGCAATTCAGGCATGTGATCCGATCCGCCTCCTCCCGCAACTCGCCGCGGCACGCCGGACAGACGACTCTCAGCGCAGCCAGACGACCCGCCACCGCGTCCACGACTCTTGTCTCGATATTGGTTACAGGCATGTTGATTGCTCTTTTCCTTCGCGGAAAATGTCCGACAAACTGAAGTTTGTCGGACATCGCGCATCAGGCCCGCGCCGGCCTGAGCTTCTCGAACCAGTCGCCGGCGCGGTTGGCGGCCAGCAGCAAGACGGCGCGCGTTCCCAGCGCGAGCGCGGCCAGCGCCCGGCGCGGGTTCAGCCGCCCCAGTCTGTAGCGCTCGCAGTAGCAGCGATAAGCGCCCCGATGAAAATTGATGATGTGCCAGCGGCGCGCGGCGTAAGACCGCTTGCCGCTGCCGTGTCCCTCGAAGTGCGTGATCTTTGACTGCGGATGGAGCGTCACCTCGTAGCCGGCCTGTCGGACCCGGTCGCAGAAGATCGCCTCATGCCAGTAGTAGTAATCCTCGGCGAAGCCGCCGATGCGCTCGAAGACTTCGGCGCGCGCCATCACGGCGGCGGCCGAGACCCAGTCGGCGGCGAAGGGCTTGCCCGCCTGCAACTGGTCGCGATAAAGGTAGCGCGCAAGCGGGCGCGCGTTCGGCAGCCAACGGCTCAGGACTGAGCGCCGGCCGAAAATGAAATTGAGCGGGGAGGGGAAGCGGCGGCCCGACCACTGATCGCTGCCGTCGTGGTTGAGCAGCCGGCTCCCGACCGCGCCGACCTCCGGGCGCCCATCGAGGTATTCAACCAGCAGCGCGATGGCGTCGTCGTGGACGATGGTGTCATCGTTGAGGAAGAAGTAGTGCCGGCTGTGCGCCGCGCGCGTTCCCTGGTTGGCCGCCGGGCAGAATCCGACGTTGGTCGGGTTGGCGATGACCTGCGCGCGGGGAAACCGCTGCCGCGCCATCTCGGCGCTGCCGTCGGTCGAGCCGTTATCAACGTAGATGGTCTCATACGTGCGCCCGCGCCACTCCGCCCGCTCAATCGAGGCGAGCGATTGTTCGACGAACGCGCGGGCGTTCAGCCCGACGATTATGACTGCGACATCACGCAATGGATTCATCCAAAACTCCAATGAAAATGTACCGTAGGTTGTCCAACCTGCGGATGCTCAGTTAATGAATTGTTCAGTTACCACTAAGCGGCTTGATGATGAAGCCTCCGCAGGTGGGACAACCTACGGTACATCGCGCGCCGCGTTTTCATTCTTTCAGGGCGTCAACGGATTCCGGTGCGCCCCTGCCCGCTGGCGCGATCCGGTACATCACACAACTCAACCCGGCCACCAGCCACCACCCTTTCAACGGGAAGTGGAAGACGTCAACCTGCAGGCCGTCGAGCAGCACGGCGATCATCGCGATCTGGCAGGCGATGAGGAACCAGTATTGCGCGCCGGCCTCGCCACGCCGCCAGCGCGCCGCCGCGCGCACGCTCCGCCAGAAGATCAGGCCGACAAAGCCGAAGAAGCAGAGCCAGCCGATCAACCCCACCTCGATGAAGGTCTGCAGATAATCGTTATGCACGCTCGTCTGCTCCGGCCCGTACCCCTTGAGGTAGCGCGGGATTGTGTTCTTATTGCCCAGCCCGATCCCGGTCAGCCAGTGTTCTTCGGCAATCGCCAGTCCCGCGTTCCAATACTCGAGCCGGATACGGTAGGTGCCGGAACGCTGGTAGGTGTAGTTCGACAGGTCGAAGACGCGCTCATAGACCGCGCCCGGGATGAATGCCAGCAAGGCCGCGCCCGCAAACGCGACCGGTAGAAGTTGCGCGAGCGTGAGCTTGAGCAGCCGCCGCGCCAGGCACAGCGCGATCACCACGCCCGCGAGCAGAAGGGTCGCGCGCGTGTTTGTGAGCACGATGTTGTAGGCCGCGATCAGCCCGCCGCCCGCCGCCGCCGCCTTCCACAGGCGCCGCCGGCGGGTGCGGAAAAAGTAGACGAAGAACGGCAGCGTCATGACGAGATTGATCCCGTAGACGGCGGCATGCGAGGTCGGCCCCGTCGCGCGCGCGACCGATTTGCCGAGCGCCTCCCACTCCGACTTGTCTTCAAAGACCGTGCTCAGCCGCTCGCCCGTCATACCGATCTCCTGCTCGGCGACGCTCCGGCCCAAATGCCAGTCGTAGATCGTGTAGGCTCCGATCAGCGCCGTCACCACGAGCCAGGCGACGACGGCGCCCTCCGCCAACCGCCAACTGCGCGCGACATTGATGACCAGGAAAAAGAAGAGCAGGTTGCCGATGGTGGCGCTCGCGCCGCGCGCCGCGCCAAGCCGGTCGCTGGTGTAAAAGATCGTCAGCGCGCCGAGCGCGCAGTAGGCGGCGTAGACGAAGAACGCCGCGCCGAAATGGAGCTTCCACTTCCGGACCAGCGCGTGCGCAAGGAAGCTCGCGAGCGCGAGCAGCCCCACGATCCGCATCAACGAGACCGTGTACATGCTCGCATCGCTCGTCAGCCGCCCGATGCGTTCGACCGGGATCACCGCCGCCGTGAGCAGGAATCCGGCCACCGGGAAGAGCGTCACTGCGACTGCGATTGCGAGACCACCGGCTGCCGCTAGCGCCACTAGCGGCGACGCGCTCGCCGCCGTCAGCGTGAGCGCCGTTCCTGCCATCAGGCCGCCTGGACCGGCCAGCAGCGCGGGCCGCGATCGGAAGCTGTCACGGAACGACATACTCAAACACTCCTCCCCCTTCGGTCCCGGCGTAGATGCGCTTGTGGTTGAGAGGGTCAATGACTAGCGAGGTGACGACCTTGTTGAACAGTCCGTCATTGATCGGCCTCCAGCTTTGCCCGCCGTCGCGCGTCGTGAAGACCCCGCCGCCGGTAGTGCCGACGTAGACGGTCTGCGGCTCGACCGGATCGAGCGCCATCGTGAGCACAAACAGAAAATCGAGCCCCTTGATCACCGGCTCCCAGTCAAGGCCGCCGTTCGCGCTCTTGAGCACGCCCTGCCCGCCGGTCCCCGCGTAGATCGTGGCCGGGTCGGACGGGTTGATCGCAATCGCCGTGACGACAGGCTCGATGTAAGCCGGGTCAACGCTTTTGGTCCATCCGGCGCCCGATGTTTTGACGAAGCCGCCGCCGAGCGTTCCGGCGTAGATTGCGCCGGCGGGCATCTCCGGCGTGCGAGCCAGCGTGCGGACGTTGAGGGCGCCCAGCCCCGCGTTGAACGGCGTCCAGCTCGCGCCGCCGTCCTGGCTGCGGTAGACGCCTTTGCCGCTGGTCCCGGCATAGACCACGCCGTCGCGCGCTTCATCAACCTGGATGGCGCCCGTCGGCGTTTCGCCCAGCCCCGCGCTCATTGGTTTCCATAGCCCCGCGTGATCGGTTGATTTGAAGACGCCTTTGTCAGTCGCGGCGTAGAGCGCGCCCGGATGACGGCGGTCAACGGCCACGGAGTTGACGAGGTTCGTCGTCAGGCCATAGCCCGCGTACTCCCAACTCGCGCCGCCGTCGGTTGATTTGAATATGGCGGCGTCAAAGGTCGCCGCGTAGAGCGCCGTCGCGCCCGCCGCCGTGTCAATCGTGATGCCGGCGATGTTCGGCGTGGCGAGTCCCGCGCTCGCGACCATCCAGTGCTTGCCGCCGTTCGTCGTCTTGAAGACGCCGGCGCCGCTCGACGCCGCATAAACGTCGCTCGTGAGTGGGTCAATCGCGAGCGCAACGATCAGCTTGTCGCCGATCAGGGCGTGCTGCGTTCGCCTCCAGCTCTGCCCGCCGTCATCGCTTTTGTAGACGCCCGCTTTTTCGGGGCTGGCGTAGATCGTTCCCGTCCGCGCATCAACCGCGAGGGCGAGGATGTTGAGCGCGGGCAAGCCGGCGTTCGAGCGCCGCCAGGTCTGCCCGCCGTCGGAGCTCCTGAACAGGCCGCCCGCCGGGCCGCCGAGGTAGATCACCTGCGCGTTGCGCGGGTCTACGGCCAGCGAATAGACATAGGCCGCCTTCTGGCCGAGGTCCGCCCACGTCGCGCCGCCGTCGAGGCTGCGGCTGACGCCCTGTGACGTGCCGGCGTAGATTGTGGAAGGGTTCCGCGGACTGACAGCAATCTTGAAGATGTTCCGGTCATGCAGCCCGATGTTGTTCCATCGTGCGCCGCCATCATTGCTCTTGAAGACGCCGCCGGTCACCGAGCCGGCGTAGACCGTATCGGGCGCTTGCGGGTCGTATGCAATGCTGCGCACGAAGAGCGTCAGGCCTCGGCTTGCGCGCTGCCAGGTCGCGCCGCTGTCGCGCGTGCGGTAGATGCCTTGCAGGTTCGTGCCCGCGAAGAGCGTCGCTGGATCCGCTTTGTCAATGAGGAGCGGTGAGGCGCCGGAGGCAGCCAATGCGGGAAGACCTTGCTTAACTGGAAGCCAGGTGGCGCCGGCGTCCGTTGACCGGTAAACGCCCTGACTCTGAACCGAGGCGTAAAGCGTGCGGGTCTGTTTTGGATCAATGACGAGCGAGGTGACGACGCCTGAGGGCAGGCCTGCGCCGCGCCGCCACATCCCAGCGCCGTCATCCGAGCGGAAGACACCGTCGTTGGTCCCGGCGTAAACCGTGTTGGGATTCTGCGGGTCCACGGCGAGCGCGGAGACGAAGGGCGCGGTGAGGCCGTTGTTCGCCGCCTTCCACTCAATCGCGCGCGACACGCTCTTGTAGACGCCGCCGCCCGCCGTACCAAGGTAAACGATCCACGGCTGCTTGGGATCGGCCTTGACCGCGAGCGCCGGCTCGGCCACGCCCCGGTTAGTCGTGAACCAGTTGAGGCCGTTGTCCGAGCTGGCGTACAGCCCGCCGCCCGACGTGATCGCGTAGACGTTGTCCCAGGGAGCGGCCTCGAGCGCGACGACTCCCTCGCCCGGCGCGACATGCGTCGCCGAGGGCAAGAACGAATAGCCGCCGTCAATGGATCTGAAGACGCGGCCGTCGGCGCCACCGAAATAGACGATCGGGTTGCGCGCCGGATCGGCGGCGACGCTGAAGACGATGGAGATGGTGACAAGGTCGCCGATGTCCCAGGTCTCGCCGCCATCGAGGCTGCGGTAGAGGCCGGTGGTTGTGCCCGCGTAGAGCGTGTGCGGCGCCTGGGCGGATTGCGCGAGCGCAAAGATCTGCGGCGGATGGATGCCCTCGTTGGATTGCCTCCACGAGCGTCCACCGTCCGCGCTCCGCCACACGCCGCCTTTCTCTGAGCCGAGCAGCATCGTGCCGGGATTCATCGGGTGTGGTTGCAGGTCGAAGACCGCCTGCTCGAGGTCGAGCGTCTTGAGCCATCCGCTCTGATTGGTCGGATCGGCTGGGTCGGTCAGAAAGACGCCGTCGGCTCCGGCCAGCAACGCCGTCCGTCCGCCCGGCGCGACGCCGGCCATCGCGCCGACGAACAGGTTCTGTATCCCCGCTTCCGCCGAAAACCACGAGCGACCGAAATCCGTCGTCGCGTAGAGTTGTCCGAAGACCGAGGCTGCGTGAATGACCGAGCCGGTCGGGTCGCTGGCGAGCAGACGTGTCGGAGAATCCGTCCAGCGCGTCCAACTCCGCCGCCCATCGTCTTCGGCCAGAACGTAAACCCCGTAGAGCGTCGCGGCAAAGACCAAATTACTGATGGTCGGGTGCGGCAGCGCGTGGCTCACCGGCAGGCGCGGCAGATCGTAAGTGAGATCGCTCCACGCGCCATTGCCATCGGCCAATTTGAAGACACCCTCGCTGGTCGCGGCATAAAGATTTCTCCCGGTCGCACGGTCGAAGTTGAGCGAGAGCGCCGTTGTGGCGCCTAAGCCGAGGCTGAAATCGGCCCAGGTCCGCCCGCCGTCGAGGCTGCGCTTGACGCCGAGGCCGATCGTGCCGAGGTAGACGACGCCTTCCCGTCCGGGGTCGAAAGCGATGCTCTTGGCCGCGACATTCCCAGCGCCGGCCTTGACCGCCGTCCACTTTCCGCCCCCGTCCTCGCTGCGGTAAACGCCTGCGTCGCTTGTCGCGGCGAGCGCGACACTGGAATTGAATGGGTCAATCGCGATGACCTGAATCTTCAGATCGCCCAGCCCGACATTGGAAGCCTTCCACGTCGCGCCGCCGTCCGCCGACTTGTAGACGCCGCCCTCGAACGTCCCGGCGTAGACCACGCCCGGCGCGCCCGGATCGAAGGCGATGGAGAAGACCGAAAGGGTGGAGAAGGGCGCCGGCATATGTCGCCAGTTCACGCCCCAGTCGTCGCTGCGATAGAGGCCGCCGAAGTAAGTTCCCGCGAGCAGCGCGCGCGTGTTGAACGGATCGCGTTCGAGCGTGAAGACGGTCGCGCCCTGCGGACCGAGTGGCTTCCAGGAGCCAGGCGCTGTTTGAGCCGAGCCAGGCGCTGTTTGAGCCGTCACACGCTCGCCCCACGCCAGGCCGAGCGCGGCGATAACCGCGCAACTCATCGCAATAACCACAATAACTGAGAAACGTTTCGACATCGTTGAATTCAAAGGCAAAATTATTCGGGTGTACTCGGTTTTTTCATTTTCCAGTTTCCGTTTTCCATTTTTCATTTGTCATTTCAGTGAGCGTTGTTCTAAATCAGACCACGCGAGATTGGTACAGTACCGCGCGCGTAAGCAAGCGGTTGACTCTGCACGCAACCGCTTGCTTACGCGCGCGGTACTGTACCGGCGCCCCAATGTTGCGTGTTTCGATTTAGCCAATGGCAAATCTCAAATCTCAAATCTCAAATCTCAAATGGCTCTCTACGGAACGACATACTCAAACACCCCTCCCCCTTCGGTCCCGGCGTAAATGCGCTTGTGGTTGAGCGGGTCAATAACGAGCGAGGTGATGACCTTGTTGAACAGCCCGTCGTTGATCGGCTTCCAGCTCTGCCCGCCGTCGCGCGTCGTGAAGACCCCGCCGCCGGTAGTCCCGACGTAGACGGTCTGCGGCTCGACCGGGTCGAGCGCCATTACGAGCACTGACAGAAAATCGAGGCCCTTGATGACCGGCTCCCAATCGAGACCGCCGTTCAGGCTCTTGAGCACGCCCTGCCCGCCGGTCCCCGCGTAAATCGTGGACGGGTCGGACGGGTTGATCGCAAGCGCCGTGACGAAAGGCTCGATGTAGGCTTGGTCGACGCTTTTGGTCCATCCGGCGCCCGATGTTTTGACGAAGCCGCCGCCGAGCGTTCCGGCGTAGATTGCGCCGGCGGGCATCTCCGGCGTGCGAGCCAGCGCGCGGATGTTGAGATTGCCGAGGCCCGCGTTGAACGGCGTCCAACTCGCGCCGCCGTCCTGACTGCGATAAACACCCTTGCCGCCGGTTCCGGCATAGACCACGCCGTCGCGCGCTTCATCAACCTGAATGGCGCCCGTCGGCGTTTCGCCCAACCCCGCGCTCATCGGTACCCACAGCCCCGCGTGATCGGTTGATTTGAAGACGCCTTTGTCAGTCGCGGCGTAGAGCGCGCCCGGATGACGGCGGTCAACGGCCACGGCGTGGACGAGGTTCGTCGTCAGGCCGTAACCTGCGTATCGCCACGTTGCGCCGCCGTCGGTTGATTTGAAGACGCCTGCGTCGAAGGTCGCCGCGTAGATCGCCGCCGTGTCAATCGTGATGCCGGCGATGTTCGGCGTGGCGAGTCCCGCGCTCGCGACCATCCAGTACTCGCCGCCGTTCGTCGTCTTGAAGACGCCGGCGCCGCTCGACGCCGCATAAACGTCGCTGTAGACCGGGTCAATCGCGAGAGCGACGATCAGCTTGTCGCCGATCAGCGCGTGCTGCGTCCGTCTCCAGCTCTGCCCGCCGTCGTCGCTTTTGTAGACGCCCGCTTTTTCGGGGCTGGCGTAGATCGTTCCCGTCCGCGCGTCAATTGCGAGGGCGCGGATAGTAAGCGCGGGCAAGCCGGCGTTCGAGCGCCGCCAGGTCTGCCCGCCGTCGGAGCTCCTGAACAGGCCGCCCGCCGGGCCGCCGAGGTAGATCACCTGCGCGTTGCGCGGGTCTACGGCCAGCGAGTGGACGTAGGCCGCCTTCTGGCCGAGGTCCGTCCAGGTCGCGCCGCCATCAAGGCTGAGGGTGACACCCTGTGACGTGCCGGCGTAGACCATCTGCGGATTCCGCGGATTGACAGCGATCGTGAAAATGTTCCGGTCGTGGAGCCCGATGTTGTTCCATTTGGCGCCGCCGTCATTGCTCTTGAAGAAGCCGCCGGTCACCGAGCCGGCGTAGACCTTATCGGGCGCTTGCGGGTCGTAGGCGATGGCGCGTACGAGGAGCGATAGGCCGCGGCTTGAGCGCTGCCACGTTGCGCCGCTGTCACGTGTGCAATAGATGCCTTGCAGGTACGTGCCCGCGAAGAGCGTCGCCGTGTCCGCTTTGTCAATCAGGAGCGGAGAGGCGCCCGATGCGGGCAGACCTTGGTTAACCGGCTGCCATGTGGCGCCGGCGTCCGTTGACCGGTAAACGCCCTGGCTCTGAACGGCGGCGTAGAGCGTGCGGGTCTGTTTCGGATCAATGACGAGCGAGGTGACAATGCCCGACGGCAGGCCTGCGCCGCGCCGCCACGACCCCGCGCCGTCATCCGAGCGAAAGACGCCATCATTGGTCCCGGCGTAGACCTTCTTGGGGTCCTGCGGGTCTACGGCGAGCGCGGAGACGAGGGGCGCGGTGAGGCCGTTATTCGCCGCTTTCCATTCAATCGCGCGCGATTCGCTCTTGTAGACGCCGCCCGATGTGCCGAGGTAAACGATCCACGGCTGCTTGGGGTCGGCCTTGACCGCGAGCGCCGGTTCGGCCACGCCCCAACGCGCCGTAAACCAATTGAGACCGTTGTCCGGACTGGCGTACAGCCCGCCGCTCGAAGTGATCGCGTAGACGTTGTCCAAAGGGGCGGGCTCGATCGCGACGATGTTCTCGCCCGGCGCGACCTGCGTCGCCGAGGGGAACGATTCGCCGCCGTCAATTGATTTGAAGACGAGGCCGCCAGCGCTGCCGAAATAGACGATCTGGTTGCGCGCCGGATCGGCGGCGACGCTGAAGACGAGAGAGGTGGTGACGATTTCGCCGATGTCCCAGGTTTCGCCGCCGTCGAGGCTGCGATAGAGGCCGCTGGTCGTGGCCGCATAAAGCGTGTGCGGCGCCTGGGCGGATTGCGCGAACGAAAGGATCTGCGCCGGGTGAATACCCTCGTTGGATTCGCGCCACGAGCGCCCGCCGTCCGCGCTCCGCCACACGCCGCCTCTTTCCAAACCGAGCAGGATCGTGTCGGGATTCGTCGGGTGCGGTTGCAGGGCGAAGGGCGCCTGCTTGATGTCAAGCGTCTTGATCCATCCACCCGGATTGGCTGGCTCGCTCAGAAAGACGCCGTCGGCCCCGGCCAGCAGCGCCGTCCGCCCGCTCGTCGCGACGCCGGCCATCGCGCCGACGAACAGGTTCTGGATTCCCGCTTCCGCCGAAAACCACGAGCGGCCGAAATCCATTGTTACGTCGAACCGCCCGCGGATCGAGGCCACGTGAATGATCGAGCCTGTCGGGTCGCTGGCGAGCAGGCGCGCCTGGAAATCAGCCCAGCGCGTCCAACTCCGCCGCCCGTCATCTTCGGCCAGGACATAAACTCCGCGGATCGTCGAGGCAAAGATCAAATTGCTAATGGTCGGGTGCGGCAGCGCGTGGCTCACCGGCACGCGTGGCAGGTCGTAAGTGAGATCGCTCCACGCGCTCGCGCCCGCGGCCAATTTGAAAACACCCTCGCTGGTTGCGGCATAAAGCTTTCCTCCGGTCGCCCGGTCGAAGTTGAGCGAGAGCGCCGTTGCGCCGCGCAAGCCGAGGTTGAAATCGGCCCAGGTCCGCCCACCGTCGAGGCTGCGCTTGACGCCGAAGCCGATCGTGCCGAGGTAAACGACGCCTTCCCGCCCGGGGTCGAAAGCGATGCTTCTGGCCGTGACCGCATTGACCGCCGTCCAATTCCCGCCACCGTCCTCGCTGTGGTAAAGGCCCGCGCTGCTTGTTGCGGCGAGCACGACCCCGGAGTTGAATGGATCTACTGCGATGACTTGAATATTCAGATCGCCCAGGCCGGCGCCCGGCCCGCCGTTGGACGCCTTCCACGTCGCGCCACCGTCCACCGATTTGTAGACGCCGCCCTCGAACATCCCGGCGTAGACCACGCCCGGCGCGCCCGGATCGAAGGCGATTGAGAAGACCGAGAGGGTGGAGAAGGGCCCCGGCGTATGCCGCCAGCTCAGGCCCCAGTCGTCGCTGCGATAGAGGCCGCCGAAGTAGGTTCCCGCGAGCAGCGCGCGCGCGTTGAACGGATCGCGTTCGAGCGTGAAGACGGTCGCGCCCTGCGGACCAAGCGGCTTCCAGGAGCCGGGCGCCGTTTGAGCCGTCGCGCGCCCGCTCCCCGCTAGCGCGAGCGCGCAACTTATCGCAATGACCACAATAACCGGGAGACGTTTCGACATCGTTAAATTCAAGCGCAAAATTATTCGGGTGTACTCAGTTTTTTCATTTTCCATTTTCCGTTTTCCATTTTTCATCTGTCATTGCAACGATCGCTCTTCCGGCCAATGGCAAATATCAAATCGCAAATGGAAAATGGAAAATGGAAAGTCGGCTGTCGCGCAGCCACATAATCAACCGGCTAATCAACAGATGGAGCCGGATCGAGACGCAATGTTCCGAGGTAAGGCAACCCCGGCAAGCCTTCGAGGTCGCGCCCTGTCCGCACCCGCTCGTTCAGATATTCAAGCAGCAGCGCGAGCAGCACACCGAGCAGCAGTCCCACCGGCAGCGCGACAGCCATCGTCAGCGGTTTGCGCGGGTAGACCGGTTCGAGCGGCGTAGTTGGAGCCGTGATCAGCGAGATGTTCGGAATCCGCCGTTCGTCGAGCGCCTCGGAGATGCGTCCCTCCTCGCGCCGCTTGCTGTAAGCCAGATAGCTCTGCTGCGCGATGCCGCGCTCGCGCTCGATCCGCTCAAGCCGGTCCGCGCCCGTGTTGAGCGTGCGCAACTGGACGCTGATCTCGTCGGCGGGCGGGCGCAACCGCTCGACCTTGGACCGCAGCCCGGCGATGCGCACCTCGGTCTCTTCGATCTTTTGCAGCAGGCCCTGCTTGATCGGGTTGACTTCGGAGGTGACGGCCCCGACGAGCATTGCGTCCTCGCGCCGCAGCTCGGCTTCGAGCGTGGTGATCTCCTCGTCAATCTTCTTGACCGGCTCGGCCTTCGCGGTATAGCGGTTGACCGTCTTCGCGCGCTCGACCTTGAGCGCCGTGATGCGGTCCTTGATGGATTGAATCGCCGGGTTGTGGGTGACGGTCTCGGATTTGCGCAGCGTGTCGGGCAGCGCCTGCAATCGGCCTCGGAGGGCGGTCAGCTCGCGTTCGAGCATGCCGCGGTCGCTCTCGTGAGCGTTGATCTGCTGCTGGATCTCGCTCAGCCGCCGGAGCAGGAGCGCGCGTTGCTCGTCCACCGCGCTCAAACGCCACGTGTCGCGCACCTGGCTGCGCTGACGCTCCAGGTCGGTGAGCTGCTCGCGCAAGCCCGCGACCTGCGCGTCAAAGAAATCGCGCCCGGCGTCGCCGCTCCGCAGCGTGACCCGCTTTTCGAGATAACGCCGGATGAGCGCATTGGCGACGCGCATGCACAGTTGCGGGTCCGGCAAGCGCACCGAGAGTTTGATCACGTCCGATTCTTTTTCGGGTTCGACGGTGAGCGCCCGCTCGACCTCCGCCACCGCCTGCTGGCGCTCGTCGAGCCGCTTCCTGAGGTCGGCCAGAATGAGCGCCTCCCGCCACTGCGTCTTCACCCAGCGAAGCGATCGCCTGGTGTGATATTTGATCGTCTGGGCGAAGGTTTGCGGCGGCGCGGGCGCGAACTTGAAAGCGGCGGGACCCATCTCGTCCACCGTCGCCTCGATCAGCGCGCGCGAGCTGAGCATCTGGATCTCCGAGTTGAGTTCCTCTTTGCGCACGCCCGTGATGAGCAGGTTGCCGCCCCCCGGCGACTGGATGGTCACCGGGACTTCGGCGTTCTCGCGCCCGATCTTGACGAGCAGCGTCGCCGTCGTCTCGTATCGCTCGGTGAGCAGGGCCAGCGCGGCGTAGGCGCCGAGCACGGTCGTCAGAAAGACGGTCAGGATCAGCCAGCGCCGCTCGACGAGCGGGCGCTTGAGATCGGCCCAGGTCAACTCCTGGCGTTCGAAGTTTTCGCTTTGCGGTAGTTCCATCATCGTAGCGCCCCCGTGTTGAACAAATAGCTGAAGCCTCCGGTGAGTGTGACCGGGATCAATTGCCGGATATGTTGATCCACCCAGCGGTCGAGCTTCGCGATGCGGCTCTCAGGCACGAGCACGACGTCGAAGGGTCGCAACCGCAGATCGGCCGCCTTCGGGTCGCGCGCCGCCTTGCGCAGAGAGACTCGACGCGACGACGCCTGATCGCCCTCGCGGCGGATCAGCACAACTTCGGTGAGATCGGCCGTTCGCTTGGCCCCGCCGGCTTCGACGAGCGCGGCGAGCAGCGTCATCTCCCCCGTCAGGTTGAGCGTCCCTGGACGCTCGACCTCTCCGCCGACGTAAACGCGCCGCGCGCCGTATTCGCGCACCTGGATCGTGACGCTCGGCGTGACGAGGTGTTCGGCGTAGAGCGTTTCGAGCTGCCGCATCCCTTCGGCCACGGTCTTGCCGCCGAGC
>Ga0187894_10002634_pt1 | contig 21187 bp, 18 predicted proteins | sample GBC1701081metaG_FD_136650 | JGI IMG/M metagenome (GOLD analysis project Ga0187894, IMG submission 136650) | White microbial mat communities from a lava cave in the Kipuka Kanohina Cave System on the Island of Hawaii, USA - GBC170108-1 metaG ...
GCCCCATCGCCATTCCGAATTTGTAGAGCGCGCCGTCAACGTCCTGCGGCGCCGCGCCCTCTTCGGCCAGGAACTGGGCCTCGCGCCCGTACTGATGCAGCATCCGGTTGCCGACGAAACCGTAGCAATTGCCCACCAGCACGCCGACCTTCTTCAATCGCTTCGACAGCGACATCGAGGTCGCGATCACTTCCTTACTCGTCGCCTTGCCGCGAACGATTTCGAGCAATCGCATCACGTTCGCCGGGCTGAAGTAGTGATGGCCGATGACGAATTCCGGCCGCGATGTGCTTGATGCGATCTCGTCAATATTGAGCGTCGAAGTGTTCGAGGCGAGAATCGCGCCGGGCTTGGCGATCTTGTCGAGTTCGCCGAAGACCTGCTTCTTCAATTCCATTCCTTCAAAGACGGCTTCGGTAATGATGTCGGCCTGATCAAAACCGTCGTAGCTAAGCTGGGGCGTGATCAACGCCATTCGTTGATCCATCACTTCCCGCGTGAATCGGCCTTTCTTGACCGAGTTCTCGTAATTTTTGCGGATCGTCGCCATCCCGCGATCCAAGGCTTCCTGCGCCGTCTCTTTCACGATGACCGGAATGCCCGCGTTGGCGTAATTCATCGCGATGCCGCCGCCCATCGTGCCCGCGCCGATAATCGCGGCTTTCTTGATCTCAATCAGTTTTGTGTCCTTCGGCGCGTCGGGAATCTTCGCCACTTCGCGTTCACCGAAAAAGACGTGGATCATCGCCTTCGATTGATCCGAGAAGAGACATTGTCTGAACAATTCAGCCTCACGCGCGCAGCCTTCTTCGAACGAGAGCTTCGTCGCGGCCTCGACGGCGTCAATCGCTGCCATTGGCGCGGTCATTCCGCGCGCGGTCTTTTTGACCTGAGCGCGAACGGCTTCGAAGATCGCGGCGTTCGTCGCTTCATCGCCGAGCTTGTCGTTGCGTTCTCGAGTCTTCGGCGGCTTTTCGCCCGAGGCGATCTTCTCCTTCAGGAAAGCGATTGCGCCCTGCAACAGATCGCCCTCGATGATCCGATCAACAATGCCGAGTGACGCGGCTTCTTTCGCGCCAATCGGATTTCCGTCGGCGCACATCTGCGCTGCTTTGGCGACTCCGGCCAATCGTGGCAGCCGTTGCGTGCCCGCCGCGCCGGGGATCAATCCCAGCTTGACCTCGGATTGGCCGACCTGGGCTGACGGAACCACAACGCGGTAATGAAACCCCATCGCGGTTTCCAGTCCGCCGCCGAACGCCGAGCCATTAATCGCAGCGAGGGTCGGCTTCGGACAATCTTCAATCGCCTTGATCACGTCCAGAAAGTTGATGCCTTCTTTGCGTTGGCCTGACGTGATTTTGCCGAACTCTTTAATGTCGGCGCCGGCGATGAATGTCTGGCCCACGCCGATCATCACCGCGCCTTTGATCGAATCGTCGTTTTTAACCTGCTCGATGGCCGCCGCGATGCCTTCGGGTACGCCGGGGCTGAGCGCGTTGACCGGAGGGTTGTTGATGGTGATGACGCCGATTTCGCCCTCGCGGGTTAAAGACACAAGTTCACTCATTTGCTGTCGCTCCTCTCTATGGGAATGATTGCTTAATTATGTCGGGAAAGATTTACTGACCGACCGGTAAACTACGACCAATACGCCTTCACGTCAAGACTGATGGTGTGAAAGACTCTGAAACCATTCTTCACAGTTTCCCCAGAGATCAATACGCTTGACAAATCAGTTCGCAACGTGCGAACGTTTTGATCGCGATCAAAAATGAGTGATTGTAACCAAGAATAAGAACATTGAGATGAATGTAATCAGCTACAAGGCGATCCGTAAATTTGCCCGTAAACACGCGAACGCAAGATCGCCTCTTGAGGCCTGGTACAAGACCACACTCAAATCGAGCTGGCGTAATTTTGACGATCTCAGGGAAACATTCAGTTCGGCGGATATTTATCAAAAATGCGTGATTTTCAATGTCGGCGGCAACAATTACAGGTTGATCGCTGGCGTCAGCTACGAGACCCAAACAGTCTACATCAAGGAGGCTCTTACTCACGCGGAATATGACAAAGAGAAGTGGAAAATCAATTGTTGAAGTTAGATTCGACCCAGAGGAATACGCGCGTCTACTCGCTTCTTCATTACCGGTCCTCATAGAAACAGAAGAGGAGAATGACAGATTGCTTGCAGTGGCCGAGCGATTGATAGACAAGGGCCAAAACATCACCGCCGAAGAAACTGCTTTACTCAAGCTCTTGTCCCATCTGATTCAGGAGTTCGAGCAGAGATTCTATAAACCTCACGGAGCGACGCCGCGCGAGGTCTTGATTGAGTTGATGGCGGCAAACAACCTGAAACAGAGTGATCTGGTTCCGATCTTCGGCTCTAAAAGCATTGTGTCTGAAGTCGTGAATGGGAAGCGGGAAATCAGCAAAGCGCACGCGAAAGCTCTAGCCGAGCGCTTCAATACGTCAACGGATCTGTTTTTGTAACCGCTCGATCATCTTTTGGTTGAACTGTTCCGATTGGCCGCGAGGTACGCTGAGTGTTTTCCATTCGGACGATTTCAGATGCTTGGCCAGAAAGACGATCTGGCCGACATGCATGGCGTAATGTCCCAATTGGCGATTGATCGCCTGTACGATGGTGTGTGGTTCTTGGCGGATCGTCACGGTTCGCATCACGTCTTCCGGCTGCAAAGGGTCGAGCGCGTCGAAGACATATTTCCAGCCCCGCTCCCACCACTCAATCACCTCGGCGCGTGTCGCGATAGCGTCAACGACGAACTCCTGGTCGCGATGGCGGTCAGATTTTTCGCCGTCGCTCGTCAGAAAATCCATCCAGCGCGAGCGCATGTTGCCGGCCAGATGCTTGACGATGATCGCGACGCTGTTGCTTTCGGGATCGAGCGTCACGAAGAACTGTTCATCTTCGAGCTGTTCCATCGCGCGATCGCCCAGTCTCTTCAGGCCGCGGAACTCGGAGATAGCGTTTTCCAGGTAATGGCGCGCAAGGTTTTCAAGCATCGTGACTCCTCCCTCTCGAACGATGGCGTAAATGAATTCGTCCATCACTTGATTCTGTTTGACGACGGCTTTTCGCAAACGGCCTTCAAACTGATAGCCGGCCTTTTCGAGCACGCGCATTGACGCGGGGTTCCATTCCAGCACGCCGGCGTAAATCCGGCCCAGGTCGAAATTCTCAAACGCCCATCGGGTGAAGGCGCGCACGGCTTCGGTCACGACGCCGCGCCCCCAGAAGGCTTCGCCCAGCCAGTAGCCGATTTCCGCCGAGCAGCGGTAAATGTCATCTTTCAAAACCAACCCGATACCGCCGACCGCTTCGCCATCAACGACGATGGCGAAATTGGTCTGAGGCGATTCTTCGCCCGCCCGGCGAATCCATTCGCGCGCGTCTTCCATTGTGTAAGGATGTGGGAACCGGTCGCGCACGTTACGCCAGACGTTGTGGTTGTTGGCGTGAGTGACAAGCGACTCTTCATCGCCTGGCCGCCAGGGACGGATCACGCAGGTTTTAAGTTCAAGTTCCATGGATTCGAGGCCTGGATGAATCAGAAGCCACGCAACGGCATATCAGGCGCGCGGCGCAACCAATTTCCCGCCGAATACTCGCACGCGCCGTCAATGACGTGCAGCGTATACGCGTGGCGCGATTTCGCGGAGCGATTGACGTGGCTCAAATGCGGCAGGAGTCCATGCAGAATAATCAACGCGCCCTTGGAAACTTCGAGCGGCGCCAGCCCGGACTCGGGCCACGGCGAATCGTCGAGCGTTTCAAATTTCGTCCCGCCTCCAGCGGCGCGGACAAAGTGTCTCTTCAATCCGAGTATGTGGCCCCCAGGAATGGCCCACATGCAGCCGTTATCGCGCGTGGCGTCTTCGAGCGCGAACCAAAAACCCGTAACGCTCAGCGGCTCGGTGTAAAGAAACGTCGCGTCCTGGTGGCAGGCGACCTCGCCGCCGATGTTCGGCTGTTTGAAGATGTACATTGATTGCAGGAGCAGCGGCCGTCTGTAACCCAGATCGGCGCAGATCGCGGCGAGTTCCGGCTTTCGCGAAAATTTGTCGAAGACCGGGTCGAGGTCATGTAGCGCATGCCCGATTTTGTTGATCGAGCGCTCCTTGGCGTATCGCAAACCTCCATCAGGCGCGAAAGCGTCTTCTTCAAAAAAGAAACGAACCTTGTCGCCCGAATCGAGGAAGTAATCGTCGCTAGTCCGAGTCTGTTCGCGCGTCGAAAAGATCGAGATCACGTCTCGCGGATCAAAATCGCGGACAAGCTCTTCGGCGCGTTGTTTCAATCGCTCACACTCTCCGCAGCTGGCGAAATCTTCGATTACGAGAAACCCATTGCGTTCGTATGAGGCGAGTTGTGGGGGCGAAAGTCCTGACATTAACTCACGTTTTGCTTGAAAGCAGACTTTTAAGGTTCAAAGCCGATCGGCGAGAGTGGCGCGAACTCGACAACCAAGGTTTCTACACGAGCTCCCCCGCTCCGGAGGAGCGTGATGTTTATAGATATGATTATAAACATCACGCTCCTCCGGAGCGGGGAAACTGAAAAGATCAGAAGGCAAATACCCCAAGGACCCCGCGCGAAATCGCCCACTGCAGCAGGCCGCAACCGAAGATGATCACGACGGGATTGAGTTTAGCGCGCAGCATCAGCAGACAGGAGAGCGTCGCGATGCCGAATCCCGTGGCCCCGCTCACGCCTGAGCTGGCCAGCGTCACGCCCGCCGCCGCAAGCATGCCCACCACAGCCGGGGCGACACCGGCGAGAAAAGCCTGGACGTGAAAATTGGTTCGGAAGCGATTGATCGAAGTCCCGGCGATCAATGTCATGACGAAGGACGGCAAAAAGGCCGCAATCGTCGTTACGATCGCGCCGATGACGCCCGCGACTTTGTAGCCGATAAATGTCGCCGTGATGAGCACCGGGCCCGGGGTGATCTGACCGAACGCCACTCCGTCGGCGAATGTCTGATGATCCATCCACTTATTCACTTGAACGACGTCGGTTTCGATCTGCGGGATCATCACATACCCTCCGCCGAAGGTGACTGTGCCGACGCGCAGGAATACCATTATCAAATGCCAGACCGTGACCATCTTTTCAAGAACAGGCCAGGCGAGCAGGAGAACCAGTGGGGTTAACGCAAGGGATCGCAACTTGCTCGTCGCCCCTTTTTTATCCTCAATGGGGACGGCAGGCGCCTCTTCGGACGCCAGCGGCCCTTCCGGCTCTTCTTTATCGGGCGCGTCATTGCCGATTTCATTTCCAGCTTCGTCATTACCAGGGTTGTTATCGGCTTCATCCGAAGGTTTTTCAGAGAGATTCTTTTCGGGCAGCGAGACCTCGACTTTGTAATCGGCGCCGAGATCGGTGGCGGTTTCGATCATCTCAGCCGCATGTTGCCGCGCCTGTTGTTCGGCGGCGACGCTGCGCGCGCTGGCTTGATGCTCTTTGCGCAGGCGGTGGCGGACGTGCTGCCGCGCGCGGGCCTTGTACGAGCGGATCACAATCCCGATGATCCCGGCAAGGAGCACCACTTCGGCCACGGTGGTCTGGGTGAAGATGAGCATGAATCCGGCGGCCACTCCAAGCTCCAGGCGCCATTGCTGCTGCATAGCCGATTGTCCCAGCCGCACGGTAGTCGCCGCAATCAATCCGACCACCGCCGCGTTGAACCCCTGAAAGACGCGTTGGGCGTCGGGGAAATGAATCAAGTGGCTATATGCGACGGCCAACCCGATCATCGCCAAAAATGACGGCATCACGAAGCTGGTGACCGACATGAGCGCGCCGCGGATTCCGCCCAGCTTCAGCCCGATGTACGTGATCGCGTTGGCGGTGTTGGCGCCCGGTAAACTTTGCGCCAGCGAAACCGCATCGAGGAACTCTTCCTCCGACATCCATCGGCGCTCGTAAACCACAACGCGGCGGATGTGCGCGATTACCGCAAGCCCGCCGCCGAAGCCTGTTACGCCCAGCTTGAAGAAAGCCCTGGCAAGCGCGCGCCATTCGACTATTTCCGTCCGCGGAGCGAATTGCTTGATAAACCATTCCCGCCACTTTCCGCGGGCTCGGTTGCGGAATTGAAGGTAGATGTTGACCAGCGCTGTAATCGGCGCCGATTTAAATCGAGTTCTTTCTACTGTCTCACTCACCTTCTCTTGCTCTTCCGTTTTCTATTACGGTCTTTACCGTTCGTCCATTCGCGGTTTTAATCCGGGCGGCGTTGCCCGCTGTAGCTACGACCCTGGTAGAATAGTTTGTAACGCAACGGGGTGCTAGAATTCAAATCTATGTCGAATCAACGAATCGCTATTATCGGCGGGACGGGCGATCAGGGCAAAGGGCTTGCTCTCCGCTGGGCGGGAGCGGGCTTTGAAATCATCGTCGGATCGCGCGACCGGGAGCGGGCAAAGGCGGCTTCGACGGAAATGCGCGCGATATTGGCCGCATCCGGCGCCAACAATATCAGCCTAGACGGCGTGGCCAACGCCGACGCCGCACGGGACGCCTCAATCATTGTGTTGACCGTTCCTTTCGCCGCGCACATCTCCACGCTCAAGGAGATTCACAATAAAATTCAACCTGGCTCTCTGCTCGTTGACGTCACCGTTCCGCTCGAACCGGCCGTCGGAGGCAAACCGACGCGCGTGCTGGGCGTGTGGGCGGGGTCGGCGGCGGAACAGTGCCGGGAACTGGCGCCGGAGAACGTTCAAGTCATCTCGGCCTTCCAAAACGCCGGGGCCGACGCCCTGGCCGACCTCGCTCGCGAAGTAGAGTGCGATATCATTGTTTGCGGCGATGACAAGGAGGCCAAGCAACGCGCCCGCCCGCTAGTTGAAGCGATTCCGGGTTGTCGTTACATTGACGGCGGCGCGCTCGCCAATTCGCGCACGGTTGAAGCGATCACGGCGTTGCTGATCGGGTTTAACATCCGATACAAAACTCACACCGGGTTACGAATCACCGGGATCAAATGAGGTGGTTGGAGGTTGGCCATCCGGATGGCCAACCACCAACCACTAACCACCAACCACCAACCACCAACTTATGTCCCTCTCACCATACATTGACCTGACACGCGACGAGTGGAGTCAGTTACGCAACTCGACTCCGTTGACGTTGACCGAAGACGACTTGGCGAACCTCCGCGGCATCAACGAACAGATCTCACTCCGCGAAGTCGAAGAGATTTATCTGCCGCTGTCGCGCTTGTTGAATCTTTACGTTGACGCGACGCAGAAGCTGCACAAAGCCACTCACACCTTCCTAGGCAATTCGACGGAGAAAGTTCCTTACGTCATAGGCATCGCGGGCAGCGTCGCCGTGGGCAAAAGCGCCACGGCGCGCATATTGCAAGCTCTGCTGGCGCGCTGGCCCAACCATCCGAAGGTTGATCTGGTCACGACCGACGGGTTTCTGTTCCCCAACGCCGTTTTGGAAGCGCGCGGTTTGATGAAACGTAAAGGATTCCCCGAAAGTTATGACCGGCGGCGCCTGGTCAATTTCGTGTCTGACGTGAAATCAGGGGTGTCTGAAGTCAGCGCTCCTGTTTACTCGCACCTGACTTATGACATTCTCCCCCGCCAGAAGCAGGTCGTCAGGAAACCGGACATCATGATTCTGGAAGGATTGAATGTGCTGCAGACCGGCGTGGGCAGGGCCGAGAATTACGCGCCGGTCTTCGTTTCGGACTATTTCGATTTTTCGATCTATGTTGACGCCGACGAGGGACACATCAGACAGTGGTACGTCGAACGCTTCCTCACCTTGCGCCGCACGGCGTTCCGCGACCCAGCCTCATATTTCCGCCGTTACGCGGTTTTGTCTGACGAGGAGGCGCGGGAGAAAGCCTTGACGATCTGGAACGAGATCAACGGCGTGAATTTGAAGGAGAACATCCTGCCGACACGCACTCGCGCCTTCTTGATACTTGAAAAAGGCGCGGATCATTCGGTGCGGAATGTGAAGTTGAGGAAGCTCTAGATCGGGAGTGGGGAATGGGGGGAACGGGGAATGGGGAGTGGGGAATAGGGAATGGGGAAAAGTCCCCACTCCCCACTCCCTTGGCCCTCGGTTCACCGTAGTGGTTTGTAGAGTCGGTTCAGAAGGTTCGGGTTCACGCCGAGCCAGTACAACACCTGCATCAAGGACCACAGCGCGAATGTGCGAATAAACCGTCCTTCGAATCGCCGCGAAGAAGTTGTGGCGCATGCGCTCAGCCTCACAAAATTTCCCACGTGACGCATCCTTCGATAAAGATCGCAATCTTCAAAAATCGGATAGTCACGATAACCGCGCAAATGTTCAAAGACGCCGCGCCGCACGAAGATCGCCGAATCTCCGTAGCACATCCCACCCAGCCGCAGGAAGGGATAAATGCCAGTTAGCAGCCGCGACTCCCAGGCGCTGCCCGCGAAAATCAAGCTGAAGTTCCCGCCACAAACTTTCTCGTTGGTGAGCGCATCGGCGACGAGCGCCAGCGCATTCTCTGGCAATCTCGTGTCCGCGTGCAGAAAAAGCAGCGTCTCGCCCTCCGCCAGCTTCGCGCCGGCGTTCATCTGTCGCCCGCGTCCGCGCGGGGCCGAGATCACTCGCAACCCACATTGGCGCGCTATCTCGACCGTCGCGTCCACGCTGCCGCCGTCGCAGACGATGACCTCAAATTCGCCGCGCAAACGGCCGAGCGCCGCCGCCAGATCGGCCATCATCGCCGCTTCATTGAGCGCCGGGACGATGATTGAGACGAGAGAGTTTTTCGTGAACGTAGCCTGCATTACGGTATGGTCGCGGGACCCCGGATTATATTCACGCCGCGAAATCATCATACTGTAGGAGGAGTGACAAAAATGAGAAGCGGATTGTTTTTTCCGGCCGGGCTGGTGTTTTTGAGCGCTGCGTCATTTGGCGCGTTTGCGCAGGAGATCAACTATTCCGAATACGACCGGCTGACGCGTAAGTACGTCGACGCGCGGGGGCTGGTTAACTACAACGGATTGAAGAGCGAACTGGGCGCGCTGAAAACCTTCATTGATCAGATCTCCGCGGTCAGCCCGCACAGCCATCCGCAGCAATTCAAGGACGGCGGCGAACAGTTGCGTTACTGGATGACGGCTTACAACGCTTGGGTCCTATACATCGCCGCGTCGGAATATCCGAACAAGAATGCGTTCTGGAATTTCGTGGGCCTCTTCCGCAACCGCGACATCAAACTCGGCGGAAAGCAGATGGGGATTGAGAACCTGGAACATAAGATCGTCCGTCCAGGCTACAAAGAACCGCGAATCCATTTTTACATCAACTGCGCGGCGTTCAGTTGTCCGGCCCTGTGGCAGGGAGCGATTCCGCCGGGCAAGACGTGGGATGTGCTCGATCAATCGGCCAAACGCTTCATCAATGACACCAAACACGTCAAATATGACGCGGCGTCGAAGAAACTTTATCTCTCGAAAATCTTCGATTGGTTTAAGGACGACTTCCTGAATTACCTGAAAGAGAAGAATGGCAATCAGACCCCGCACATCGCGCAATACATCCTGATGTACCTCGACGGCCCGTCGCGCGAGGCGCTTCAGAAAACGCCGCTCAATGAGATCAGCGTCAGCTATTTCAGTTACAATAAGAGACTGAACGAACAGTAGGGATTGCGGATTGCGGAGATCATACCGCTTACTGACACAAATCGAGACGCGGCATATCAAATCCGCAATCCGCAATCCGCAATCCGCAATCCCACTCCCCGTTTCCTCACGCCAACCAGAAGTTACAACTGAATCTCCTGCCAGAATCGAACCATATGCGGGCAGGTTTGAATCCCGCCGCTTTGGCCAGGGCCGCAAGCATTTCAGGGTCGTACTTGTAAGAATTTTCGGTGTGTATCGTCTCGCCTGATCGAAATTCTACCTGCAATCCAAGTTGTGATTCGGGGCCGCGAATATTGACCTTCTGCTCGATGAGGCTGACCAGGTGGATTTCTATGCGACTTTGATCTTCGTTGAAAAAGGCGCGGTGTTTGAATTGTTTGAGGTTGAAATCGGCGTTCAGTTCGCGATTTATACGGAGCAGCAGATTCCGGCTGAACGCCTCCGTCAGGTTGAGCGCGTCGTTGTAAGCCGCTTCGAGCGCTTCGCGCGATTTTTTCAAATCCGCGCCGAGCAACAGACCGTCTCCCGTCCGCAGCGCATTGCGAATCTGGCTCAGCAATTCGCGCGCTTCGTCCGGCGTGTAATTGCCTATGTTCGAACCCAGGAGCAGCGCCAGAACCTTCTCGTCGTCTTTTCGCGCAATTGAACCGATGCCGCGAGTGTAATCGGCCGCGTGAGCCGTGATTCGTAGTCCGGGATAATCTTCGAGCAGTTGCTTCGCGCTCTGTTCCAGAATCGTCTCCGAAATGTCAATCGGCTGGTAACAGAGCCTGGATTGGCGCGCCAGGATGGCTTCGATCAACAACCGCGTTTTGATTGAGCTTCCACTGCCCAATTCAACCACTGTGGTCGGCGCCGGCAGTTGCGCGACGATCTCGGCGGCGCGCCGCTCGAAAATCTCCGTCTCGGCGCGTGTCAGGTAATATTCGGGCAGATGACAGATCGCCTCGAAAAGCAGCGACCCCAGCGCGTCGTAAAGATATTTCGGCTTGAGAGTTTTCGGCGTCGCCGTCAGCCCGGCGTGCACGTCCTCGGCAAAGCCGTTTTGATTGTCTGACAGAATTGATTGATGAATGACGAGGCGTGGCGTTGAATCTGATTTGCTGGCGTCGGGCATTGGCGCGATTCCTCCTGTTTCGGTCTCGCAGCGTGGCGCGGTCGTAGGCGCGCGTGAAGCGCCAGAAAATCTCACTTCGCCAGCGAGGCCTGTTTAACGGTTACCTTTGCGCCCGCTCGCAGCTCATCAGTTCCACGAACGGTGATCTGATCTCCGGGTTCAAGATCGCCGAATATTTCGACCAGGTCAACCCCCTGATAATTCATCGAAGCGCCGCGCTTGACATCAATCCATTCGACCGCGCCGTCGCGGATGCGAAGGACGAATGTGCGTTCGGTGGTTGTGGCTATTGCCGTCGGCGGCGCGAAGAGCGAAGGCCGCAGCCGACGCGTCGGCCAGATCACTTCGGGAAACATTCCCGGCGCGAGTCTACCTGATGAATTTACGACATCGAGTTCAACCGGCATCGTCCGCGTCTTCGCGTCGAGCGAGCGGCTCGAACGCTGCACGCCGCCGCTGAAAGTTTCGCCTGGGAACGCCGGGAGCGTGAAGTTGATCTGCGCTCCAGGCTTCACGCTCGCGATTTCGGCTTCGGGCACGGAAACAATCAGGCGCAGGCGTGAGACCTGTTGCAATCGCAGCATCGGCGTTCCCGTCGGAGAAGCCAGACTGCCCTGATGCGCGTTGCGTTCGACGATCACACCGTCGAACGGAGCGGTGATACGCAGGTAGCTTTCGATGTTTTGCATTGACAGCGCGGCCTGGCGCAACGCCCGTTCCCCTTCTTCCAAAGCCTTGACCTGCGCCTGCGCGGCCTTTTCGTTCTCCTGCCAGAGTTGGATGCGGGCCTTGCCAGCTTCGACGGAGCGTTGGGCGACTTCGACATCGTTTCCCGCGACGGCGCCCGGTGTCGCCGAAGCCGATTTCAAGCGCTGATATGTGGCTTCATCCGCGGCCAGCTTCGCTTCGGCTTCGAGCCGCTGCGCGCGGATGCTGCTGACGCGGGCCAAGGCTTCGACCTGTTGCGACTCGGCGGCGCGGACCTTCGCCTCGGCCTCGCTGCGCTGCGTATCGAGTTCAGGCGCGCGCAAACGCGCGAGCGGCTGGCCTTTCTTCACCACCGAACCGCGGTCAACATTTATCTCCTCGACGAAGCCCTGAACCTTCGCGTAAATGGCCGTGTCCTGCCAGGCCTGCAATTCGCCGGGCAATCGAATCTGGCGGTTGAGATCGAGCGATTGGACGGTCGTGACATTGACCGTTGGCGTTTGCGTCGCGGGCGATGAGGACGTTTGCGCTTGTGGTTTTGGCGAACCGCCGCAGGCGGCGCCGATGAAAATCGTAAAGGCGAGGCTGAAGCCAGTGATGAATTTACGCATTTCAATTTCTCTCCATCGTTTGATGTCGGACAGACGTCGTTGTTGATAAAACGTCAGCGGTGTTATGATCCGAGTGTCATGGTTCCCGAAGTCGTTCAAAAACTGACTGCTCTCGAAGCTGTTGCGGCGGCCAATCTATTCCTGAGCGATCATATGCCTGACCGTTACTGCGCGGGAGACCCTACTTACGACATTGTAGCCAAATTGTGGCGAGTGCCCGTCGTGTTGTCTTATCTGCGTATTGGCCCTATCGGAGAAGTTGGAGAAGTCGCCGTCAGCGGATTTTCAGAAGAGATCATCTCTCATACACCTTTTGATGAGATGAGAGCCCGAGGTCGGGCGCTCTACAAACAACACCGTGAAGCCATCGAAGCCGCCTTTTTACAAACAAGAGACGCCTGACTCCTGCGTGCCAGCCTGTTTGCGAATGATTCTGTCGGGTTTTGGTCTCGATCTCCCCGAAGCAGAACTTCGTGAGTTGTGCGATTGCACATTTGAAGGCACTGACGCACTGAAGGCAGTAGACGCCGCCCGCCTACTTGGATTTACAAAGACCACCAAACAAACATTATCTTTCGCCGAAATGGAAGCTCTGGTCTCTGACGGATATTATCCAATCGTCTATATTGACATGCGCCCGATTGAGCGCAAATGGATAACTCACGCCTTGATCGTGCTCGAAGTCGCCGGCGATCTCGTGACTGTATACGACCCAGATCAGGGAGAACGCGCGCTCCATCATGATCTTTTCATTGAAGCCTGGAGATGGCAGCACAATCTGGCCATCATTGTTGAGAAGTGATCTCAATATCATCAGGATGCAACGACGCCGATGCGCGGCTGGCTTTGCTTTGCGCGATGGCAAAGACCAATGGCAAGACCAGCAGCACCGCAATCGTCGAGGCTCCAAGGCCGCCAATCACCGCGCGTCCGAGCGGCGCGGTCTGTTCGCTGCCTTCGCCGATCCCCAGCGCCATCGGTATCATCCCGGCGATCATCGCAAAGCTCGTCATCAGAATAGGACGCAGACGGCTCTCCGCGCCATATATCGCCGCGGCTTTGGCCTCTTGCCCTTCGCGTCTGCGCTGTTCAGCGAACGTGACCAGCAGGATCGCGTTCGCGACAGAGACGCCGATGGCCATAATCGCGCCCATGAACGATTGCACGTTGAGCGTTGTGCCTGTGATCCACAGCGCGGCCGCGACTCCCGCGACAACCGCCGGGATCATCGAAAGGATCACGAGCGCCACGCGGAGCGATTGGAAGTTCGCCGTCAACAACAGAAAGATCACCGCAATGGCCAGCAGCAATCCCAGTTGTAAACCTGATTGTGTTTGCCGCATCGGCGGAACTTGGCCGCGAACGTTCACTGTAACGCCACGAGGAGCGTCTCCCGCGCGGGCGATCGCCGCGCTCACCTCTCGCGACGCGGCGCCCAAATCCGCGCCTGTGATGTTGCCGATGATCGTGACCATCCGCTGCTGGTTGTAACGATCATATTGCCCGACCGCCGTCCCGTAACTAACCTCAGCTACGTCGCTCGCCAGCGCGTGCGCGCCGGTAGCGGTGTTGACCGGAATGCTCTGCACGTCCTCGATTGAGGCAATGCGCGATTGCGGGACTTCGACCTGCACCTGATAAGCCGTGCCGCTTGCCGGGTCGCGCCAGTAAACGGGCTGCGTGAACCGGGATGACGAAGTCGCGGCGACCAGCGACCGTCCGATCTGTTCGACCGTCACGCCCAACTGGCCGGCGCGTCTGCGGTCGACTTTGATGTCAATGGTCGGGTAATCCAGCGCCTGATCGAATTGCAGGTCGCGCAGGATCGGAATCTTCTTCATCTCGACCATCACCTTGTCTGCGAAGGCGCGATTGGCGCTAAGGTTCGGGCCGCTCACGGCGACCTCGATGGGCGTCGGCGCCCCGAAGTTCATCACTTTGCTGATGAGATCGCCCGCTTCAAACGAGAGCGCGGCGCCGGGAATCACTTCGGGCAGTTTCCGGCGCAGTCGCTCTTTAAACTCTTCCAGATGAATGCCCGAGCCTCGCTTCAGAGCGATCGTCAACACGGCCTCGTGCGGGCCGCTCGTCCAGAGGTGGATCGTGTTGACGGGATAGCTGGCCGGCTGTGTGCCAATGTAACCGAGCGAAATGTCAACATTGCCTGCCCCATCTCTAGCCCCGGCCTCGGCGTTGATCGCTTCTAAAGCTTTGACCGCGATGGCCTCGGTGCGTTCAACGCGCGTTCCGGCTGGCGCGCGCAGGCGCAGTTGAAATATTCCCGTATCGACCTGCGGAAAGATATCCGTACCCAGATTGCGCCCGATCAGAAAAATGCCGGCCAGCGCGATCACGGCATAAACCGCCAACACAGGCCAGCGCAACCGCCACAGCCCTTGCAACAGGCTTTGATATTTTTCGCGCATCTTGTCGAAGAAAGATTGTTTGCGCTCTGCGTTATGCTGTCGATTCAACAGCCACACCGAAAGCACAGGGACGAGCGTGTTCGACAGAATAAAGGACGCCATCATCGCGAACCCGACCGCCAGTGACAGCGGCACAAACAGCGCTTTCGTCACTCCGATCATAAAGAACGACGGCACGAAGACCGCCAGCACTGCGAGCATCGCCAGCAAGAGTGGCGTGATTGTTTCGCGCATCGCCTCCCAGACGGCGCGTCTGATTGGCGCCCCGCGCGCCAGATGCGTGTGGGTGTTCTCGATCGCCACGGTTGATTCGTCAACGAGAATGCCGATGGACAGCGCCAGACCGCCCAGCGTCATAATGTTGACCGTCTGCCCGGCGATCCCCAGACAGACGACCCCGGTAAGAATCGCAAATGGAATCGTCGTCACGACGATCAATGCGCTGCGCAGATCACGCAAAAACAGGAGCACCATCAGGCCGGTTAGAAGCGCGCCCAGCGCGCCCTCGAAGATCAGAGACCTGATCGAGTTTGTGACGATAGGCGATTGATCGAATTCGAAGGCGACTTTGATGTCTTCGGGCACGAGCGATTGAAAGCGCGGCAATTCGGCCCTGACGCGATTGACGACATCCAGCGTCGAAGCCTCGGCGCGCTTGGTGACAGGGATGTAGACCGTGCGGCGGCCGTTGACCAAACCATACCCGGACAGAATATCGCTGCCGTTTTCGACCACGCCGATGTCGCGTACGTAAACGTTGGGACCTAAGCCTGCGCGGATCGGCAAATCGGCCAACTCGCGAATGTCGCGCACTACTCCGTTCATCGGCGCCAGGCGGTTCAAATCGCCCGTGCGCACGTTGCCTGCCGGCAGGATCGCGTTACCCGCCGCGAGGGCCTTGGCCACCTCTTCCGGCGACATCGAGAAAGAGCGCAGACGGTCAGGGTCGACGCGGACGATCACCGTGCGTTGATTGCCGCCGAACGGCGGCGGCGCAGAAACGCCAGGCAATGTCGAAAAGACAGGGCGCACGCGGAAGAGCGCCAGGTCCTGAATCTCGCCCACGCTGCGTGTTTCGCTCGAAAAGACCAGTTGGCCGACGGGTACGCTTCCCGCATCAAAACGCATCACGAACGGATTGACTGTGCCGGGCGGCATGAAAGCCTTCGAGCGTTCGACGTAAGCGATGACCTGCGCCAGCGCCTGGCTCATGTCAGTGCCAGGATGGAAGAAGAGCTTGAGTAATGCGACGTTCTGGATCGAGCGCGATTCGACGTGCTCTATGCCGGAGACGTAGAGGAAGTGATACTCGTAGTAAGACGTGAGAAAGCTCTCCATCTGCGCCGGATCCATCCCGCCGTATGGCTGCGCAACGTAGATCACCGGCAGATTGAGGTTCGGAAAGATGTCTACGGGCATTCGCGTGACCGCGAGAATTGATCCCAGAGCGACGCCGATGACGGCGACGAGAATGGTAAATGGACGGCGTAGGGCAGTGTTAATAAGCCACATATCACTTCTTTCCTGAAGCTTGTTGGAGAAATGGTTTGAGATCGCCTTGCAATTTCGCTGCGGCGAGCAACGCGCGCCAGACGGCGATCTTCGCCACGGAGTCATCAATCTCGGCCTGCGCCAGCAACCGCTGCGCGTCGGCCATTTCGGTGATGTTCGCGAGGCCGAAGTCGTAGCGCGCTTTCGCGCGGGTCAGGGTCTCTTGCGCGGCTTTGACCTGAACCTGCATGTTATTGACGATGCGGCGGGCCGATTCGACCAGCGTGCGGGCGCGCGCCTCTTGCGTCTTGAGCGTGTTGATTACCTGATCGTAGCGCGCCTGCTCAACGGCGGTGTTGCTCGCTTCGGCGCGCCGTCTGGCCCGTAACCCGAAGATGTCGAAGATCGGAAAACTGATCGTCATACCCGTCGCCCAGTTGATGGTGTTCGGATACAAGCCCTGGCCGTTTTCGAAAGTCCCGTCGAGTCTGGCTCCCGTGCCCCGGCCGAAGATAGCCGTTTGCCAGTTGAACCGGGGGAAGTACGAATGAATGAGCAGATTTTCGCGCGCCCGCGAAGTCGAGACCGCCGCCGTTTGCGCGATCGCAAGCGGGTGCAAGGCGAGGTTGACCGAAAGCAAGGGCGGAGTTGGCGGGAGTTCGAGCAGGGGCCCGGGTTCGATTGCGATATTCGCGCCAGCCTCTCCAATCGCGTCGGCCAGGTTTGCGCGAGCGAGTTCGACGTTCTGCTCGGCTTGAATCAACTGGTTCCTCGCGGAGGCCAACTCGGCCTCCGCGCGCGAGGCGTCAACGCCGGGACGAAGTTGATTTTCGACCAGCGCGCGGACGGCTCTGGTGAGCGTATCAGCGCGTTCGACTCCGGCCTGCGCAACCTCCAAAGTTTGATCGGCGGCGAGCAGAGTCAGGAAGGCGTCAGCCGCCGCAGCGCTCACGTCCAACTGCGTCACAGCTTCGTTTGCGCTCGCCTGCCTGCCGATCGCCCGCGCCAACTCGACGTTCGCTTTGCGCAATCCGAAATCGAACGGCTCCCACGACAACAACAGGCCGCCCGCGCTGCCCCACGCGCTGGACGATGAACTGTCTATTTGAGGGCCTGAAATCGAGGGAATCCCTCCTTGCGGGAGCAGCAGGCCGAAGACGTTGTTGCGGGTCGCGCGATTCTGCTGCCACGTCATATCAACCCGCGGCAGGTAAGTCGTACGCGCCAGATCGATCCCCGCTTCGGCGGCCTGACGCTGGGCTTGCGCCGCGCGAATCGAGGGATAATTTTTCAGCGCGAGTTCGACCGCTTGCTCGAAGTTCAAGGTCAGCGGCTGCCGGTCCTGCGCCAGCCCAGTGACGGAAAACGATGACAGGAGGATCAATGCGAGAAGAAAGAAAGACGTTTTAAGCATTCTCATCAGGTGTTTTGTTCTTCTTTGAATTGATGTATCGAGGATGTAGACCGAAATATCACGCTGAGGGTTTCAAAAAATCGTCCCTCGCGTACGCCGCCTCTCAACTGTGAGCTTAGAGCGTAAAACCAGCTTCGACCGGGAGATCACGGCAAAACCGGTTTGCTTATCTTTGGAGGCTCTCCGTTGAGGGATTCCAGAAAAGCCACGAGCGCGGAAATTTCATTCTCCCCTGAGCCGTTCCACCGCGTCTCTGAAATAGAGCACATTTTCGGCCCGGTGACACTCGACACAGGCATTGTGCGGTTCCTGCACGCAAAATGTAATTCGCCGTAGCGATACCCGATTTCCGCCATCGCCACGTCAAGCCCCCGCAGGTGTCGTTCCATTTGTCTCTGTTTCCACCAGGACAATCCGGTGAAAACGGAAGCGATGACACTCAACGTTAGCGCCGCCCAGCCCAGTTTTTGAGTTCCACTCATTACGTCACTCACCTCTCATAGCGGAAAGACGATGGTGTTTATACCTAGCTTTTCATCTCGTATTCGTCGAAGGCTTTTGAACACTCGTTATTTTCTGGCCCGTGTGGTTGACAAGGACTTTTGGGGAGCCATAGTATCGGATTCCGATTCGATGCCCGATACTATACATAGAACGGATATGGACGACAAGGATTTGTACTCGGGTTTAATCAGGCTTCACGTTCTTTATCACGCCTGCCGGGAGCCGATCTTCGGCGCAGGTATTATCGAGGAACTGGCGCGACATGGCTACCGGCTTAGCCCCGGCACACTCTATCCGCTCCTTCACGGGCTGGAAGAGAAAGGCTACCTACGCTCATCGGAGGAGAGCGGTGGGCGGCAGTCGCGTCGCGTCTATCGAGCCACTCCAAAGGGCCGCAAGGCGCTGGTCGCCGCAAAGGTGAAAGTTCGCGAACTGTTTTCCGAATTGCTGGAGGATGAGCATCCGGAAAGCAGTCTGCTGCGAAAGCCGGTGGCGGCAAGGGATTTGATGAAAGATCTGGTCACCGAATTGCGCGCCGGCGCAGGCTTTGCGAAAGAGCCTAAGGCGCAGGCTTTGCTGGAAACCTCGGCGGCGGTGATCGGAGCCCTGATCAAAGCCTTCGACGATTACGAAAAGAGATAGGAAGACGACGATGAAGAAACGATGGATGAGGTGGGTTATTGCGATCATTGTGACCGCGTTATTGAGTGTGGCAGTGGCCCGTTCCGCCCACTTGCCCGGAGACGTATCCGTAACCGGATTCCTGCAATCGGTGGCTCCGGCGGATAACTCCTGGGCCGAAGCGATGACCACGAGCGCCAAGACTCCCTGGAATTTCCTCCTGCTCGCGATCACATTTCTTCTTTCGCGGTTGATCGCAGGCTGGCGCGCCTCGGTGTTAGCAGTCGTCTGTTTTGGGGGGCTATTGTTGATCGGGCCCTGGTTGCAAGGTGTGATTGCGCGCCCCCGGCCATCTCCATCGCTGGTTCGCGTGGTGGGATCGTCGTCCGGGTATTCCTTTCCTTCGATCTTCGCTCTGACTTACGCCGCCACTGTGGGTTACCTGGCGGTTCTGGCCTGGCGCGCGATGGCGGGTCGTGCGCGATGGGGCGTCGTTCTGGCTTGCGCTTTATTGCTGTTTGTCGGCGGGAGCGCGCGCGTCGTCCTTGGAGCGCATTGGCCCAGCGATGTCGTGGCTTCTTACTTGATCGGCCTGGTCTGGGCGGCGCTGCTGGTCTCACTGTCCCATCAGTACCGCGAGCGGTAGCGAGCGGGCTTCCATCAATAGCCCGCTCGCTACCGCTCGCGGTACTGATTTACAGAGCCTTGACTGAACCGGAAAAAGCCAACACAGAGACGCCGGACGGGCGGACGACTTCGATCAAACAGCTCGCGCTGCTCTTCTTCAAACTGGGCGTGATCTCATTCGGCGGCCCTGCGGCGCACATCGCGATGATGGAAGATGAAGTCGTCAGGCGACGCCGCTGGCTTTCGCGCGATGAGTTTCTCGACCTGCTCGGCGCAACGAATCTGATTCCCGGCCCGAATTCAACCGAAATGGCGATTCATATCGGGCGCCAACAGGCGGGATGGCCGGGGCTTCTCGTCGCGGGGAGTTGCTTCATTCTTCCGGCGACGCTCATCGTCACGGCCTTGGCCTGGGCCTACGTTCGCTACGGCTCGCTCCCGCAGACCGACGCCATCCTGTATGGAGTGAAGCCAGCCGTCATCGCAATCATCCTGCAAGCATTGTGGGGACTCGGACGCGCCGCGCTCAAAACAAAAGCGCTGGCGCTCATCAGCGTGGCGGGGATATTGCTCGGTTTTCTCGGAGTCCACGAGTTGGTCATACTCTTCGGCGCAGGCGGCGCGATTGGCTTTGGAAGCTGGGTTACCAACCGAATGACGCGAGGCGGGTCCTTCTCGCATATTCCGGCTGCGCCCCTCGCTTTGCTTTCGAAGACGGTCGCTCTGACGACGCAATCGGCCGCTTCGTTCGGGTTGTGGCCGCTCTTTCTGTTCTTCCTCAAAGTCGGTTCCGTGTTGTTTGGGAGCGGCTACGTGTTGCTCGCCTTTCTGCGAGCCGATCTGGTCGAGCGCTGGCGCTGGTTGACCGAGTCGCAACTGCTCGACGCCATCACGGCTGGCCAGGTGACGCCCGGCCCCGTCTTTACTACCGCTACATTTATCGGCTATATCCTCGGCGGGACGCGGGGAGCGCTCGTGGCGACAGTGGGGATATTCATTCCAGCTTTCTTCTTCGTCGCCGTGAGCGGCCCTTTGGTATCGCGGATTCGGAGGTCCGCGACGGCGGGGGCGGTTCTCGATGGGATCAACGCGGCCTCTTTGTCGTTGATGGCCGTAGTGACCTGGCGGCTGGGCTGGGCGGCGCTGGTTGATTTGACGACTGTCGCCACGCTGGCTGTCAGCCTGGTTCTGCTGATTCGCTTTCGCATTAATTCGGCATGGCTCGTGCTGGCCGCCGCGCTATTCGCCTTTTTGGTTTTTGCCTGGAATAAAATCTGAGCGCGGGAATTAAACAGGCTATGAGTCACGGTAATGGTCAATCAAGCTGAATCGCAAAGGCCGCACGTTCGTGCCCTCTGATTTTGGCCAGGAAATTGAGTACGCGTTTGGCCCATCCGTACTTGCGGTTCAATAGATCGTTTGCCCGGCGCGATTCCGCTTCATCGAGCCGCCTAGCCGAGGCGTCAACCCATTCGCCTTTTATTTTGCCGCGCGCATCGCACGGAGCGACGCGCACGCGTGGGTTGTTACGGATGCGGTTGACCTTGTATGAATGAGCCACGGTGTAGAAATAGAGCGTCCCGTTATCTTCGACGAACCAGAGAGGCGTGCGCACTCCTTGTCCGTCTCTGCGATAGCTTTCCAGATTCAGATATTTTTGGTTGGCGAATTGAGCGAGCTTGTCGTTGCTCATTCAACTTCTCCTCTTGCTTCGTACCGCTGCCGCTCGCTTACGCGCGCGGTACTGTTAGGGACGCGCGGGCCAGAGCGCGGATGGATCAATATCGCTGACGCTCGCGCGCCCTGTTAGCGCCATCGCCATCTCGAATTCACGGCGCAGAATGTTGATGACGCGGGTCACGCCTTCGGCGCCCGCCGCGCTCAACCCATAAAGGTAGGGGCGTCCGATGAGAACCGCGCTTGCGCCGAGCGCGAGGGCTTTCAAAACATCAGTCCCGCGCCTCACGCCGCCGTCCATCAA
>Ga0187894_10002635_pt1 | contig 21182 bp, 19 predicted proteins | sample GBC1701081metaG_FD_136650 | JGI IMG/M metagenome (GOLD analysis project Ga0187894, IMG submission 136650) | White microbial mat communities from a lava cave in the Kipuka Kanohina Cave System on the Island of Hawaii, USA - GBC170108-1 metaG ...
GCAGCCCGTGGCGAAAGTCGCTCCGCTTCGCGTGGCCGGCTGCGGGCCCCTTGTCGCTTCGCGACACTCGCGTCCCCCAAGACGCCCTCCACCCCCTGGCGGCTTTGCCGCCCCCCTCGCGCTGCGTTGCTCGTCGTCGCAATACCGACAGGTATTCCTCCTCCTCGCGCCTTGCGGCCGGGGCTCCTCGCTCGTCCAGCGCTCGGTCCGGACTTTCGCCACGGGCTGCTAGCCTCACGGGCGGGTCGACGCCTTCAGCGCTGCTTCGACGGTGGCATCCAGGCCCGTGGTGCCGTAGACCTCGCGGCTCCAGATCTTCATCGTCTCGGCGTCGATGACCGAGACCACCGGGTTGCGGTCCTGCGGCGCGTTGTAGGGGGGCGACTTCTCGACCGCCAGCAGGTAGGGCACCTGAAACATGTTGTCCCACCGCTTCAGCGTCTGGGCGTCGGCGGGCGACGTGTTTTGGGACTGGTGCAGCGACGAAAGAATGACGACGCCGCGCGTGGCCTTCGACGCGTGAATCTGCTTGAGCGTGGGAACTTCACCGCGGCACACGGTGCACCACTCTGCGCCCGACGACCAGAGGATGACCTTCGTCTTGGGGTCGGCCCGCAGCTCGCCGAAGGTGATGCGGCGGCCGTCCTCGCGGGTAAAGCTCAGGTCGCCCATGATGTCGTTGACCTTCAACCCGTAGGGGCCGGGCGGGAACGCCGACACGCCGGTGTCCGGAGAAGCTGCGTCGGGTCCGGGCGCCGCCGCGTCTGGCGGTGCAGCACCCGCCTCCGGTGAGCCGCCGGAGGCCTCGGGCTGCCCGGACGCGCCATCCATTCCGGTGCCCGGAGCGTCGGACGCCGGCACCGCCCCCCCATCACCGCCGCTGCCCGGGCTGGCGGCGTCCGCGCCGGCGCCCAAGCTCCCATCCGGTGATGCGGGCCCGTCCAGCATCTGTCCGCTGCCTCCGGTCGACGAGAAATCGCAGCCGCCCGCCGCGCCGCCGGCGGCCAGCACGAGCGTCACGGCCACGGATACCGACCGCGCTGTGTTTGTCATCTCGTGACAGTACGCCGACCCCCGTGCCGCGTTACAGGACGCCGTAGGGGGATCCGCTGGTTGGAATCATGTAACACCTCCTGTAACAGTTACACGCGCCGGGCGCCCCTTCGACGCCGAAGCGTCAGAGATCCCGCGGGCTGGGCCGGGGTTGGACCTTGGTCCCGTGCTTGCTGGATGCCAAGGCCATGACGCGCTCCGTGAGGTTCGGAAGCCTGGCCGCTGCCGCCGCCTTTGCCGCGGCCTGCGCGGCGGGATGCTCCGGCAACGTGGGGACGACCCCCGGCGGCGGCGCGGGAGGAAACGGCGGCAGTGGCGGCGGCGGCTCGGCCGGGGGCGATGCCGACGCCGGCGCCTCGACCGACGGCCGCGGCACCACGCCGTACGACAAGCCCGGGCCGGGCGGTGGCGACGATCCTCCTCCGCCGCCCCCGTACGAGGCCGTCGCGCCCCACTCGTACGCTGCGAAGGTCAAGATGCTGATGACCGGCCGCCCGGTCACCGCGGATGAGCTGCGGACAATCGTCGCGGATCCTGCGGCGCTCCGCGGGCTGATTGACGGCTGGATGGCGGACCCCGCGTTCGCCGAGAAGATGCTGGTGTTCTTCGGCAACGCGTTTCAGCAGGCGCAGATCACCCCCACCAGCCTGGTGGATCAGCTGGTGTCGAACGTCCGCGGCGAACGGACCGCCGTCGCGCGCCTGATGCTGAACATTCAGGAGAGCTTCCCGCGTACGGTCTGGCAGATGGTCGCCGAGGGCCGGCCGCTCAACCAGGCGATCACCACGCAGACGTTCATGCTGACCCCCGCGCTCGCGGCCCTGCTCGGGTTCCTGGACGACCGCCACATCGACGACAAGGGCGTCATCTCCCACCGGACCGTGCAGCAGATCCGCGGGTTCTCGTTCACGGTGCAGAACGCCGACGGCCCCATTCCCCTCGAACAGACGCTGGACCCCGCCAGCCCCAACTTCATGAAGTGGCACATCTCCATGCCCTTCCCCAACTGCACCATCACCCACCGCGTTTTCGCCAATCGGGTCGCGCCGCTGGCCCTGTGGGACGTCCTGATGGGCTACGTCAACGACGACGCGTCCGAGCCCGACCCCACCATCTGCCGGCAATTCCAGACCACGCCGCAGTTCACCCCCGAGGACTTCACCACCTGGCGCGCGGTGGCCATCCGGGCGCCGAAGGCCGGCGAGACGCCCACCCGCTTCTACGACCTGCCGACCTTACGGACCGCGAACGAGCTGGTGCTGACCGTGCCGCGCGTCGGGTTCTTCAGCACGCCTGCCTTCTTCGCAAACTGGGCCACCAATACCAGCAACCAGTCCCGCGTCACCATGAACCAGGCGCTGATCGTCGCGCTGGGGCGCAGCTTCGACGACGCCAATGTCACGGTGCCGGTCAGCGAGACGGCGCTCGACAAGGAGCACGCGGCGCCCGACACCGCCTGCTATGGCTGCCACCGCGCGCTGGATCCCATGCGCCAATATTTTACCCAGGCCTACACGCTGCCCTACCGGGACCAGCGGGAGGCCGCCAAGCAGGCGCAGGAGGGCGTGTTCGCCTTTGACGGCGTGACCGGATCGGGCGGCGGCCTCGACGAGCTGGCGCGCCTGCTCTCGGAGCACCCGCGCTTCGCCCTCGCGTGGGCGCAGAAGCTGTGCTTCTACGCGAACTCCGCCGGGTGCTCCGAGGACGATCCCGAGCTGGTGCGGGTGTCCGACGCCTTCCGAGCGAGCCGCCACGACTTCAAGACGCTGGTGCGCGAGCTGTTCTCGTCGCCGCTGGTGACGGGCGCCGCCCCCACCAAGACCTTCACCGACCGAGGCGTCGTGGTCAGCATCACGCGCCGCGATCACCTGTGCGTGGCGCTGTCGAACCGGCTGGGGCTGCCCGACGTGTGCGGGATCAGCGGGATGCCGGGGCTGACGCCGCTGCAGACGCGGGCGTCCGTTCTGTCCACCAGCCTTCCCGAGGACAGCTACAGCCGCGGCGCCGAAGCGCCGGTGCTGGGCAGCGACACCAGCTTGTTCTTCCGCTCGGTCACCGAGAACCTGTGCCGGCACATCGCGCCCCAGGTGGTCAGCCCGACTGCGGGAACCGGAAAATGGACGGGCCAGGACCCCGAGGCGGCCTTCCCCGATCTGGTGCGGACCGTGATGGGGCTGCCCGACGGCGATCCGCGCGCGGCCGCCGCCCAGCAGATCCTGCGCGACCACTTCGGGGCCGCGCGCGCCACCGGCGCCACCGCCACCGACGCGCTTCGTTCCACGTTCGCGTTGGCTTGCATGTCACCCTCCGCCGTGGCGGTGGGACTGTGAGGTCGGTCATGACCCGCTTCGAACGAACCAGACGACAGGCGCTCTTGGACGGGCTCTTCGGCGCGGGGTGGCTGGGGCTGCGCGCCCTGGCGACCGGGCTGCCCGTCTCGCTGCTGGCGCGCCCGCGGGCGGCCCGCGCCGCAGACTGCGCGATGCCGGCGGCGGCGCAGTACTTGATCCTCAGCACGTCCCAAGGCGGCGACCCGCTCAACGCCAACGCGCCCGGCACCTACGATTTTCCCGGCATTGCCCACAGCGCCGATCCCGCGATGGCAAAGACCGCGCTGAGCTTGGGCGGAAAAAGCTACGACGCGGCCAAGCCGTGGTCCACGCTGCCGCAGGCGATCTTGGATCGTGCTTCGTTCTTTCATCACGCCACCTTGACCAACAGCCACGCCAACCAGGCCAAAGTGCAGCGCCTGATGGGCGCCACCGCGCGCCAGGAGATGATGGTCTCGGTGTTCGCGAAGGCGCTGGCGCCGTGCCTCGGCACCATCCAGAACGAGCCGGTCGTGGTGGGCGCCAACGGCTCCGGCGAGCTGCTGAGCTACGAGGGGCGCACGCTGCCGCGGCTGTCCCCACGCGGATTGCGCGACACGCTGTCCAACCCGGCGGGACCGCTGGGCAACCTGCAAAAGATCCGCGACGCCGACCTGGACCGCATGAACGCGTTATTCAAGCAGCACGGCAATAACGTGCAACGCGCGTTCCTGGATCGCCTGGCGCTGTCCCAGCGCGAGGCGCGCGGCATCTCGCAGCAGCTTCTGGAGAACCTGGCCGGCATCACCAGCGATGACGCGACAGGACAGGCCACGGCGGCGGCGGTGCTGATCAAGATGAACGTGTCGCCGGTGGTCTCCATCCATATTCCGTTCGGGGGCGACAACCACACCGACGCGGACTTGGCGCGCGAAACTGCGGAGACCGTGTCCGGCGTCGCCGCCATCGGCCTGCTGATGCAGAAGCTCGCCGAGTACGGGCTCTCCGACCGCGTGACCTTCGCCGCCATGAACGTGTTCGGTCGCACCCTCGGCACCAAAGGAACCCGCGGCCGCGATCACCTGGCCAACCACCACGTGACGCTGATGATCGGCAAGCGCATCCGGTCGAGCGTGATCGGCGGCCTGGAGCCGAAGGCCGGCGACTTCGGCGCGCGCGCCATCGACTCGCGCGCGGGCGCGGGCGCCGCCGCCGGCGCGGGCGACATCCCCTTCGAGGAGACCCTCGGCGCCATGGGCAAGACCCTGGGCGCCGCCCTCGGCGTCCCGGCCAACGTCCTCGACGACAACATCTCCGTCGGCAAGCCCGTCACCGCCGCCCTGATCTAGCAGCCCCGCGGAGGAAGATACCGGTCGGTATTGCGACGACAACGCAGCGGACGGAGCCCGCAGCCGCCCAGGCGACATGGAGCGACTTCCACCACGGGCTGCTGGGTCGGAACCCTCCCTTCGCTCGCCGTCGATCTCGGTCGTGAGGTAGCCTGGGCCCGTGGGGGCCGCCGACGAGACACGCCCGGAGACGCGGCCGGCCCCCGCCGCCAGCGGGACGCACCTCTGCCTGCAGCTCGTGCTGTGTGGCGAGCAGCCCCTTTGGGGCGGGCTCGCGTTCGATCTCGCCGGGCTGACGGAGATCGCCATCGGCCGCGGAGCGCCGCTTGGGATCGCGGGGGACGGTCCGGGCCGCGCGCGCATCGAGATCCCCGACCCGTCCATGTCGGGGAGCCACGTCCATCTCACGCTGGCACCCGACCTGACCGCCCGGCTGCAAGACGTGGGGTCGCGCAACGGAACACGCGTGCTCGGCGAGCGCGTCCGCGATCGCGTGCTGCGCGAAGGAGATTGGTTCGTGGCGGGGCGCACGGCGTTCCGCCTGCGCCGATCGGAAGCGCGCGTCGACGGCGGCCCGTTCCGGATCGCGGGGGCGCCGCGGCTGGCCACCTTCGTACCGGCGCTCGCGGAACAGCACCGGATCGCGGCGCGGCTGGCGCTGTCGCGCGTCCCGCTACTGATCGTCGCGGAGACCGGAACCGGGAAGGAGGTTCTGGCCCACGAGATCCACGCGCTTTCGGGCCGCGCCGGGCCGCTGGTGGCGGTCAACTGCGCCGCGCTGCCGGAGACGCTGGTCGAAAGCGAGCTGTTCGGATACCGGCGGGGCGCTTTTTCTGACGCGCGCGAGGATCGGCCGGGCCTGCTGCGCGCGTCGTCGGGCGGCACGCTCCTGCTCGACGAGATCGGCGACCTGCCGCCTGCGAGCCAGGCCAAGCTGCTGCGCGTGCTGCAGGAAGGTGAGGTCACGTCCCTGGGCGCGACGGCGCCGGTCAAGGTCGACTTGCGCGTCATCGCCGCCACCCAGCAGAGCCTCGACGAGCTCACGCGGCGAGGCGACTTCCGCGCCGACCTCTATGGGCGCCTGTCTGGGTACACCGTCACCTTGCCGCCGCTGCGCGAGCGGATGGACGACCTCGGCCTGCTGGTGGCCACGCTCCTCGAACGCCACGCGGGTCAAAAGGCAGCGGAGGTGCGCATCACGGCGGACGCGGTCTGCGCGCTGCTCGCGCGATCGTTCCCGCTGAACGTGCGCGAGCTAGAGCGCGTCGTGGAGGTGGCCGTGCAGTTGTCGGGTGGCGACGGCGAGATCGGCGCGGCGCACTTCCCGCCCCCGCCGCGCATTTCTCCGGCGGGCGATCTTTCCAGTGAGGCGCTGGTCGAAGCTTTGCGCGCCGCCCTGAAGAAGCACCACGGCAACGTCAGCGCGGTGGCGCGTGAGATGGGGAAGGCCCGCGTCCAGATCCATCGCTGGATGAAGCAGCACGGCCTGCGCGCCGACGACCTCAAGGAATGATCGCGTCAGGGACTTCGCCAGCGCAGACCCGCGAAGCGGGCGAAGCCGCGGTCGACCGACCAGAGCTCGAGATCCTGCTCGATAGCCAGGGCGGCAAGATGAACGTCGTAGTAGGCGTTTCCCGTCGCCCCGTGACGGCGGCATAGCCCTGCGAACAGGGACCAGTAGCTCGGGCCCGGTCCCAGCAGCCGGGAGCCCGGACGGGCAAGCCATTCTTCCACGGTGGCCAAGGCGGTCGCCGGAGGCGTAGCAGGCTTGAAAGGCCCCACCGTGACGAGCCGGAGAAAGCCGTTGAGCGCGGCCGGCGCAAGCCCTAGATCGTTCCGATCGAGGACGTCCTGGCACGTCGCGTGGATGGGACTATCCGCGCGATGCGCATGAACCAGGACGTTGACGTCCGGGAGAATCACGACGTCGCAAGCTTGCTCAGCAAGTACTCGTCATCGAGGCGGGCTTCGGCCTGAGCCAGCTCACCGGCGTGTGGAAACGGCGCTCCAGGCATACCAAAGGTAATCGTGGCAACCGCGGTGGGGCGCGGATGCGGCTCGCTCGCCATCGCCCGGCGAAGAGCGCGATTGACGACCTCGCTCACGGACAGCCCGCTCTCTGTGGCACGGCGCTTCGCCATTCGCAGCAGATCGTCATCGAGCGTCAATGTCGTTCGCATCAGATGATCATCATGACGCACACACGATGCAGGTCAAGCCCAGAGATCGGATAAGTCGATGCGGCGTGATAAACGAAGTGCGGGACTTGATGACCAGCCGCCCAGAGCGTCGCGACCCTCCTTTCGTGTCCGTGTCCGTCGATCTGGACGCGGTCGAGTGCTACTGGCGCATCCACGCGCTGCCGGGCGCTCCGCCCGAAGCGTCGCGGTTCGCTGTCCTGCGTCGCTGCCTGCCGCGTTTCGCCGAGCTCTTCGCCCGCCACGGAGTGACCGCCACCTTCTTCGCCGTGGGCCGCGATCTGGACGACGATCGCGACGGCGCGGCCCTGCTCGCCGAACTGGCGCGCGCCGGCCACGAGATCGCAAGCCACAGCCAGAGCCACCCGTATGACTTGGTCCGGCTGGGGCGGGCGGCCATCGCTCGGGAAATCGATCGCGCCCACGACGCCATTGCCCGCTGCGCGGATCGCGCGCCCCTCGGTTTCCGGGCGCCGGGCTACGAGATCTCGCGCGACGTGATGGAGCTGCTGATCGAGCGCGGTTACCGCTACGACTCGTCCGTCTTTCCGTCGGTTCCCTATTTCGGCGCCAAGGCGGCGGTGATGGCGGCCATGCGCCTGCTCGGGCGCCCCTCCGGCAGCATCCTGGGAAGCCCGCGCGTCCTCGCGGCGCCGCGCGCGCCGTACCACCCGGCGGCGGGGGATCCCTATCGCCGCGGCCAGCTTCCCATCGTCGAGCTTCCCATCGCCGTCACGCCCGCGTTGCGGTTGCCGGTCATCGGGACCAGCCTGGTCGCGGCGCCGACCTGGCTGCGCGAGCGGCTGGTGGCGGCGGCGCTCTCGGCGACCCACTTCAACCTCGAGCTCCACGGAATCGACCTGGGCGACGCGGAGGTGGACGCCGACGCCTTCCCCGCGGCGCTGGTCGCCCGCCAGCCCGACCTCCGGCTTCCGCTCGCCCGAAAGCGGGCCGCCCTGGACGCCACCTTGGCCCAAGCGCGCGCCGCCGGCGCCGTCTTCCGCCGCCTGGACCAGGTCGCGGCCGGATGCTAGCGGCCGGCTGATGCCGGTGCCGCTGGACGGGCTCCGACGTCGACCGTCACGGTCACGGGGCGGCCTGCCGGATGGCGGCGCGCGCCAGCTCGTCGCAGCGCTCGTTCTCCGGTACGCCGGCGTGGCCCGCGACCTTGATCCATTCGATGCGCGGAATCACCGAAACGCGGGCGCGCAGACGCGCCACCAGCTCCTGGTTGGCCTTCGCCTTCCATCCCTTTCCCAGCAGCCCGAGCGCGTAGCCTGAATCGCTGTACACGCGGATCAGGCGCTCGCCCGCCGGAGCGAGCTGCCGCGCCAGGGCGAGCCCCCGTTCGATGGCGACAAGCTCGGCGATGTTGTTGGTGCCGACGCCCAAGTAATCCCCCAGCTCGTGCCGCTGGCCCCGGTCGACCACAACCACCCCGATGCCCATCGGCCCGGGATTCCCGGAACAAGCGCCGTCGGTCCAGACGTCGATGGCGTCGAGATCCGCGGCGGTCTTCACCCGGGGCGTTGCCGGCGAGGCCGGCGCGCGCGCCGGAGGCTCGGCGTCGCCGTCGGTGTCGGGCGTGAGATTCGCGAGGGCCGGCCGATACGACCGCGCATCGCCCTGCCGATACTTCATCTCCGCGCGGCGCCCCGCGTCGACCACCACGTGGCCCGCGTCGTCGACCCGCACCAGCACGGGCTGTCCCTGAAAGCGCATCCGGACCCAGCCCATCGCGGCCCACAGCTACCAGATGTGCTCCCCCCGCTCAATCCTCCGCGCAGGTATCCTTGTCGCCGGTGGCTTCAAGGCGGGCCGATACCCTCCGCTTCGGCGCTGCGATGCTGGTCGTATGCGCATCCAGCCCGACCTGCCGCGCCGGTCGCGGTCCCGGTTGCGGCGGACAAGACGCCAGCTCGACCCAGGTTGCGGCCGGCGCCCTGACGCTGTTCCCGGCGGACACACGGATGGTCGTCGGCGTGGACCTGGCGCGCATCCGCGACACGCCGGCCGGAAACCAGCTCTTGGAATTGGCCGTGGACGTCGCCGGCGGTAAAGCGCGCATCGACGACCTGACGTCGCGCACCGGGCTTCATCCGCTGCGCCAGATCCGATCTGCGGTGTTGGCCTTTCCCGAAGACGCCGATCGCGACGGCTTGTTCGGCGCGGTGATCCGGGGCGAGGGCTTCGACGCCCGGCGCCTGATCGCCTACGCGCGGGATCAGGTGAAGAAGGACGGCTACGACATCGAGCCCTCGCCGCGCGGTGAGCGGACGCTGTGGACCGAGACGCGTGAAGGAATCACCTCCGGCTTCTTCCTCGACTACCAGACGTTCGTGATCGGCTCCGACGTGTGGGCGGACAAGCTCGCTGACCTGGCGGACCGCGTGCCGGGCGTCTCGAACGCCGAGACCGACGCCGACCTGGTCGGCCTCTGTCGGAAGGCGGAGGCGTCCGGCGCCCTCTGGGCCGCGGCCGTGGTCCCCGCCGCGACGCGCCGCCGCCTCCGCGCGAACCCCGAATTCCACGCCGCCGCTTCCGTGACCCGGCTGCGCGCCGGAGTCGCGCTCGGCGCGGGCCTGGACGCCACGGTGGTCGCCGAGCTTTCGAACGCGCCCGATGCTGTCGCCCTGGCGGGGCGTGTGACCGCCTCGCTGCGCGAGGCCCGACGCAATCCGCGCATCCTGATGATGGGTCTAGGACCCTACCTGGACGCCGTGTCGGTGAAGGCGGCGGGACCGTCCGTGATCGTGGCCGTCAAGCTGACCGCCAGCCAAGCCGGCGACCTCGCGGGACGGCTGCGCGGGCGCGCCGCGGCCATCAGGTGATCATCCACCCTGCGGGTGTCATCCGGCCGCTAGCCCGGCCGACGGAAGATCGCGTCCAGTGAGGCGGCCGCTGCAGCCGTCGCGTTGCGGATTCGCTGGGAGGCGTCCGCCGGATCCAGCCCGGCCGCGCCGGACCTCAGCGCGGCGAGCAGCGCGTCCAGCTCGGCGTCCACGTGGGCCAGCGCGGCGCGTCCGCGACGGAGGGCGGCGACCGTGGTCCGCACCGTCACGCGCGACTGCGCTGGCACGATCGCGGCTTGCGGGCGCGAGGTCTTCCGGCGAGCGGCGCGCATGGGACCCCAGGATGGACCAGCGGTGGCCGCGGTCAATTTCCTGCCGTCGTTTTCGCTACCGGCCTATCTGTCGGCGACGGCGCAGGTCGTGGCGGCGGAGCGGGTGAAGTCGCTGGCCAGCGTTCGAAGGATGCTCCGCGACAGCACCGATCGTTCCCGCTCCGCGGCGCGTCCGCCCGCCAACCAGGTGGCGACCTTGGCCAGGCTGGCGGCGGTCACGACCTGTAGCCTGGCGGTCACCTCGACGGTCAAGCCGACTCCGCGGCCTGCCTCGGCGCCGCCGTCCAGCCACACCGACTGACGATCCAAGAAGATGCGGTTGGGGTCCGGCAAGGCGGTTCCATCTTCCCGGCGGAAGGCGCCCGCGTCGCTGTCGAATTGCACCACGACCTCGCGCGGCGGAGCGGTCATGCGGCTGTCGAACCAGAAACGGCGCGCGCGCACGACCGCGACGTCGATGGTCAGGCGGCCCACCAGCCCCAGCCGTACCAGCCGCAGGAGCTCGCGGTCGAAGAAGTCGGTGAGCGCGAGATGAACCAGAACGCGCCCGTTCCCGCGGGAGGTCGTGCAGGCCGCACGCGGCGCGGCGCCAGCGGGCGCGATACCTTGCGCGGCGGCGGCGGGCGCCGCCAGCGCCAGTGCCAGCGCGGCGATCCGCACGACCGGCGTCGCGCGGGCGCTCACGCTCGTGAAACGCGAAGGGGGCATCGGCACCGCGCCGGACCCTAGCAGCCCCTGCGTGACGTCAGAAGACGCGGTTGAACAGCAAGCGGATCTCGGGGGCGAAGCCCGCTCGGTCGTCGGTTCGCCACGCGAGCGCCAAGTCGAGGGCATAGAAGCGCAGCAGGGCGCCCGCCCCGAGCCGGGCGGCAGTCCAGCCCGTGGGCTGCCGCACGGAGCCGACGTCCGCGAACATCACGATCCGATCCCAGCCGTACTCCAACGATGCCAGCAGCGAGAAGTCGCCGCGCAGCTCCTTGAAGTCGTAGCCGCGCAACGCCGACCAGCCGCCCAGCGCCTCTTGTCGTTGCCGCGGCAGCGCGTTGTCGCCCCCCACCTTGCCGGCCGCGCGCAGTCGCAGCCCCAGCTCCGAACGTCGGCCCACGCCGACGTGCAGCGTGCTCTCGCTGACCAGGCGCGCGAAGCGGAACTTGTCGTCGCCGCCCAGGGCCGGGTCGGCGATCTCCAGCGTGTTCACCGTCGTGGCGCGTGTGCGGGCGCCGCCGTCCGATCGATCGCGCGCCACGATGCTGGTCTCGGGGTGCCGGCGGTGGCTGCCCACGCGGTAGGCGGGCGTGCGCTCCGTCGACCATTCCAGCCGCAGCAGCAGCGATCCGACGTCCCCGTCGTCGATCCCGGGATTGGGCCAGGGCGCTTCGTCGCGGTTGAACAGCGTGAACAGGCGGCGCAGGCTCGGCATGCTGTCGTAGTGATCGAAGCGGTACTCGACGCCCGCGGTGAGGCGCTGATCGACGTGCGTGGTCAGGAACGCCGCCACGCCGGCGCGGCGGAAATACTCGCTCTCCGGCCGGTTCAAGAGCAGCGAATAGACGTACGAATCGACGCTCGAGATGCGCCAGCGGTCGGCTGTGTCGGTCAGGGTGTGCAGGCTGACGCCCAACTCTGCGATGCGCAGGGCAGGGACGGCGACCCGCGGGGCGACCACCAAATCCACCAGGGCTCCGCTCTCCGTGGCTTCGCGGGACTCACGGCGCGTGGGCATGGACCCTACGGCGGCGATCGCCAGGTGGGCGCGATCGCGCGGATCCCACACGCGCACCGTCGCTGCCCCCCCCGGGGCGTAGTCGGTGACCGGAGTGTGGCGCAAGAACTCGGTGGCATCGACATCCAGGTCCGTCACGTCGGGCGCCAGGTAAACGACCAGCTTCATACCTTCCACGCGGGCCCACGAGATCCGCGTCAAGCCGCGCATGGCGGACTCGAGATCGTCATCGACCGCCAGCGGTTCGTCGGCGACCTCGACGGTGTGAAAGCGCACTGTTCCGTCGTCGCTGGCATCAGGCTCGACGGCCGTCGCACGCGCTATCCGGGGCTTCGTCCGGGTCAAACGGCGTGCCTTGTCGGGCTTCAGAAAAGGAAGCCAGCGCTGGACCCGCGCCGCGGCGCCCTCCAGGTCGGACGCCAGAAAAACACGTCCCGGCTCGATGCCGAGGAGGCGCCGCACCTCCGGCTCCAGGCCGGGATCGACGCCGCGGATTTCCACCGCCTCCAGCCGCCCCTCGTCGATGGTGACGGTCAGCGTCCCGTCGGGGGACAGCGCCGCCGACAAGGTCGCCATCTGGTACCCGGCATGGAAGAGGTGCTGAATCACCCGCTCGAGGCCCTCGCGCAGCCCCTTCCAGGCGATGCCGGGCCACAACGTGCCGTCCTCGGCGCGCGCCAACCACGCCAGCGACGGCAGCGGCTGCGGGCACCGGGGGGCCATCACCTTCTCCTTATCTTTCCCGCTCTTGCTCTTCGCAGCCTTGACGCCGGCGGCATCCGGCACGCGGCGGCTCCGCTCCACCTCGCCCGGCGAGGGGGACAACAGCAGGCGGTCCAGGATCTCGGTGGGGCCGACCTCCGCGAGACCAGTGACGACGATCTTTTTCAGGGTCGCGTGCTCGACGACCGCGATGTCCAGGACACCACCGTCCGGCCCGACGCCTGGCTCGAAGCGCAGCGTCGGCGTGACGGTCTCGAAGAGCCCGGTCCCGGTCACGCGGAGCAGGAGCGCCGCCGCTTGCTCCACCGACAGGATTCCCGTCGGCCGGCCGCCCAGGATGTCCCACAGCCCGTCCTCGGGCACCGTCGCCAGCCCCGAGAAACGCACCTCGCCGATGGCGCGCGCTTCGCCCCCGACGGTGAAAGTCATCCGCCGGACAGCGTCCTTCAGAAGGCTCTTGTCTCCCATGAAAGCCAGGCAGGGGTTGGGCTCGGCACCGCCGCCACCCGCGCCCGCCAAAGGCCCGGGCGGAGGCTTCGATTCCCAGGTCGTAGAGGAGGGCGGCGCCGCACTCGCCGCCGCCCCGAGCAGGGCCAGAATGAAAACCACCGTGATGATGAAGAAGAACGACGTCTGAACCAGGTTGCGAGAACCGCGAGAGCGCATAACCGGTTTCATCAGCACAGCGCGTTCCAGTTTTGGATGCGCGTAAGCAGTTGAAATTACGTAGCTCAATCTGGGGACTGATGTTATTTTGACGACCAGTCCTCGATGTTGTAGTCAAAACGACATCAATACCAGCGTGGACGGGGCCGCGGACGGAGACGTCCTGTTCGTCACGCTCGCCATCGATCGGAAGTGTACGGGTTGTGACTCATGCTCTGGTCGCTCTGGTCGCGCCTTGCCCCTGGTGGGACTGGCCTGTATTTTCACCGCGATGGGCTTATCCCCTGACGCCCGGGCGGCGGCCGTCGCCGTCACCGTCGCGCTCCTGGCCGCATTGCCGGGCGGTTGCCGTGCCAAGGACCCCGTCATCTCAGAGCCGTTCACGGACGACTTCGAGCGCGCCGAGCCCGGCCCGACCTGGAACAACACCGGGGCGAGCTACCAAATCGCGGGCGGACGCCTCAACGTGGCGGGGGCCTACAACCATCCGCTGTGGCTGCGCCGCAAGCTGCCCCAGGACGTCGTCATTGACGTCGACGCGACGTCGAAGAGCCCGTCCGGCGATCTCAAGGTGGAAGTTTTCGGCGACGGTGAATCGTTCGACGCGGACAAGGGCGCTTACGTATCCACCGGCTACATGTTGATCTTCGGCGGCTGGGGCAACTCGCTCAGCGTCATCTGCCGCAACGACGAGCACGACGCTGGCCGCAAGGCGTCCCGCGGCGACGTGCGCGTCGAGCCTGGACGCACCTACCACTTCACCGTCACCCGCAAGGGAGGCCTCATCGACTGGAAGATCGACGGTCAGCCGTTCCTGGCGTGGAACGATCCGCAGCCTCTGGCGGGACCGGGACACGAATACTTCGCGATCAACAACTGGGAAGCGGACGTGTACTTCGACAACCTGGTCATCCGCCCAGCTTCTCCCTAGCGCATCGGCCGGCCGCCGTTCCATGTCCCACGACGATCCGTACGCGACGCCGCACCCGGAGGTGACGCGCCCGTTCGATCTGGAGTCGGGCCTACGCGGCCTGCGCGGCCGCGCGTCGATGCTCATCTACATGCACGACAATCCGGATCCCGACGCGCTGGCGGCAGCGGTCGGGCTCAAGCTGCTGGTTGAAAGGGAAATCGGCGCTCAGGTCACATTGGCCCGCGGCGGGATCGTCGGGCGCGCCGAGAACCGCGCCATGGTGGAGGGCGCGCGCATCGCCCTGGCGCCGGTGGAATCGCTGGATCCGAGCGCCTTCGAGGCCATCGGCCTGGTGGACAGCCAACCAGAGACCGGAAACAACTCGCTGCCCGCGGGACACCGCGTCGACGTCGTCATCGATCATCATCCGCCGCGCCCGGGCAGCGCGCGCGCCCCCTGGTGCGATATCCGCCCGGAGCTGGGCGCCACATCCACCATCGTCCTTCAATATTTGCTGGACCGACGAATCGCCCTGGACCCCTTGCTGGCGACCGCGTTTTTCTTCGCGCTGCGCACGGAGACCCGGGACCTGGGGCGCGAGGCCACGGACGCCGAGCGCGCCGCTTACCTGCATCTGGTGCCCCAGGTCGATCACAAGCTGCTCTTCCGGATGAGCCATCCCAAGGTGCCGCGCGATCACTTCGTCGCCCTCGACCGAGCGCTGCGCTCCGCGGAAGTTTACGAAGACGTGGTCGCGGTGAACCTGGGTGACCTCAGCTACCCCGATCTGGTCGCCGAAGTGGCGGACCTGCTTCTTTCGTTCGAGGGCGCGCGATTCGTCCTGTGCTTCGGCCGCTACTCCGGAGTCGGATATCTGTCGCTACGCACCGACGCCGGGCACGGCCGCGCCGGCAGCCTCATGCGTCGAATCGTCGGGGCCGACGGCGCCGCTGGAGGCCATGGGACCATGGCGGGCGCCCGTCTGTTCGCCGCCCTCTCCGACGCACACCACCTGCAGCGCGCATTCTCGGACATGGTCGCCCGCCTATGCACCGCGGTCGGCCGCGATCCCGCGCGCCCGGTCCCCCTGGTAGACCGCTGACCACCGCGCGGTGAGAGTCGCTGAAAGTCGCTGGAGCTCTACTGCCGGGCCGGCGGTTACAACGCCCCTGGATCGCGACGTCGAAGCAGCCTAACTTATCGAATCGAAAACGCCGGAGTGGCGAAACGGTATACGCAGCGGACTCAAAATCCGCCGCCCGCAAGGGCTTGTCGGTTCAAGTCCGACCTCCGGCACCGGTTCTTTTGCATAAGCTGGATCCGGGATAAAATGCGCAGGTCATGGGCCTTGTGCAGCGCGTCGTCCTGGTGCTGGTAGCGTCGGCGGGCGTGGTGTCGGGCGGTCGTGGCGCGGCGCGCGCAGAGGACGATGCGGCGGCGATTGCCCACGTGAAGGCAGCCAAACGGGCGTCCGAGAACGGTGATCACGGCAAGGCGGTCCAGGAGTACGAGGCCGCTTTCAAGCTGGTGCCCAATCCCAGCCTGCTGATTGCCTTGGCTCTCTCCTACCGTGAGCTGGGGGATGTCGCGCAGGCGCGCGAGCGTATCGAGCGCTTCCTGCGCGAAGCGCCGGCGGATCACAATCGCCGCGCGGAGGCGGAGTCGCTGCTCGCGGAGCTTTCGGCGAAAAAGGGCGGTGAAGGCGAAAGCGAAGCGGCGGCCGGCGAGTTCACGCCGGAGACCATCTCGCTGCAGCTCGAAGATCCCGAGGCCGCCGCTGACGACAAAGCCCGCGGGCCGAAGCGGGCCGTGGGCGGGCTTGGCCTGCCCACACAGGAAGACCTTGTGGCGCCGTCGTCCGGGCCGATCGGCGATGTGCCGTTTTATCGGGGGTGGTGGTTCTGGACGGCCACCGCCGTCATCGTCGGAGGAACCATCGCTGCGGGCGTGATCTTGTCGCAGCCGACGCCGCAGCCCGGTCGGGCCTGTCCCGACGAGTTCCGCAATCGATGCTACGGGGCAGGTCGAGAATGATTCGCAGACGGCGCTCGACTCTCTCCGCCGGTCTCCTCGCAGGACTGCTTGCGCTGGTGATGGCGGCGGGCGGCGCGTGCGACTCGTCAAAACCGGCGCCGCGAACCTACGTCGGCATCGACGTGACGTTGGATCGGGATTCCATCGTCGACCAGGACCGGCAGCGCATCGACATCTGCCACTTGCTGGTCAGCGGTGACGAGAAGCGAACCTACGGGCTGCCCTGCGCGCGGGGAAGGGTCCCCTATGATTACGGGCCCATCGAATACGCCAGCGACATCCCGGCAGGTACTCTGACTTTCACCGTGACGATGAAGTCCATCACCATCCCCATCGGCGAGGGAACATCGCCACCCGTTGACATCGTCCCCGGCGCCAGCCTTCGCACCACGATCAAGGTCGTAGACGTCACTCGACCCGACGCGGGCGCGGACGGCGGGGGCGTGCCCGATGGTGGAGCCGACGGTGCAAGCGGCGGCTAGCAGCTAGAGCGGAGCCTCATGCGGAGGGTGCATCTCGCGGTCTTCTTGATCTCGACCTGCGCGGTTCCGCGCAGCTTCGCGGCTCCCGCGGGCGCGGGGCGCGCGCGCGCCTTGTCCGTGATCGATGTTCCGGAGCTGAAAAAGGCGCTCAAGAAAAATCAAGGCCGCGCCGTGCTCCTGCACGTGTGGGCCACCTGGTGTCTGCCCTGCGTGGACGAGCTACCGGTCGTGAATCGGTTCGCCAAAGAAATGAAACCACGCGGGCTGGACGTCGTGTCCGTTTCACTTGACGACCCCGCCGGCAGCCAGCCTCTGGTGGGCCGGACGCTGCGGGAGCTCGGACCCTTTCTCACGCCGATCATCTTGCGGGTGGACGACGTGGACGCGTTCATCGACGCCATCGATGCGCGCTGGCAGGGCACCATCCCCGCGGTCTTCGCGTATGACCGCGACGGCGAGCTGCGCGGCAGCTTCGTGGGGGAGGCGTCGCGCCGCCACCTGGATACCCTGGTGGGCCCCCTGCTGCTGTCGCCGCCCCCGACGACAACGGCGACCAAGCCCAAAAAGCCGCGGGCCGAACGCCCCAGCGCGCGCCCCTGACGCGCGAGCGGCCCCCCCGCGGCCCGTGTCTACTTGTATCCGAGCACCACGATCTCGGGCGAGGGACCACGCTTTACGGCGCCCAGCGCCAGCGAGCGTCCCGCTTCGACGCGGACTCGCGGTCTGCCAGCCAAGAACCCGTCGACCGACGACAGTTCCTTGATGGTCAGCACATCCGTCTTGTAGTGCATGGGAATCACCACCAGGCGCGGGCGAAGCTGGTCCACCACCCGGCCGGCGGTCTGGCCGTCGATGGTGTAGAAGCCGCCCACCGGCACCAGGAGCACGTCGACCACGCCGATCGCGTCGAGCTGCTTGTCGTCGAGTAGATGCCCGAGGTCGCCCAGGTGGGCCACGCGCAGGTTGCCGACGTCGAACACGAACACGGTGTTGAGGCCGCGCTCGGCGCCTTTTTTCCCGTCGTGGTAGACGCCCACGGAACGCACCGCGATCTCCTTGACCTTGTCGACGATCTTGGTCCAGCCCTTCTTGTCGGCGGTCAAGCCGCGCAGGACCTTGGGCTTGCCGGCCACCAGGGCGACGTTGTTGTGGTCAGCGTGCTCGTGGCTGACGGTCACGGCGTCGGCCGCCAGCGCGGCGGGCGGGTCGTAGCCGATCCCCTTCGGGATGGGATCCATGACGATGCGGGTCCCGGCCGCGCTTTCGAGCAAGAACATCGACTGCCCGAACCAGGTCAGCGTGGCGGACCCGGAGGGGGCGGCGGCCCCTGCGTACACGGCGGCCGCCCCGGAGAGCGCGACCACGGCCGTGGTGACCACCAGCGAGCGGCGCATGGACGCCATTTAGATCCGCGGCCTGCGCGCCGCAAGCGACTCGGACGCGGTGATGGTCCCCATGACGCCGGCCATGGTCAGCGCGCTTCCCGCGAGCGCCGATTCGCCCAGGGGCTCTCCCAGAAAGACGACACCCACGCCGAGGGCGACGACGACCGTGAGCTGGTGGATGACTCCCGAGGTGGCGGCCGCCACGTCCCGCAGGGCCTGCGTCATCAAGAGCTGGGCGGCCACGCTCACCAGGCCGACGCCTGCCAGCAGCCCCCACTCGGCCGGTGTCGGCTGCACCCATCGACCGAAAGGGGGAGCCACCGCCGGCAGGGTGACCAACGCGCCGAACGCGGTGAAGGACAGAAACACGGACCACGAGGTCTCCACGGGCGTACCGTCTGCCAGCGGCCGGCGCGCGGCCCGGATGGACGTGACCGCCATCCCCGACGCCACCGCCGACAGCGCGCCGATCAGCTCCCAGAATCCGACCGCCGGCGAGGACGCATGGCCGCCCACCACGAGGGCGACGCCCACCATGGTGACGCCGAAGCCGGCCAGGGCGCCGCGCGGGGGCGGCTCGCGCAGCAAGGCCGACGAGAACAGCATCGTGTACACCGGGGCCGTGTAGTTCAGGAGTGTGGCGGTGCCCACCGGGATGTGTTCGATGCACGAGAAGTACGCCAGCACCGCCGCCCCCCCGAACACCCCGCGCGCTAGCAGCCAGCCCCAGCGGCGCGGGCGGACCTCGACGCGCAGCACGACCAGCGCGACCACGGCGATCACGATGCCGACGGCGAAACGGATGAGCGCGGTCTCGGCTCCCGGAATGCGGCGCGAGACCACCTTCGCCCCCACGGCCATGACACCGAACAGCACCGACGAAAGCACGAGCTTGGCGACCGCCTGCCGGTAAGCAGGGAAGCCTGAGCCTGATGAGCCGTCGGCGATCGGCACGAGGTCCTCACAATAGCGGGTATCCTTCGGCTTGATCATGTCCGAGCGCTCCGAAGACGCGGCGGAGACCGCCGGGGAGACGCCGCGCTTGCGCGACGCGGAGGTGACGCCCGCGAGCAAGACCATCGCCGAGATGCTGGACCGGCTGCCCGACGCGCCGGGCGTCTACATCATGAAGGACCGACGCGGCAAGCCGGTCTACATCGGGAAGGCGCAGAGCTTGCGGGTCCGCGTACGCCAGTATTTCCAGGCCGGCACCAGCGACAACCGGGACTTTGTGCCGCTGCTGGAGAGCCTCGTGGGAGACATCGAGACCGTGGTCACCGGGAGCGAGAAGGAAGCGCTCCTGCTGGAGAACACGCTCATCAAGCGGCAGCAGCCTCGCTTCAACGTGAACTTGCGGGACGACAAGAGCTTCCTGGTGCTGCGGCTGGATCCCGCCGGCGAGTGGCCGCGACTGGAGGTCGTGCGTCGCATTGTTGACGACGGCGCGCACTACTTCGGCCCCTACCATTCAGCGTCGGCTTGCCGCGAGGCGCTGCGCGTGGTGAACCGGCATTTCCAGCTCCGCACCTGCACCGACCACGTGCTGCACCACCGGCGGCGGCCCTGCTTGCAGTACCAGATCAAGCGCTGTCCGGCGCCCTGCGTGCTGCCGGTGCCGGCGGCGGAATACGCCGATCAGGTCCGGGACGTGCGTCTGTTCCTGGACGGCAAGAGCGACGAGCTGATGATGCGGCTCTCGGCGCGGATGAAGGACGCGGCGGGACGCACCGACTTCGAGCGCGCGGGTGATCTGCGGGACCAGATCCGCGCCCTGGAGACGACGCTCGAGTCGCAGCGGGTCGTGTCCACGGATTTCGTCGACCAGGACGTGGTCGGGTTTCACCGCGAGGGGCTGGCGCTGGAGATGGTGGTGATGTCCGTGCGGCAGGGCAAGCTGGTCGGCAGCCGGTCATTCTCGTTCGGGGGGCAGGAATTTCCCGACGCCGAGCTGCTGTCGTCGTTCGTGGGCTTGTATTACGACATGGGCGTCATTCCTGCCGACGAGGTCTTGCTGCCGTTCACCATCGCCGACGCGGCGCTTAAGGCCGAGTGGCTGACGGAGAAGCGCCCGGCGGGGCGCCGCAAGGTCGAAGTCCTGGTGCCGCAGCGGGGCGCGCGGCGGGCCCTGTGCGAGCTGGCGCGGAAGAACGCCGCGGCGAGCTTCGCCACCCGCCGCAACGCGCGCGAGGACGCCGACGTGATCCTGGGCAAGCTCCAGCGGCGGCTGAAGCTGATCCGGTTGCCGCGCGTCGTCGAGTGTTACGACGTGTCGCACATCCAGGGCTTCGCCACCGTGGCGTCGATGGTGGTGTTCGTCGACGGGCGCCCAGAGAAGGCTCGCTACCGCACGTTCAACGTGCGCACGGCGGCGGGCCCCGACGATTTCGCGTCGCTCTACGAGGTCATGTCGCGCCGGTTCAGGCGGGCCCGGGAGGGCGCCGCCGGGTGGGAGCTGCCCGACCTGGTGGTCATCGACGGCGGCAAAGGACAGCTCGGCATGGCGCTGGCGGCGGCGCGCGACGTGAACATCGACATGCGGCCCGGCGCGACGGGGCTGGCCATCGTGGGCCTGGCGAAAGATCCCGACCGTGTGTTTTTAGCCCACGCGAAGGACGCGATCCCCATCCGCCCCAACACCGCCGAGATGTTCGTGCTACAGGCGCTGCGCGACGAGGCGCACAGGTTCGCCGTGAGCTTTCATCGCGCGCAGCGCAAGCGGCGGACGCTGCGCTCGGCTCTCTCCGACGTCCCGGGGGTGGGACCCGCTCGGCAGCGAGCGCTGCTGCGAACCTTCGGTAGCCTCAAGAAGATCCGCGAGGCGAGCGCGGAGGAGCTGGGCGCGGTGGCCGGCGTCGGACCGAAGGCGGGCGCCGCCGTCTACGTATATTTGGCGTCTTTGCCCGACGAGCCACGCGCGGAGGAGCCGACGATCGGCGTCGGTGCGCTGTCCGAGGCGAGCGCGGCCGCCGCCGGCAGCACAGAGCCCGCGACAACCGCCGAATCCGCGGCTACCGACGACGCGGTGGAGAGTGCCTTCGCGGAGGTCGAGGCGGAAGCCGGGAACGACGACAACGCCGAGGAAGAAGGACCGGAATAGCTCAGTACAGCTCCCCGGAAATTCGTGACCAGTTGGGCCGCCGATCCATCCTGGCTGGCTTCGTTGCTCGTCGGCGGAATACGTCGAGTATTCCTTCTCCTCGCGCCTCGCCAGCCGGGCGCCTCA
>Ga0187894_10002636_pt1 | contig 21181 bp, 16 predicted proteins | sample GBC1701081metaG_FD_136650 | JGI IMG/M metagenome (GOLD analysis project Ga0187894, IMG submission 136650) | White microbial mat communities from a lava cave in the Kipuka Kanohina Cave System on the Island of Hawaii, USA - GBC170108-1 metaG ...
CTCAACGGCGTGGAGTTCAAGGACGGCGAGCGGGCCACGAATCACGACACCACGACGACGGACGAGAGGGTCGCCGCCTGATGATCCTTCACCCGCCCATCCACAACAATTGACAATTGCTCCTTCCACGGCGAGGCATCCTTTGTGTTCTACCGTGGTAGAGTCCAGGCCGTCTTGGACCCGCACGAACAGCTAGCGCAGAGGATCAAAGGGCTTTGGCAGCGAGAGGACTGTCACAGTCGCAAGCAGCACAGAGGGGCGGGAATGCGCCCTGAGCAGTTCGCCCGCCATGAGAAGGGCGAAGTACAGCACCCATTACTCCGCTCCATCGTCAAGATCGCCAGCGGACTTGGAGGGACCGTGGAAGACCTCTTGCGCTATCCCGCAGGCGGAGAGAGACGATGACCCCCGAGCAGCTTCGCGAACTCTTAGTAGGAGATATCGAGGATCCGGCTGAGCTTCTTGACCGGGTGCGTCTCTTACAGTCGGGAGCAGATGATCTTCCAGATGGGGAGCGCGCCGTCGTGGCTGGCTGGCTAGAGCGGGTGGCGGCCGTCGTGGAGCGTCATCTCGAGAAAGGACCAAGGCATGGCTTTCGAGCGCGCGTCGCCAGTAGTGGAGGAAGCGCTCGAGTTCACAGACGCCGTTGTTTGTGACGAACCGGCGTCCGTAGTAACGAAGCGCTTGAGCCAGCCGGATACGAACTCGGAGCGGAGGCTCAGAAGAGGTCGGCAGACATGACCGACCAATAGCTGCGTGCGCAATGGCGGCCCTCCGACTGGTTTGCGAAGTCTGCGGTCGAAGCATCGGGGCCCAGCAGGGGTCATCCACATCGGCGCCGGCCAGGACCGCGACGGACACGTCTACACATGGAATGCTGGCTCGGGGAGCCGCCGGTCGAGTCCGGCTGGCGCAGCCGACACCGGTCAGGGCAATAGGACCGCGTTCAGCGCCGCGGGCGCTTGGCGCGGCTTGACCGGGGATCGACTGGCTTAGCGCTAAGCGTGGCCGAAGGAGGGTCGGCCGCCTTGACGGGTGGCGTTGCTTTGCCAGCGTCCAGCGTTGTGCAGGGCGGCTTGCTAGGAAAGGCGGTGGGGCCTTCGTCTTGCTGATCGGTTGCTTCACGCCTGGACGAGCCAAGCGGTCACAGCCAAGCGGAAGGTCTGCCAGCCGGTGCACGCCGCGGAACCGCATTTCCGCTAGAAGCTGACGTTCGCCCTCTCGAGGCCACGACCCCCCGGTCGCTGCCGTCGCCGGCCTTCGGCCGTGCGACGCTCGCGGCACGCGACCGGACCGAGGTGCTGAGTCCACGACTCACGAGAGGCTCCGCATCGCCGAGCGCACGCCAAGCCAACGAGCGCGGCTCCTGCGCGCCGCGCGCTCGGACCTGCAGGTCATGTGGGTGGCCCGCTTCGGTGCCTCGCGCCGCTTGCGTGTCCTCGTGCGACGCGAGGCCGCGTTGCGTCGCTATCTGCGCCACCTGCGGTGAGGACGTGTGCGCATCCGGCAGGCGCCCTGAAGCCAGTGGCGCTTACGTGAACCACATCGGTTGCAGGCGCGGCCCGACCGCAGCGGTCGGCTGGGCTGCGAGACCCTGGGGTCCAGGCTCAAAGAACGCGCCGACATGCGGCCATGAGGCCCACGTGATGCTCGACCGCCGAGAGAACCTATTCGAGTCCGGATCGGACGATCGCCTGCCTGAGGCGCAGCTCGACACCGTCACCGACGGCCGGGGGACGTTCGACTCCGGCTCGACGGTTACCTGTGGGGACGTCCGCACGTCCCGTGGCGCCCCGCGGCGGACGGCCGGGAAGTCGGACCGCGCGTCCGCGGGCGGTGGCGGCAGGGCGGCGAGCGGCGAGCGGGCCCGCGGACACAGCGCAGCGGGAAAGGTGCCCCCCAGCCGACTCAAACGCGCCGCAGCAGTGTGCACATGCGGGCTGTGCGCGTTTGTGCTTGCGGCGGCAGCCGTGAAGGCGGCCCGGGATGACAACGGCGAGCAGGCGAACCGCACCTCCGGCAAGAAAGCGGCCGGGGTGTCCCGGCCCAATCCGCGGCCGGCTCGCCCGCGGGCTACCCGGCCGGCGGCACGCCGAGACCGTCCACCCGGTCGCGTCCGGCAACCGCCGCAAAGGCGACGGACCCAGGTCGACCCAACGCCCGTGCCGGCACTCGGGGCGGCAACGACCGCACAACCGTCGCCGGCGATCGTTCCCGAGCCGACACCAGAGCCTGCCCGCTCTCGGCCGCCCCGGCTGCCGGCGCCGCCCGCCAACCCGGCCGTGGGCGAGTTTCTCGGAGGCCCCTAGGCAAGGAGGTGCGACTCGGCCACACCGACCCCGTCCGCCGGCACTGCGGGTGAGCTGGGGCCAATTGCCGCCGGCTACCGCGACAGACCTCAAGTCCGAGCGGAGCCCAATGCACCTCACCAGCACCATGACAAGGAGAAAGCAATGACCACAACTAGCAACTCCAGCGGCCGGACGCGGCTTCTCGTCGGCTTCGGCGTGGCCTCAGTGCTGGCCCTGGTCGCAGGGATCGATCCGACCGCCGAGATCGTGCGCAAAGCTGCGGACATCCCCGAGCGGGCGGACGGGCTCGGCAAGTTCGTCAACGCGTCCAGGGCCCTGGTCGAACCGGCGACGATCGCCATGGCCGCGATTGCCCCGCTCGCCTGCATCGTCGGCGCTGGAGCGGTGATGTTCGGCAACCGGCGCGGCATGACGATCATCGGCGCGGCGCTCGGCACTTTGGTGTTCTGCGCTTCGCTCACCGGGATCGTCGCCTGACCGGACCTAGCATGGCCGCCACAACAGCGGACGCACCCCGGGGGGCCGCGCCGGCGCGTGAACTCTTTCGGCAACGGATGCGCAGGCCGCGGTTTGCATCCGTGGCCGCCGCCGTGAGCTGTTGGCTTGCCTTGTCTGCCGCTGGCCCCGAGCCCGCCCACGCGGTCGACTTGTTCCCACTCGACGACGCGCTCTCGGGGCTTGCCGGTGGCGCCGCCGACATCGTCGAGAAGGGCTTTGAGTTCGTCATCGGAAAGCTGTTCGGCGGCATCTCCGGGGCAATCTCGAAGGCGCTCGTCGTCTGGCTGACGGCCGTCCCGAACTTCTCGCCCCGGACCAGGATCGCCGAGCTGCGCGAGTTGACGACGGCGCTGGCATTTGGACTGGCGTTCGCCGTCATCACGATCGCCGTGATCCGTTACTGGGTCGCCGGGCTGTCGAGTTCGGGAACGGGCGGGCTCGAGGCGGTCGAAGGGATCAGCCGCACGGTCGGAGCGCTGCTGTTGATCCTGATCTGGCCATGGCTATTCCACAACGGGGTCGCGGTCACGAACCAGGCGACTGCCGCCCTGCTTGGCGACCCGCGGGTGCTGAACTCGATCTCCGGCTCGCTCACCAGAGCGCTAGCGGTCGGGGTCGGCTCGAACGCTCTACCCGGGATCGGCTGGATCATCTCGATCATCATTGCCCTCGCGGGCGCGGGGCTGACGCTCGCGCTGGTGCTGATCAAGGTGGCGTGCAACGCGGCGCTGGCCCTGCTGTATGTGGGCATGCCGATCGCGCTCGTGCTGTGGCCGATCGAGGAGACGGCGTGGCTCGCCCGCTTCGCCGCCAAGGCGCTCGTGGTAGTGCTGCTTGTGCCGTTCATTTGGGCTCTCTGTTTCGCGGTCTTCGGGGCGATTGGCGCGGAGGCGCTCGGGTTTGGTGACGTCACCAAGAGGGGGCTGCTCCAAGACGGGATCGTCACGCCGGTTACTGCGATCGGGCTTCTGTACCTGTGCTTGGCGATCCCGCGCCAGCTGCTGCGAGCGGCCGCGGTGGGGCCGGGCGGCGCGGGCGGCGCCACCGCCGGTGTCGCGAAGACCCTCACGCTCGGGGTCGCGACGCGCGGACTCGGCAACGCCGTACTCGGTGGCGGCGCGGCTGCGGGGCCCGCCCGCGGCGCACCCGACCTCGCCGGCTCCGCGGGGCGACCGGACCAGCCCCGGTCGAACGGGCCCCGGGCCAACACGCAGCCCATGCCGGCGCTGGCCCCCGCGACGAGCGGGGCCGCCCGGCCGCCCGGTGTGCCGACCGGGGCGAACTCCGCCCTGCTGCGGGAACGCCGCCCGGCAGACATTGGATCGACAGGGCCTGCCGCTCATTCCTTGCCCCCGTCCGGCGAGCGGGCTGGCCGCTCGATTGTGTCTGCAGGGGTGCGCCTGGCCACGCTTCCGGGCGACCGGGACGCAATCGCGAGGGCGCATGCTGCAGCGCGCCAGATCGCCGCGGCCAACGACGCCAGGCCGGCCCCCGAGCGCCAGCGGATCGCCTCGCAGGGGGTGCGCGCGCTATCGCCTGAGCTGCGCGACGCCGTTGGCCACATACAGGTCGCCCACCAGAGCGCGCCGGCACGTCAGGAGCTGTTCCTCGCCCAGATGGCCGCGCCGCTTGAGGGCGAGAGTCGCAGCCAGTACAACGCACTGACAACGGTGATGTCGGCGACGCCCGAGCAGCGCGCCGAGGCGCTGCGCGAGGTGCTCGGACCGCCGGACCGCGGTTTCAGGCGGGCGCCGGCCCGGGCCGCGGCGCGGCAGCCGAGCGGAGACAGGCCGGCGGCGCCGGGTGGGGACGCCGTGCCGCCGCCGCGACGCCCAGGGGCGGGCCCGTGAACGTCGCCTACAAGCACCTCGAGGCCAGGCTTAGGATCGGCGAGCTGACGCTCGCCCAGTGGGCCGGCCTGTTTGCCGGCGTGATGCTGACGATCGGCTGGGGCGTTTACCTGTCGCCGCTACCGCCGACGCTGACCCTCGTCACTGCGATCTACCTCGGCGGCGTCCCGATTGCTGCGGTCTTCCTGGCGAGCTTCTCCGAGTTCGACTTGTGGCTGCTCGTCGGTTCGGCGCTGCGCTGGCACCGCCTCGATGGGCGCTTTCTGCCCGGGCCGGGCGACGCTGCTTCGGGCTACCGGCTCCTCCCGCCAGTCGATGAGACACGGCACAGCATCCGCGAACAGGCGACGGCGCTTGATCTGGTGGCGCTTTGGGAGTCGTGAACCGGACAATCCCGGCGCGCGAGCCGCCGGTCGTGCGGCAGGCAGGCGAGTTGCTGGCCGTCGAAGCCATCGACCGCACCGGCCTGGTGATCACGAGCGAGGGGGCGTTTGTGCGCCTGCTCGAGGTCGTACCCCCGAATCCACTGATCATGTCCGCCGAGGACCGCCAGAGGACGGCCGGGGCGTTCTGCCACCTGGTCGGCCGCTTGCGGCCCGACCAGAGCCTGCAGTTCTACGTCGAGGCGCGGCCGGTGAACCTGTCGGAGATCATGGCCGGCGCGCGCGCCGAGGTCGAGCGCTGTTCGGGCGCTGCTCCCGTCGCGGGGCATAGGGCACACGACGGGCTCGCGCTGTCGCGCTGGCGGCTGGAGGCCGCAATGGAGGAGTCGCTTTGCCTGCACGCCGACGAGCAAGCGGCGATGCGGCTGCGCGCCTACGTGGCGGTGCCCTATCTGCCGCCTCAACAGCTCGCGCGCGGTCTTCGAGCTCAGCTGCGTCCCGGCGTGCGGCTCGGAACGGCACCGCTCGAACGGGACCTGAAGACCCACCGGCGGCTGGTGCGCGAGTCGCTCGCCCACGTGGACGCGATCCGCTCCGAACTCGAGGCACTGTCGCTGCCAACGCGTCTGCTCAACGGCGAGGAAGTCGTGTCGCTCCTGTGGGCAAGGTTCAACCCTACGCTCGCCGACGCAGGCCGCAGGCCTGCCCCGTCGCGCACCGAGGTGGTCGGCGAGCTCGACACGGCGGTCGAAGCCCAGGAGGCGCGCAAGGCCGCGCTCGCGCTGCGTTCGCTGGTCGCCCAGTCGAGCGTCGACTTCGAGCGCTCCAAGCACTTCGTCGAGGTCGATCGCGACATCGAGCAGACCATCTACGCCGCCACCACCGCAGACGCGACCTACATGGGCTGGCTAATGGGGGCGATGATGACCCGACAGCCGTACACGCTGTCGGTGTTCGTGCACGCGCTCGACCGGCGGCGCGAGCGCCAGCGGTTGAAGCTGGGCTACCGCCGCATCTTCTCGATCAACCGCGGCGCGGAGTCGCGCGGGCGGGTGCCAGACTTCGATCGCTACGCGCAAGAGCAGGAGCAGGAGCGGCTGCTGGCGGAGATGGCCGGGCACGAGCGCGCCGGCCTCTACCGGGTGTCTATCTACCCATCGCTGCGTGTGCGGGGTCCGGAGGCCGATCCGGCGTTGCTGGCGGAGGCGGTCGACTTCTGCGCCGACCAGATCCAGACTTCCTCAGATTGTCGGGTCCACCGCGGGGAGTTTCAGCAGTCGGCGCTGTGGCCGTCGACGCTGCCGCTCGGCCGCGACGTCGCCGGACGGTCGCGCAAGTACGCGACCCGCAACGTGGGCGACACCGTCCCGCTGCTCGGCACCAGCTGCGGCTCGCCGTCGGGGATCCCGTTCGCGTTCGCGGAGCCCGGCCGGACGCTCGAGCGGCTCAACCCTTTCGACCGCGCCCATGCGAACTACACGATGCTGATCAACGGCCGCTCCGGTTCGGGCAAGACGCTGGCGGCAAACGTGATCCTGGCGCGTTCGATCGCCCAGGGGGCCCGAGCGTTCGTGGTCGACCGGGCGGGCCACTACGAGACCCTCACGCGGCTCATCGACGGCGCTCGCCAGGTTGAGATTGGTGCCGACGACTCGGCCTGGGCTATCAACCCGTGGGACGTAGGCGACCCCGCCGAGGTGTCGCTCGAGAAGATCAGCTTCCTCGTCTCACTGCACGGCGTGATGATGGGCGACGAGGGCCTGACTACCCTGGAGCGCTCCCAGATCGGGGCTGCGATCCGGGCCGTGTACGCGAAGGCGGCGGCCTTCGGCGCCACCCCGCGCGAGTCGCTGCTGCGCGATGAGCTGCTCGAGCGAGCTGACGCCGAGCGCGCCGCGGGTGCCGCCGACCTCGCCACGGTGCTGCGCAACCTAGCCGAGCGGCTCGGCGAGTTCTGCGGCGACGGCTCCTACGCCTACCTGCTCGACCGCGAAACTACCGTCGCGCCAGACGCCCAACTGCTGGTGTTCGACACCCGCCGCTGCCCCGAAGTCGTGCTCAAGCCGGTGATGTTCTCGATCGTCGAGTACATCACCCGGTCAGTGGAGGCGCACCGCGACGCCCACCGCGACGTGGCCGCTGCCCCCGGGGCACCGCTGTTCGCAGGTCGCTCGGCGTTGCTGATCGACGAGGGCTGGCACCTAGTCGGGCGCCGCGAAACCGGCGAGTACGCAAACGACCTCGCCCGCCGGGCCCGCCACCTCGGCCTGTTCCTGGTCGTGATGTCCCAGTCGATGTCCGACTTCGCGACTGAGTGGGGCCAGGCGCTGATCCGCAACTCGACGATGCAGCTGTTTCTCGGTCAGCACCCGGATGAGTTGCCGTTCGTGCAGGACGCGCTGCGGCTGTCCGACGAGGAGACGGCCCTGATCGGCCGGCTCAAGACCGTCAAGGGGTCGCATTCGCAGATGTTCTGGGTGAACGGCACTCGCGGCCGCGGGCAGGTGGCGCTACGGATCGGGCCGACCGAGTATTGGTGCTTCACCTCCGACCCGGTGCGCGACGTGCCGCTGCGCGACCGGCAGATCCGCGACCACGACGGCGATGTGTGGGCTGCGGTCGCGGAACTTGCCCGCGCGCACAACCCGGCCATCGGCGACCGGGCCGCCTGAACCGGGGCGCGTTCGGTGACGCTGTCGGCGAAGGTCGCAGCGGCCGGGGTGGGGACTCGAGGCGGACGCGCGGCGCTTGACGCAGAGACCGGCGCCAAGCTCCTCGGCGCGGCGCTGGTCGCGCTCCTGGGCGTGCTGGTGCTGGTCCTCGTGCCGGTGATGCTGGTTGGCGGCGCCGCGACCAGCTGCCAGAACCAAGCGGAAACCAGGTTCGGGCCGGACGAACCCGAGCTCGAGGCGATGGAGATCGCGGTCCGCGTCCACGAAGTGGGGACCGCGATGCGGGTCCCGCGGCGACACATCCTGGCCGCCTTCGCCACGGTAATCGTCGAGGCCGGTGGTGGGGCGACGATGCGCAACCCCATGTGCTACGGCCCGGGCGAATGCGATGCCGACTCGGTCGGCGCCTTTCAGCAGCGCAACATCCCTCCGTGGAACCGCCGCAACCGCCGCAACGTACGCGAGGCCGCGCGCAGCTTCTACGAGCAGGCGCGGACCGCGGATCGCCCCGGCATGCCGCTCGGCGACCTCGCCCAGGCCGTGCAGCGCTCCCGCTACCCGGACCGCTTCGCAGTTGCCGTTCCGCGCGCCGCCTGGTTCCTGGAACGGGTGCTCAAGCTCGCCCCGCGCCGCTACGCCCGGCTCGCCGGCGACTCCGGGCTCGGGTATGCCTCCGACGCGAAGCGCGGAGCTACCCGCTTCGCCGCCGCGGCCGCCGCTGGGCAGGGCCGCCTGGGCGCGGCCGCTCGACGCGAGCCCGCGGCGGACGTTAGAAGGCTCGCGTGGCCGACCGTAGAGGGGCCGGTCGTAAGCCCCTTCGGCCCGCGCTGGGGCCGCATGCATGAGGGAATTGACATTGCCGCGCCCAGCGGCGCCCCGATCGGCGCGGCCGCGAGCGGGGTGATCGTGCTCAGAGGCTTCGTGTCCGGCTATGGCAACTACATCTGCATTCGCCACGCTCCGCGCTTCTCCACCTGCTACGCGCACATGTCGGCCCTGGGCAAGCAGCCGCATGGTGCGACCGTCCCGCAGGGGACCGTCATCGGCTGGGTCGGCTGCACCGGGCACTGCCTCGGACCACACCTCCACTTCGAAACCCGGCTGTCGGGCAGTGCGGCCGACCCCGCCGTCGACCCGATCCCATACCTGCAGGGAGCCCAGGTCCCCCAAGCGAGCGAGGGCGCGGGCACCGAGCCCGCCACGTGCATGCCGGAGACGGGGGGCCGGCCGGTTTCCACCGCCGGCGGCGAGTTGGCATGGCCCGCGAATCGGGCCGGCCTGATCATCGGCCGCGCAAACGTGCCCGGCTCGACGCACGATCCGAACGCCTGGCCGGACAACTGGCAGTCTGACAACGCGCTCGACATAGCGCTCCCCCTCGGCACACCGATCGTCGCTGTTGAGGACGGGGTGATCTGCCCGAGCTGCGGCTTCGGTTCCTCCGGCTCAGGCGGCAGGTTCGCTGGCGCGCGGCTGACCCTCAACATCCGCGCAAACCAGGTCTACTACGCACACCTGCTGCGGATCTTCGCCCGACCCGGCGAGTGGGTCAGGCGCGGCCAGGTGGTCGCCACGTCCGGCAGCGCCAACGGGGTGGCGCACCTCCACATCGCCGTGCTCAACGGCGAGCCGCTACTCCTGATGGCGCCGCGGAGGGGGCCCGCCCGCCTCGCCTGACACGACAACCGCGCGAAGGACGCCTAGATGCGACGCGCGCTCACAGCCCTCGCCGCCGCCGCGGCCATCGCCGGTTGCGGAATTGACGACCCGTACCGCGGCGACGACCGGCAGGTCGAGAGCGTCGGCGACGCCCGGCCCCCGGCCGACGATCGACCTCCCGGAAGCCTCCGTACACCGGACCCGCCGGGCGAAGAAAGCGACGAAGCGATCCGCACGGCGGTGCGTTACGCGCTGGCGCAGGGCAACTGGTCGTGGCGCACCTTCCGGGCCCAGTACGCGCAGATGCGCGCCCTCGCTCATGGCGAGCTCGCCAGCGAACTCGAGGCCAATCCGCCCGACCAGGATGTGCTGCTCGGGCTCGAGCGGGAACGGCAGACCAACAGCGCTCGGCCCGTCGCCGCGACCAAGACACAGAACGGCGCAGTGATCGTCGTGCTCCGCGAACGCGCCGGCGCCCGGGGTGTGATCGACCAGGCGCCCGCCCACCGCGTCTACAGGGCGACCGTTGTGGACGCCGACGGCGCGCCAAAGGTGGCCGCGTGGCAGCTTCTGCCCTGAGCGCGTCACACCGCGCCAAGACCGCCCCACGGATGGCGGGCCAGGGCCGCGACAGGCTCACGGGTGCCTCCCGGTTGGGCACGCTTGGCTTCGACAGGCTCGGCGGGCCGGCGCTTGCCATCTGCTCACTCTGCGGTGGCGCCGGCGCGTCGACGCTCACTCACCTGGTCGCCGCCAGCGCCGCCCGGCTCTCCAACGCCCCGGTGCTGGCCTGCGATGCCGGCGCCGTCACGCCCGGTCTCGAGATCTACGCGGCAGCCGCCTGCGACCACTCGCTCGCCGAGCTCGCCGACTGCGTCGCCGTGGGCGAGCGCCCGCCCCGCGCGCCGGTCGTGATCGTCGACCACGGCCTGCGCGTGCTGGCAGCCGGGCCAAGGCCCGGCCTCGACGGCGACCCTAGGGGGCTGCAGCGGGTGCTCTCGGACGCCCGCGACGCACATGGGCTCTGCGTGCTCGACTGCGGCACGCTCGCGCGGCCCGCCCAACGCGCCGCCGCCAAGGCGTCCACCCATCTGGCCTGGCTGGTGCCCGCGACCCTCAGCGGCATCGCACGCGCCAGGGCAGCGCTGCGGGTCCACAGCGCTGGCCTCACGGCCCACGAGCTGGTCGTAGCCCGCAGCGACCCTGCGGGGCGCCGGCCGCCGATGCGGGAGCTCACTCAGGTCGCCGACGAGCGCGCCGCACCGCTAGTGCTGTTCCCCCACATCCCCGACCTCAGCGAGGCACCGTTCGAAGAGCGGATCGAGACCGCACAGCTCGCGCTCGAGGCGCTCGGGACGCTGCTGTCGAGGTGAACGCCAGCGGCCGGCTCGCGCGCCGCGCTGCCCTGGCCGCAGGCCTGTTGACCGCCACTGCTGCTGCGTTTGCCGCGATCGTCCACCTGCTGGCCGCGGACACGGCACGCCACGCGCTCGGGTTCACCTTCCCGGGGGTGCCCGACCGGCCCGGCGAGGCGGTCGCGATCGTGGCTAACAACGCCCATCCCGCTGCGGCCATCATGGTCGCCTCGGCCGTGCGCGGACTCCCATCCGCGGGGGCGCGCGACACACCGCTCTACGCGCTCGCGGCGGGGTTCTGCGACGCGCTCGTCGCTCTTCTGTGTCTCACCAACGTCGCCGTGGTAGGCGGCGCGCTCGGCGCCTACGGCGCCCGCATGGCCTGGGCGCTGCTTCCCCACGGGCCGCTCGAGCTTCTCGCGTTCGTGCTTCCGCTAGGCCTTTACCTAGACGGGCGGGTTCAGCCCGCCCGTTGGCGTTCGATCGTCTGGACGGCGACGGGCTGCTTGGTGCTGCTGACCGTGGCAGCGGTCGCCGAGACCTACGGCTGACCCCGTTCGTGTATCTATCCTCGCCGGAAGCTCGGACCTAGGCTACCTTCCCTGACGCTACCATGACGCTCGCTCGTCCTGAACCGATCGCGGCACGGCGCCCACCGCGTGCGAGACACTACTCGCCACCGGGAACCTGGACGCGCGAGCGAGTGCTTGACGCGCTGCGCGCCTGGTATCGCGAGACCGGTGGCGCACCGCGCAGCTACGAGTGGTCGCCGGGTACCGGCCGCGCCCTCGGTCAGCTTCCCGGCACGCCGGTTGCGTGGGAACGGCGCTACCCGCGCTTTCCGGGGACGATGGCCGTCTATCGCTGGTTCGATTCGTGGTCCGAGGCGCTCCGAGCTGCGGGCCTCCCTGCCGCCGAACCGGTCACACACGATTTGCCGCCGGTCGAGCGAGTCGAAACCGCGCGTCGCCTCGCTCGGCAGGGACACTCCCTTAGCGCAATCGCCGACCTGCTCGGCGTCGCGAGGCGCACGGCACGCGAGTACCTAGTCTCCGGCCACTGCCCGCGCTGTGGGCAAGCCAAGGCCAGCAGGCGCTCCGAGACGTGTGCGTCGTGTTCACGTCGCGCGCCCCGGGCGCGCGCCTACGATCGCGCGACCGTCCTCGCCCGGCTTAACGAGTGGTACGAGGAAACCGGCGAGAGTCCCGCCTGGAGCGACTGGCGACCGAGCAAACAGGGCGGGCCTAACCGCTTCGAGCGAGAGTGGCCGCGCTGGCCCCCGGCTGGAGCCGTCAGAGCGGCCTGCGGAAGCTGGAACGCTGCGCTCGCGGCCGCGCGACTGCCGCGCCACCGTCACCAGTGGTCCCACGAGCGCATCGTCGCAGCCATGCAGCGCTGGGCCTCTGAGCACGGGGCACCGCCGACTAGTGCGCAGTTCGACCGTCAACCGGACCGCGCACTCTGGCCCTCCTCGGCCCAGGTCGCCGCCCGCTGGGGGAGCTTCAGCGCCGCCCTCGAGGCGGCAGGCTTCGCGCCGCGGCGCCGAGAGTGGACGCTCGCGGAGATCCCCAGCGCGCTGCGCGCGCTTCGGTCCGAGCTCGGCCGCCAGCCGACAATCGAAGACCTCCACGCCGCCGATCGCGCCCGCTACCCGGCACCGGCGACGGTGCAACGGCGCTACGGGTCGTGGCGCCGAGCCCTTGACGACCTGGGCTGGAAAGCGCCGTGGACCACCGCGACGCGCGAGGACGTCGGCCGCGCGCTGCGAGCCTTCCACGCAGCTCACGGTCGCCCGCCGAGCGCTCGCGAATGGCAGCACGCCCACCGCCGCCCTGTGCTCGGCACGATCGTTCGTCTCTACGGCTCCTGGGCGGCCGCGCTCCGCCACGAGCTCACGAGCGCAGCCAGCTGAGAAGCGTCGAGAGTCGTCGACGAACTCGAGCGACGCATTGACCAGCGTGGGGTCGTTTACAGCGGCCAGGCGGACACCCCCTCGGCGCCCAAGCCAACGTGGCGCCTTCGCCAAGATCCCTGACCTGATCGAGGTCCGTGGGGACCAGTCACAAGCCCCTGGCAAGTAGGCCGGGTCGGAGGCCGGTCGACTGGGTGGGCTGGGTACCGCAGCGCGTATCGCCTCGTTCTCCCCCGCCGAGGCCCCCGTCAGGTCGATCGGCGCTCCCTGCGGCCGGAACGCGCTTCCGGCTGGGCGCGCTGACGACCCCGACGCTCTGTCAGAGGCGCGCCCCGGAGTCGCACGTGCGCTCACGTTCGAGAGGGCAGCGATCCGTCGGAGTCACCTGCCGACGGGGTCCAACAGAAGCGAGGGCCGCGACCACGAACAGAAGGTGGTTATGCCCGGCGGCACCTTGATCGTCCTCACGCTCCTCGCCGCGTTCGCGGTAGCCGGGGCGACGCTCGCGACCAGGCTTCCCGACCTCACCCGGACGATCGAGCAGGCCCACCCCTCGCTCAAGCGGGGCCAGCCGCGGCCGGAGGCTGAGCGGCGGCGCCGCGGGCCCGCCCGGCCGTCCCCAGGTCAGCGGCGGCCGGCGGCGGGACCGGATACCTCAAAGCGGGCCTTAGAGCCGCGGCCGCCGCGAGCGACCGGTGATGAGCTGGGCCTGCCGCCGGTCCTGCTTGTGGTTGTCGCTGAGCTCGCTCTCGGGGGGCTGGCGCTGGTCGGCGTCGCGGGCGCGCTGGCCTGCAAGCGGCTGCGCAACCGTCGGCGGCGCCCCTACGAGCGCTACGAGATCCACCTGTCCAACCACGACGAGGCCAAGCCCCAAGACCTCGAAGACATGGTCGAAGGCATCGCGAACGTGCTGCGAGCGCTGCCGGTCGAGCGGGCGCGAGACGGCCAGCCGTTCTGCGCGTTCGAGCTCCACTACGGCTACGACGTCGACGGCCAGAAGGTATGGACGCCATGCCTCCTCTGCCCACCCGGCCACGTGGCTGCGCTGGGCGGGGCGATCTCGGCGGCTTATCCCGACGTGCGGGTCGGCTACCGCTTCGAGCCCAAACACAACCCCATCACGGGGCGGGTGGCGGTTCCCGGGGCGGTGATGCGGTTCCGCAAGGACCGCCCCTTCGTGTACCCGCTCGCCTCGGATAGCGCCTCCGGCAGAAAGGACGCGAGCCCGTTGATCGAGGCGATCGCGCAGATGCAGTGCGCGGTTGACAGACCTTCGACGGTGAGGCTGCAGGTCACTCCCGCGCCGGCCTTCATGGAACGTTTCGCCCGCCACCTCCTGCGGCGCGAGGAGAACAAGCTGGTGGGCTTGACAAGGTGGGGCGTGAGGGGCGGTGTGAGGGGCGGGCTTGGCTCCGAGCAGAACCGGGCGGAGATGCGCTCCGCCCAGGAGGTTACCAACCGGTCGATCCTTTACCTCGAGGCGCAGGTCGCCGCCGACGAGCCCGAGAGCTGCAAACGGGTCGCGGCGGCGCTGCAGGCGCGCCGGGGCGAGAACCGCCTGCAGCGACGGACGCTCGTGGTGCGCGCGGGCCTCTATCGGCGGCGCTTCCCGAACGCTTGCCCGCCGCTGCTGCCATCCCCGCGCAGCTTCGTCTCCGCCGCCGAGCTCAGCTTCCTGCTCGAGCTGCCCTCGGCGCGGGTGAAGAACGTGCCGGTACGGCGGACCACCGCCCCGCACATCCCTGGGCCACCCGAGGGGCTCCGGACCGACGACGAGGAGCTTGCGATCCCGGAGGTGTCCAAGGCCGCGGAGCGCAACGGCCAGGCGACCGGCGACGCACACGAGTGAATACCGCCATTCGATCCCGCCGATGGCCAAGGGGAGCCAGCCGGCCCGGAGAGCGGGCGGTGAGTGCGACCGCTACGCCACCACCGCCCGAGTTCCAGGAGCTGCCGCCCTATGCGGGACCGCTGCTCGCAGCGGTGAGGGCGTCCAACGGCGCGTTCACGATCCCGCTCCAGGATTGGATCGCCGGCGTGCTGATGGTGGGTGGCCAGGGCTCTGGGAAGAGCTCCGTAATGGTCAGACATGCCATCAACGCCACCCGCGACCCCCACGCGGCCGTGATCGTATGCGACCCCAAGACGACGCTCGCGAAACGGATGCTTGCACTGATCCCGCCCGACTGCGGTAAGCGGGTCTGGTACCTGAGGCTCGGCCGCCCGGCGTTTGGGATGTCGCCGCTCAAGGTCGACGCGCCATGGCAGGCGATCACCGACCTGATGGTCGAGGCGCTTCGCGACGTGATGGGTGACCAGCAGATCTTTCAATCCTCTCGGGCGGTGATCGAGCGCAGCACTACAGCGGCCCTGGCGCTCGCCGGCCAGCGGCGCAAGCCGCCAGAGATTGAGGATCTACGCGGCCTGATGCTTCCCGAGGAGCACGGGCTGCGAAACGAGGCGATCCTGGCGCTGAAGCGCTCCAGGGGCCTCGACCTGGTGGCCGACTTCTTCGAGGTCGAGCTACCGGGAGAGCTCGAACACAACCGAGCCGCGATGCGCCAGCGGCTGCAGGCGCCACGCAACAAGATCGACGCGCTGCTCAACGCTGAGTCGCTCCGCGTCTTCTTCAACCACCCGTACGAGCTGCCGCTCGGCGAGATCGTCCGCAACCGGGACGTGCTGGTGATCGACGCCGACGTCGCCGCGACCGGCGACGAGAACGCGCGGCTCGTGCTCTCGTTCATCCTGCGAGAGCTCGAGGTGGTGATGAACCAGCAGCTTGCGAGCGATCCAGCCGAGCGATCGCGAGTGCACCTATTCGTCGACGAGGCCGACTTCGTCCTGAACGAGACGCTCGCTCGGATGCTCGCGAAGCACCGTGAGTCCGGCCTAACGGTCACGCTCGCCCTGCAGTACATGGGCCAGTTGCGCGAGGAGGTTGTGCGAGAGGCAGTGGAGATGCTCGCTCAGTCCCGCTACCTGTTCCGCATCTCCGACCCGCTTGAGGCCGAGGTCGCCACGAGGCTCGCGCACGCGGTGCTCTTGCCGCGGGTCGACACGGACCCGGACTCGCGGGCACGGATGCGGATCGCCCCCGAGGTGGCACTGTCGCTCGAGCGCTTCTACTGCATCGCGAGCTGGATCACAGGCGGCAGCCGCATCCCGGCCTTTATCGGACGCACCTACCCGATTCCGCCGGCGTACGGCTACACCGACCACCACCGGGCGCGCCAGGCCGAGGTGGTGGGCGACTACCCGGAGCGGCTGATCGAGGAGCGCGAACTCGCCCGTTTGGGTACCCAAGACACCACGCGAGACGGCGAACCCGAGCCGGACACCGACGACGAATCCGTGTCACCGCCTCTCGACCCACAGTCGAGCCGGCGCGCGGCGACTGCCTCTAAGGGCGCCGGCATCGACGCCGAACCGGTAGGCGACCCTGCCGAAGCGCACGACAAGCTGCGACCGGAGTACGTGCCCGCACCGCCATCCCCGCCGCGGGCTTTCTCCCGGGACCACCAGCGGACACCCGCACGGCGGGCGGCTGGCCCATCCACGGCCATCCCGCGGCCGGCGGCTGGCCCCGACTGGCGTCTCATACCGGAGAGCCACACACGCAACCTGTTCGCCGCGTTCAAGCCCGCCGACGAGGCCCCGCGGGGAGAGGCCCCGCAGAGCATCCGGAATCTCGCCCGGATCGACCGCATCATCGGCATCGGCGCAATCAACCAGCAGCACTCCGACAGACCGGTCCGACTCTCCGACGCGGACATGGCGGCGCTCCTGCTGCTCGATCGGTTTGGCGCCTTGATGAAGCTGCAACTCGAGCACCTGTGGGCGAGCCCCCGGTCGGCCAACAACGCGCTCGCACGGCTGTGGCGCGCCGGTCTCCTCGCTCGTGCCGAGGTCGAACTGCTCGACCGCGGCGCCGAGCGGAAGCCGCACGTCTACGTGCTCACCCGCGAGGGCTTCGAGACGGCAAAGAACCCGCCCGGCCGTCGCCAACCGGCCATCCACCGCCGCCGGAAATGGCGGGCCGTCGAACTCGGCAAGGGGTTGCGACTCGGCCACGACCTGCACGCGGTCGAGTGGCTGTTCGCCTTCCACCGAATGTTCGGCGAGGTCTGCACCCAGTTCTGGCGCACCCCGCGGCTTGCGACCGGCCGCTTCCAGCCGCCGCGCGTCGACTCCGGCCGTGGCCGCCGGCGCGACTTCCGGATCGGTGACCTCAAGCTGCCCAGGCACCTCACCGTGGCCGGACTCGCAACCTACGAGTTCGCTGAGTTGAAGCCCGACCTATCGATCGAAGTGTCGATCAAGACGGTGCGACCGCCGCTCGTGACCGACCTGCTGGTCGAGCTGAACCGCAGCGGTGGGAGCAACCACAACCGCCCGAAGCTGGCCGCCTACGACGCGTTCCTTACCGGCTGGTGCCTGGGCCACCCACGTTACCGGCAGCGCGGCCACCGGCCAATCTTGCTGTTTATCGCTCGCGACACCGAGGATGCCATGGCCGTGCTGCGCGTGGCGGACGAGGTGATGGTGGGCCAGTTCGGTGTCACCGGCACTGACGATCCCACCCGCTGGTACTACGCCGGTCGCGACCACCTGCTAGTGATGGAGGAGGAGGAGATCCACCATGGCTCGATCAGGTGCTGGGCACTACCGCCGCTTCCCGCGCACGTTCGGCGGGACGTGGAGGGCACGGACGAGTTCATCCCACGGCGCGTCTCACTATTGCCCGAGCAGATGGCCCGTCGCCGCTGACCCCATCCCTTCGGCTTCGTAGAGCTGGTCGCGCTGTGCTTCCAGTTCAAGCGCCGCGGCTGGCCGCTGAGAACCCGCGCACAGGCCCGATCCGTACGCCGCTGCCCGAGTGCGACGAGCTGGCCCGGGCCACCTGAGCGGCACGGGCCCAACCGACGAGGAAAGGAGAGCGATGGCCATGGAGAGCCAGCGCGCCGGCGAGCTCCGCTACGCGGTGATCGCCGAGATCACGACCGAGGATGAGTTCAACCCGCGCAGCAGGATCGACGAGGAGGCGCTCACTGCGGCGGGAGTCGCCCCCGGTTTGGAGGGCGCCGACGAGAAGGCGCAGAAGGAGCTGCGGCGCGAGCGCGCGGAGCAGGTGGCGGCGCGCGGCGCCAACCTCGACCCGCGGGCGTGCTCCGTCCCTCAGCACCGCCTTGGTGAGCGACTAGGATTACAGCTGCGCCTCCGACAGCCAAGGCGGCCGCACTGACAAGCCCGATCTGGATGCTAGCGGCGAGGGTTTCAGGGCTTCCTGAGAATGGCCGATGAGTGTCGTGAACCAGAGTCGTAGTAGCAATCAGGAGCGCGGGACCGACCGACGCGCCGATCTGCTGGCCAGTCGTAAGCGCCCCACTTACGAGTCCTTGGTCCTCGTCGCGAAACCCCGCAGCAGCTATCGTGGTAACTGCCACGGTAGCGACTACATGGCCGAACCCGAATCCGGCTATCCCGACGAGGAGCATGGTCCAGGTGGGGGCGGCCGGTGAGATGGTCACTGTCACGGCGCTGAGTCCTTGAGCAATAAGACCAAAGGAGCCTGTTCTCCGAGGTCCGAAACGGTCGAGCATGTATGGTGCCAGCAATCCGGCGACCAAGGCGAGCGCGCCAAACGCAGTGAATGTGAGGCCGGTGCCGAGCGCTGTAAAACCAAGTACGCGCTGCATGTAGAGCGTAAGTAAGTAGGTCATACCCACAGCGCTCGCAACGGTGAGCAGGGCGGCTGCTGAAGCTACGACCAAGTTTCGCCGTCTAAGTAGGGTGGGCGGGAACAGCGGCTCGGGCGCACGGCGCTCAATCAGCGTGAAGCCAATGCTAGCGAGGAGCAACGCGATGCAGACACCGACTAGCAACGGCGACGGGTTACCGTCATTCGATAGCTGCATCAGGGTAAGCACGACGAGCGTGACGCCGGAAGTTGTAGCAAGTGCACCTGCTACGGTGAAGCGTCGGCCGCGAGAGGGGCGGCCGTGGGCGGGGAGCACGGTGTTAGCGATGAGGGCTGCGGCGCCCGCGGCTGGAGCTGCGACGAGGAGAGCCCACCGCCACGACAGGATGGTGCCTATGACGCCGCCCAGAATCACTCCTAGCACGAACCCCATTGTGAGAGCGGTCCCAAGGGCGGCGAGTGCGCGGTCACGTGATCGACCTTCCGCGAAAACGACACTGATCAGTGCCAGAGCGGCCGGGGCTGCGCAAGCTGCGCCGACTCCCTGAGCCGCGCGCGCGGCGACGAGCATCGTCGGCGAGGTGGCTATTCCGGCGGACAAGGTCCCTAGCGCAAGGACGACGAGACCACCGATGAGTAATCTCCGCTGTCCAAATATGTCTCCGGCTCGTCCGCAGGCGAGCAGCAACCCGCCGAAGGTCAGGGAGTACGCGCTGAGCACCCACTGCAGGCCGGTGAGAGAGAATCCTAGGTCATTGCCGATCTCGGGCAAGGTCACGCTGACGATGGAGAAATCCATCGTGATCAAGAACTCGACGCTGCAAAGGAGGGCCAAAGCTGTTGTTGGCGCTTGAGCGGGCGTTCTCGGCGTAGATTGCCCGCTCTCGGTCAAACTCAACGGCTCTGGTTGACCGGCGCGGCCGGCCGGCCGTACCAGAAGTCCAGCGGCGCGGGGAATTGCCCGACCCCACCGAGTGCTCGGTTAATGAGTGGAAGCTCCGCCAGGGATACCTGACACTCGGGAGAGGCGAGGAAGCGCTGGACTCCCTCCCGTGTAGGGTCGGCACGCGAGAAGTCGTCGGCCCCGGCCCGCAAGCCGGCCTCATCCCAGTGTGTAGTCTGCCAGCTCACGGGCGCCTGGCTGCGTACGGTGCTAATGATGGCGTCAAGGTCATCACTGCGGGGAAACCCGGAGACGCCTAGGAAGCCGCGCGTGCGCTCGGCGAGTAGCAGACCCATCACGTATGAGAGCTTCCACGGCCAAGAGCGCTTAGTGCGAGATCGGCGCGTCTGTTCCAACTGCTGAGCGGTGATCGCTACAAACTCGACAACGAGGTCGGCGGCGCCCTCCAACGCCGGGTTGTGCCATTGGAGCATTTCCCACTTGTTGGTAAACACCGCGGCACAGAGATCAAGCACCGGATAGGCACGTGACGCGTTCCACCAGCCCCATACGTGCGAGCCCTCGTAGCCAAAGTGAAACTGCGTCTGGTCGACTTTGCCCATGACCACGCCCAGGCCAGCGAACCAATCGGCGGGTACATCTGGGTCCGAGATGGCCGTCTGGGGTGTGAGCATGTGTTGCACCGTCTCTGGTGCCAGTATCGCGGTGCGGCGCGGGCCCGTCGGGTGAAGCAGTGCGGACAGGAGGCGAACCTGATCGCCAGGTGTAGTCAGTAATGTGCAGCTCGGATACGAGCCTTGATAAAAAATTGGGCTAGGTAGTGTCACTTGGCCAAAGCCGGCGTAGCCAGTCGAGACCTGCGCTAATACGTCAGCTGGCAGATGCGGCGGCGCTTGAACCGGCGGAAACCAGGTCGATCGCAAGTCAAGTGCGTCGATGATGTGGCGCCTGACATACTCGGTGAACGGCAAGCGCTCGGGGTTCGTTTGCTCGACCAGACTCCCTAGACAGGCGATTCCGAGGTTCGAGTATTGATGCCTCTCGCCTACCTTAGCGGTCCATCTGGGGATCGTGCCCCCATATTCCCGCAACGTCGGTCGGCGGAGGGTGCTGTGGAGAAACTCCGCCAGCCGCGGTGGTGGGGTGAGGTAACAGTCCGTTGTATCGGGCGCGAGCCCGCTTCGGAACGTGATGAGGTCATAGAGCGTAACCTCACGTTCCCCGAGCGGATTGGCGAGCGGAAGCTTCGGCAGGTAGGAGACCAGTGGATCGTAGAGTCCTATCACGCCGCGTTCGACCAGCTGCAGAACGGCGATGCATGTATACAGCTTTGACATCGACGCGCCCCGCGTTAGGGTGGAAGGCGCCATTGGTCTGCGATGCGCGATGTCGGCCAAGCCGAAGCCCGCTTCCCAGATCACCTGCCCTCGTCGTGCTAGGGCGATGTTGAGCCCAGGCGTATTCGTCACCTCTAAGGCTTGAGGGACGAACCTGGCGACCTCGGCGATCAGCCGCCGATCATGCTCGTCGACGGCTTCCGCGACGGACTCGCGAACTGGTGTCCGGCTAGTCACCGCCACGTTTCGCACAGGTTGGTAGCTCACGCCCTTAAGAGCGATCGATCGAACGGTGGATGCGCGGGGCCGCCCAACGACCACAATCGACGGATCAGCGGCGCCGCGATCGTTGCGGGGGTGTTTCGGTTCTCGACGTCGAAAGATCGCTGCTCGACTCCTGCGCTGGAGTTGGCCGGCGCGTAGCCGATTTCACGGCGAGCGGATCAGCCAGTCCGCAAGTAAGGCGAACTGATCGCGTCACTACGAATGACCTCTCAAGCGTTGCTAGCGCCGCTCGGAGGGCGATTCAGGCCTGACTCGCCTTCGCTGTCAGGGTCGGTCTCCCGACGTGGGTGAGGCGCTACGGCTACTGGCCGCA
>Ga0187894_10002637_pt1 | contig 21174 bp, 18 predicted proteins | sample GBC1701081metaG_FD_136650 | JGI IMG/M metagenome (GOLD analysis project Ga0187894, IMG submission 136650) | White microbial mat communities from a lava cave in the Kipuka Kanohina Cave System on the Island of Hawaii, USA - GBC170108-1 metaG ...
AGCCGGTAGAGGTTCCCTCGCGCCCGGGCGTAGACGCGCGCGTCGTGCGGATCGACGTCGTCCGGCAGGTCGATGTCGGCGCGGCCGACGTGCAGGAAGCTCACCGGGTTGCCGGCGGCGAGGGCCACCGCCTCGCGCCGGGTCACCACGTCGTAGGGCGGCGCGGCCACGCGGGCGGCCAGCGCCGGAGCGGGAAGCACAGCGCGAAACGGATGAAGGCGCATGGAAGGACCCTACCGTCGTGGAGCGCCAAGCGTCAACCGAAGGTCGGCGGACGCTCCCGTCAGGCGCGCGCCGGCGGGGCGGGCGCGCGCCGGCGTTGGTACGCTATCGGGCATGCTCGCGCCTCGGCGCCATCTCGATTCGCGCCTCGCCACTCGCTTCACCCGGTGACCACGCCCGATCCCCTTCTTCACCACGCCGCGATCGCCTGTCCGCGCTGTCACGCGGAGAATCCTCGACGCCATCGGTTCTGCAGCGAGTGCGGCCAGTCGCTCCTGCCCGCGTGCCCGCGGTGTGGATTCGCGCGCGAGCCGGACGCGCGCTTTTGCGGCGGGTGCGGCGAGCCGCTGAGCGCGCCCGCGCCGGCGGGCGCGCGCTTCGCCTCGCCCGAGGCCTACACCCCGCGCCATCTCGCCGAGAAGATCCGGACCTCGCGCGCCACCCTGGTCGACGAGCGCAAGCAGGTCACCGTGCTGTTCGCCGACCTCAAGAGCTCGCTCGAGCTGCTGGCCGACCGCGATCCCGAGGAGGCGCGCCAGCTCCTCGATCCGGTGCTCGAGCTGATGATGGACGCGGTCCACCGCTACGAGGGCACGGTGAACCAGGTGCTGGGCGACGGCATCATGGCGATCTTCGGCGCGCCGGTCGCCCACGAGAACCACGCCGTCCGCGCCGCCCACGCCGCGATGCGGATGCACGACGCGGTTCGCCGCGCGGCCGCGGAGCTTCGCCGCGCGCAGGGTCTCGACGTGCAGATCCGCGTGGGGCTCAACTCGGGCGAGGTCGTCGTGCGCTCGATCGGCAGCGATCTGCACATGGACTACACCGCGGTGGGACAGACCACGCACCTGGCATCGCGAATGGAGCAGCTCGCGCGGCCGAGCACGACGCTGCTCACCGCCGAGACCCTGCGGCTGGCCGAGGGCTACGTCTCCGTCACGTCCCTCGGGCCGGTGCCCGTGCGTGGCCTCGCGGAGCCGGTCGAGGTGTTCGAGCTGACGGGATGGGGTCCCGCGCGCTACCGGCTGGAGGCCGCGCAGGCCCGCGGGCTCTCGCGCTTCGTCGGCCGCAGCGGGGAACTGGCGCGCCTGCGCCAGGCGCTCCTGCGGGCGCACGGCGGTGAGGGTCAGGTCGTCGCGCTCGTCGGCGAGCCCGGCGTCGGCAAGTCGCGGCTCGTCCGGGAGCTGATCGGCGGGCCGTGGATGGAGGGGTGGCTCGTGCTCGAGGGTCGCCCGCTCGCCTACCGGAAGACGCCGCCGTGGTGGCCCGTGCTCGACCTGTTCCGGCGGTATCTCCACATCGAGATGGGCGATGACCCGAGGTCCGTGCGCGACAAGATCGTCTCGAGGCTCTCGGCCCTCGACCCCGCCCTCGAGCCGGCCGATCACTCGGATGAGCCGGTGGGACCCGGTGGCAACCCTCCGCAAGCCGTCCGATAATCGGCTCGATGATCGTGGACCGGGCCGCGGCGCCCCGCCGCGCGCCCTCAACCACCCACCAAGGAGGGCCGCCATGGGCAGCGTGAAAGCACCCACCCCCGCCGAGCTCGCCGCCGTCGGCAAGCAGCTCGGCATGAACCTGTCCGACGACGACGTGAAGTTCTTCCTCGAGACCATGGCCGGCAACGTCGCCGCCTACAACGCGCTGGAGGCGATACCGGACCACGTGCCCCACGTGAAGTATCCGCGCACGCGAGGGCATCGTCCGGAGCCGCACGAGAACCCGTACAACGCCTGGTACTACAAGTCCGAGGTGAAGGGCGCGCCCGATGGCAAGCTCGCGGGCAAGCGCGTCGCCCTGAAGGACAACATCTGCCTGGCCGGCGTCCCGATGATGAACGGCGCCTCCACCCTCGAGGGGTACGTCCCCGACGTCGACGCCACCATCGTCACGCGCATCCTCGACGCCGGCGGCACCATCGCGGGCAAGGTGCACTGCGAATACTTCTGCTTCTCGGGCGGCAGCCACACCAGTTCCGCCGGCCCCGTGCACAACCCGCGCAGGATGGGCTACTCGGCCGGCGGCTCGTCGTCCGGCAGCGCGGCCGTGGTGGCGGCGGGCGAGGTGCCCATGGCGATCGGCGGCGACCAGGGCGGCTCGATCCGCATCCCGGCTGCCTACTGCGGCATCTACGGGATGAAGCCGACCCACGGACTCGTCCCGTACACCGGCATCATGCCGATCGAGCTGACGCTCGACCACACCGGCCCGATGACGGCCACGGTCGCGGACAACGCGCTCCTGCTCGAGGCGATTGCCGGCCCCGACGGGCTCGATCCGCGTCAGGTGAACGTGAAGGTCGACGCCTACACGAAGGCGCTCACCGGCAACGCCTCGGGGCTCCGCATCGGCGTCGTCAAGGAAGGATTCGGGCACGCCGTCTCGGAAGGCGTGGTCGACCAGCTGGTCCGCCGCGGCGCCGAGCGCTTCAAGGAGCTGGGCGCGACCGTCGAGGAGGTCTCGATCCCGATGCACCTGATGGGCCCTGCGATCTGGACGCCGATCGCCGTCGAGGGCGCGACGTGGCAGATGATGAACGGCAACGGCTACGGCTTCAACTGGAAGGGGCTCTACGTCACGAGCCTCATCGGCGCGCACGCGAGCTGGCGGGTGCGGGCCGACGAGCTGTCCGACACGCTCAAGGCCACGATCCTGTTCGGCCAGCACGTCCTGAACAAGCATCGCGGCCACTACTACGCGAAGGCGCAGAACCTCGCGCGCAAGCTCCGGAGCGCCTACGACGCCGCGCTCGAGCGCTACGACCTCCTCGTCATGCCCACGCTTCCGCTGCGCGCGACGAAGCTCCCCGAGTCCGGCGGCCCGCGCATGGAGGCGATCCAGCGCGCCTTCGAGATGCTCGCCAACACGGCGCCCTTCGACGCGACCGGCCATCCGGCCATGACGCTGCCGTGCGGGATGAGCGACGGGCTGCCCGCGGGCCTGATGCTGATCGGCAAGATGTTCGACGAGTCGACGATCTATCGCGCGGCGCATGCCTACGAGCAGTCCCACGACTGGATGAAGGTGACCGCGTGAGGTGACTGGCGCCGCGTGGGTTTGCAAAATAGCCGGGCGTGGCTCGGACCGTGCCGCCCGCGCTCGTTCGCGCAGCGCTAGACGACGCGGGCGGCACGGAGCTTCGCGATCTCCTCGGCGGACATCCCGAGGAGGTCGCGGAGGATCTCGTCGGTGTGCTGGCCGAGCGGCGGGCCGGCGTGGGTCACGCGACCCGGCGTGGCGGAGAGTCGCGGCACCACCGTCGGCTGAGGCAACGGCCCGACCTCCGACGGGACCTCGATGATCGTCTGCCTCGCCCGGTAGTGCGGGTCGGCGAAGATGTCGGCCATGCTCATGATCGGCGAGTGCGGGACGTCGTGGGCGCGGAGCGCCTCGGCGGCCTCCTCGAACGAATGCGTGGAGAACCACGTGTCGACCATCGCGAGCAACTCGCCCATGTTGGCGCCGCGGCTCTCGTGGGTGGCGTAGCGCGGATCCTTCGGCAGGTCGGGCTGTCCCAGCATCGTGCAGAGACGCTCGAAGAGATGCTGCGCCGGCGCGGTGAAGACGATCCAGTGCCCGTCTCGCGTGCGAAAGCCGCCGCCCGGCCAGCCGGCATGCTGGATGCCGCCACGCTCGCGCACGACGCCCTTGCGCCCGTAGAACGTCGTCGTGTACTCGAGGATGCGGAACGCCGACTCGTAGAGCGCCGCGTCGATCCACTGCCCTTCTCCCGTCGCATCGCGGTGGCGCAACGCCGCCATCACGCCGAACGCCGTGAACAGCCCCGTGAGGTAGTCGGGATAGACGGGCGTGGGCCGCGACGGCGGCCGATCGGCCGGGCCATTCAGGTACCACGTCCCGCCGAACGCGGAGGCGATCGCCGCAAAGCCCGGCCCCTGGCGCAGTGGCCCGGTCTGTCCGAACGCCGTGATGCGCGCCATGATCAGCGACGGGCGCAGCTTCCGGAGATCCTCCCAGCCGAGCCCCCACGACTCGAGCACGCCCGGGCGGAAGTTCTCGAGCACGACGTCGCATGACGGGACCAGGCGCCGGACGACGTCCTGCCCCTCGGGCGTGTGGAGGTCGAGCGTCATGACCTTCTTGCCGCGATTGTCGAGGGCGTACCAGTAGTTGACGCCGTCCTCGGTGGGACCGAGCCGCCGCAGGTCGTCGCCCTTGCCGGGCAATTCGGTCTTGATGACCTCGGCGCCGAACTCGGCCATGAGCGTGCCGCAGAACGGGCCGGCAACGATCTGGGCAAGCTCCAGCACGCGGACGCCGCTGAGCGGCAGGCGGGGCTCGGTCATGGCGAACGGCCGGCATTGTAACAGAAGGCGCCGGCCCACGACCCGATGACCGCTCGCGCGCGCGCCCGCCGGCATCCGGGGTACCATCACCCGCGAGGAGGAACCATGGCGAAGATCACGGACGTGCGGGCCTATCCGCTCCGGACGCGCACCGCGCTGGTGCGCGTGTCCACGGATGCGGGCGTGGAGGGCATCGGCGAGTGCTCGCCGATGAACGTGCCGGTCATGTGCCATTTCGTGGAGACGGCGCTCCGGCCCATCGTGCTGGGCGGCGACCCCCTCGACACCGAGCGGCTCTGGGACGCCATGTACTACGGCACGCACAAGCTCGGCACCGCGGGCACGCAGCCGTCGTGCATCGCCGGCGTCGACATCGCGCTCTGGGACGTCAAGGGCAAGCTCCTCGGGCAGCCGCTCCACCGGCTGCTCGGCGGCGCGGTGCGCACGACGTTCACGATGTACAAGTCGATCGGCGGCGGCGGCGCGATGGCGCCCGACGAGATGCTCGAGCGTGTCCGCGAGGCCTGGGACCAGGGCTTCCGGGCGTTCAAGATCCGCATGGACTGGCACTATCGCCAGGACGTGGACCCGGCCAAGGACCTCGAGATGTTCCGGCTCTGCCGCGATTTCCTGCCCGCCGAGATCCCGCTCTCCTTCGACGCCAACAACGGCTACTCGGTGCCGATGGCCATTCGTCAGGGCCGAAAGCTCGAGGCCCTGGGCGCGGCGCACTTCGAGGAGCCGGTGGCGCCGACCAACTACGAGGGCATTCGCCAGGTGGCCGACGCCCTCGATCTCCCGGTGTCCGCGGGCGAGCACGAGTACACGCGCTGGCAGTTCCGCGATCTCATCCTCACCGCCCGTCCGGACATCCTCCAGCCGGACGTCGTGAAGTGCGGCGGGCTCACCGAGGCGCTCCGCATCAAGGCGCTCGCCGAGACGTGGGATCTGCCCGTCATGCCCCACATGACACAGCCGACGATCGGCAACGCCGCGAGCCTGCACCTCTGCGCGACGATCCCGCTCTCGGCCCGTCCGCACGAGTACACGGGACCACGGGCCGACCTCGACGGCCTCTTCACCGATCCGTGGGAGTTCCGCGACGGCACGATGACGATTCCCGATCGGCCGGGCCTCGGGCTCACGCTCGACGAGCGGGCGCTCGAGGCCGGGCGCGAGCGCTGAGCCCGCGCGCCTCGTGCCCTCGATGCCCGTTCTCATCCTGCCCGGCTACGCGGACTCGGGTCCCGATCACTGGCAGAGTCACTGGGAGCGCGCCGACTCGACGTGCCGGCGCGTCGTCCAGGACGACTGGCTAGAGCCGCGGCGCGATGACTGGCTCGCGGCCCTCGCGCGCGCCGTCGCCGGCTGCGCGGCGCCGCCCGTCCTTGCGGCGCACAGCCTGGCCTGCTCCCTTGTCGCGCACTGGGCCGCGGTGCCGGGCGCGGGCGCGAGGGGCGCCCTCCTCGTCGCCCCCGCGGACGTCGACTCGCCGCTCCACACGCCGGACGAGGTCCGGAGCTTCAGTCCGATCCCGATGATCCGCCTGCCGTTCCCCAGCATCGTCGTGGCGAGCACGGACGATCCGTTCGCCTCGATCGATCGGGCGACGGCCCTCGCGAACGCCTGGGGCAGCCGCCTGGTCATCCTCGAACGCGCCGGCCACATCAATGCCGACTCGGGATACGGGCCATGGCCCGAGGGGCGGCAATTGCTCGACGCACTCCGCGCCGCCTGAGACCGAGGCCCTCCACGTCGCACACGCGCGCTGGCGCCTGCGCGTCCGGCCGCTTCGCGCTTGACTCCCGTCGCGTCCGCGCTATACCAGTCCTGTCTGTCCCGTCCGGTCATCGGAGGCCGGCACGAGCGCTCGCAGGACGGCAGCTCACTCTGAAACGATGGAGGGGTCCATGAAGCCTCCGCGATTCGAGTATCTCGCCCCGCGCGCGCTCGACGAGGCGCTCGGGGCGCTGGCCATGCACGGTGATCGCGCCAAGATCCTCGCCGGCGGCCAGAGTCTGATCCCGCTGCTCAACTTCCGGCTCGCGCATCCGGACGTGGTGGTCGACATCAACCGGGTCGGCGAGCTGGCGTACGTCCGCGAGGCCGACGGCGACGTGGCAATCGGCGCGCTCACCCGGCAGCACGCTGTCGAGCGCTCGGACGTGGTGCGATCACGCGTGCCGCTGCTCGCCGAGGCCTGCCGGTTCATCGGACACGCGCCGATCCGTCATCGCGGCACCGTCGGCGGCAACCTCGCCCACGCCGATCCCGCCTCCGAGCTGCCGGCCGTCATGGTGGCCCTCGAGGCTCAGCTCACGCTGGCCCGCGCCGGCGCCGCGCGGACGCTGCCGGCCGACCGGTTCTTCGTGGGACCGCTTGCCACGGCAGTGGCGCCCGGTGAGCTGCTCATCGACATCCGCGTGCCCCGCGCGTCGCCGCGCACGGGCAGCGCGTTCGTCGAGATGGCGCGCCGGGCCGGCGACTTCGCGCTGGTCGGCGTGGCCGCCGTGATCGCTCTCGACGGCGCCGGCCGGTGCGAATGGGCGCGCGTCGCGCTCTGCGGAGTCGGCGGCACACCGATTCGCGCCCGCACCGCCGAGGAGGCGTTGATGGGCCAGAGCCCGGCCGGCGCAGCCCTCGACGAGGCGGCGAACCGCGCGGCCGCGGCGACGAGTCCGCCGTCGGACGTCCATGCATCCGCGGCGTTCCGAAGGAAGCTCGCCCGCCACTTCACGCGCGAGGCCATCCGGATCGCGGCCGAGCGCGCCGGGAGGAGCTGACCATGCCCGCCACCGTTGCGATCACCCTCAGCGTCAATGGCATCCAGCACGAGATCACCGTCGAGCCCCGCTGGCTCCTCGTCGACGTGATCCGAGAGCATCTCGGTCTCACTGGCACGCACGTCGGATGCGAGCACGGCGTGTGTGGAACGTGCACGGTGCTGATGGACGGTCAGAGCGTGCGCTCCTGCCTCACGCTGGCGGCGACCGCCGACGGATCGTCCATCTTCACCGTCGAGGGGCTGGCGGGCGGCGACGGGCTTCATCCGCTCCAGGAGGCGTTCCGCGAGGCGCAGGGGCTGCAGTGCGGCTTCTGCACGCCGGGCATGCTCATGCTCGCGCACGAGCTGCTGCGCGAGAACCCGTCGCCGAGCGAGCAGGAGATCCGCGAGGCGATCTCGGCCAACCTGTGCCGGTGCACCGGCTATCAGGGCATCGTCGAGGCGATTCGCCTGGCCGCGGCGCGCCCATCCGCCGCGAGAGGAGATCAACGCCATGCCTTCCGTTGAGCGCCAGTGGATCGGCAAGGACGTGCCGCGTCTCGAGGACCCGAAGCTCCTCGCGGGCCGCGCCACCTACACCGACGACGTGAAGCTTCCCGGCATGCTCCACGCGGCCGTGCTCCGCAGCCCGCATCCGCACGCCCGCATCGTGCGCATCGACACGACCCGCGCCCGCGCCCTGCCCGGCGTGTATGCCGTGGTCACCGGCGAGGACGCCAAAGCGCTGACGAATCCCCTGCCCGCCTTCTGCGCCGAGCCGGTCGTCCAGTACGCGCTCGCCGTCGACAAGGTGCGCTTCGTCGGCGAGGCCGTGGCGGCGGTGGCCGCGGTCGATCGCTACACGGCCGAGGACGCGGCCGCTCTCATCGACGTCGAGTACGACGTGCTGCCGGCCGTGGCCGATCCCGCGGCGGCCCTCGCGGCCGGCGCGCCGAAGATCCACGAGACGCTGCCGAGCAATCTCGTCTTCGAGAAGACGCTGTCGTTCGGCGACGTCGCGGGCGATTTCGGGTCAGCCGACCGCGTGATCCGCCGCCGCCTCAGGTGGCATCGGGCGAGCGCGCAGCCGCTCGAGACCGCGGGCGCGGTGTGTCGCTTCGATCCCGTGAGCCAGCGCATGGACGTGTGGTCGAACACGAACATGATCAACTACGTGGGCTGGCTCATCGCGGGCGCGCTCAAGGTGCCGGCGAGCAAGCTCAACATCGTGCCGATGTATGTCGGCGGCAGCTTCGGCTCGAAGCACGTGCTCGGCAAGGTGATCGGCATCGCCGGGATGCTGGCCAAGCGCACCGGGCGGCCCGTGAAGTTCATGGAGGATCGCGTCGACAACCTGCTCGCGTCCGAGAACCTCGCGTGCGACCGGACCTACGACGCGGAGCTGGCGGTCACGCGCGACGGCGTCTTCAAGAGCATCCGCGTGCGCGTGGTCGACGACTACGGCGCCTACTTCCAGTTCGGCCACGGCACCCACGGCAACGCGCTGGCCCAGGTCACCGGCCCGTATCGCATGGCGAGCTTCGAGTACGCCGTGCAGTGCGTGCTCACCAACAAGTGCCAGCAGGGCGTGTTCCGCGGCGCGGGATCCGACGCCGGCAACTTCTGCCTGGAGCGGCTGGTCGACGCGGCCGCGCAGGAGCTCGGCATCGATCCGGTCGAGATCCGCCGGCGGAACTTCATCGCGTCCGATCGCTTCCCGTTCAAGACCCCGTGCGGCAACGTCTACGACAGCGGCAACTATCCGGCCGTGCTGGACCGCGCGCTCGACATGGCGGGCTACGCCGACCTGCGCCGCATGCAGGCGGAGGCGCGCCAGCAGGGCCGGTATATCGGCATCGGCCTCGCGACCGCGCAGCAGCGCAGCGTCTACGGTCCGACCGAGTTCTGGTTCTGGTACGACCAGCCTGGCCTCACGACGGCGCCGGAGAGCGTGGGCCTGAGCCTCGGGCCCACAGGCGAGTTCGTCGTGACCATGTTCTCGCCGTTCTGGGGCAACAGCCCCGAGACCGTCGTCGCGCAGACGGTAGCCGAGGAATTCGGCGTCGATCCGTCCAGCATCACGGTCACGTACGAGGACTCCCAGCACGCGCTGCCGGGCGCGGGACCCGGCGGCAGCCGCATGACGGTGATGCTCACGGGCGCGGTGGTGGGCGCCGCGAAGAAGTTGAAGGACAAGCTCGCCCGCATCGCGGCGCACCAGCTCGAAGCCGCGCCGGAGGACATCGCCTTCGCTGACGGCAAGGCCATGGTCCGCGGCGCGCCCGACAAGGCCATGACGTACACGGACCTCGGCCTCAAGGCGTACTGGTTCAAGCTCGACCTGCCGGCGGGCATGGAGAGCGGGCTCGAGGCCAGGCACACGTACGACCATCCGTATCTCACGAAGCCGTCCGCCGACCGGAAGGACCTCGGCGCGTTCTACCCCATGATGGGCCACGGCGCCCACATCCCCGTGGTCGAGGTGGAACCCGCGACGGGCCGAGTGCGCTTCCTGCGCTACATCGCGGTGCACGACGTGGGCACGATCGTGAACCCGAAGAGCCTGCGCGGGCAGATCATGGGCGGCATCGCGCAGGGCATCGGCATGGCGCTCTACGAGGAGAGTGCATACGACGCCGAGGCGCAGCCGCTGACGGGCAGCTTCATGGACTATCTCCTGCCCACCGCGCAAGAGGTGCCCGCGTTCGAGATCGGCCACGTCGAGACGCCGTCGCCGTTCACCGAGTACGGCGTGAAGGGCGGCGGCGAGGGCGGCCGGATGATCGCGCCGGCGGCGATCGCGTCGGCCATCGAGGACGCGCTCGCGCCGCTCGGCGTGCGCGTGGACGAGGTGCCGCTGACGCCGGAGCGCCTGGTGGCGCTCGTGGACGCCGCGCGTCCCTGACCCACCGACCTTGTCTCACTGATTCGCGCTCTCTCGAGGGGGAGAAGACGGATGACCTGGACACACGCCATCGCCGCGGAGATCGCGGACGTGGAGGGCAGCATGGGCGTCGCCGTCGAGCTGATCGAGCGCGGCGAGCGCTTCGCGCATCACGCCGACGAACTGTTCCCGATGGCCAGCGTCTTCAAGGTGCCTCTCCTGATCGAGCTGTTTCGCCAGCGCGATGCCGGGGCGATCGATCTCGGAACGACGTCGCCGATTCCCGCCGCCCGGACGAGCCCCGGCGCTGCGCGCGCTCCACGAAGCCACGATCCTGACGCCCGCGTCGTGCCGCGACATCCTGGCGATCCTGGAAAAGCAGCTTCTCAACGCGCGGCTGCCGTTGCTGCGGCCCGGCGAGGCCACGCTCGCCCACAAGACGGGTTCATTGCCACACATCCGGGCCGACGCCGGGCTTTTGACGACCCCAGAGGGCACGCGCTCCTCTCGACGTTCGGCAAGGATCTGGCGCACGAGGAGCAAGCCGTCCTGTGCATGGCCAGAATCGACCGCATCGTCTACGACGAGCTGGGGCGATAGGCCGAACTCGCCCGCCGTCGTCTACGCGGGCAGCGCCTCGCCGAGCATGCGACCGAACACGACCATGTCCGGACTCGTCCTGCGATAGGTGTCGAGCGCTGCCAGCACGCCCTCGTGCTCACCGGCCGGCGGAGGCGCGGGCTGTCGCGGCAATGGCGGTAGCGCGGCAAACAGGGCGGGGATCTCGGCGTCCACCGCATCGAGCAAGCGCTGGCAGGTCGCCCGCGTACAGGGATCGTGGAAATGCGGCTGCAACACCGTCGCCACGTGGGCCAGGAACGCGGGCCAGCCGGCGAGCATCCGGTAGAGGCCGGGCAGGAACGGCTGGCCGTCCACCGTCGTGCCGAGCGTGGCCAGCACCGCCGCCTCATCGCCGGGCAGTGCGGCGGGATCGACGAGCGCCGGCAGCGGGCCGAGATCCGGCGGGGGGGTCCAGGCCACGGCAGCGGCGCCGATGCCCGCCGGGCGATCGCCCGCCAGCAGTCGCCGGAGCAGGCCGGAGAGCATCAGGTTGACCGGGCTCGCGCGAACGAAGCTCGCGCACGACGCGCGGATCGCCACCTCACCTCCCGCATCGATGCCCCAGACGCGGAGCGCGTGCCGCGAGAGCGGCGCGAGCGCCGGCACGGCCAGGCCCTCGGCCGCACGCCAGGCGGCCTGCTGCGCGCGACCGCTCTCGAAGGCAGGGGCCAACGCCGCCCACGTCCAGTCGAGCCAGCCAGGGCGGGTCGCCAGGTGGCGCTGGAGCGAGGAGACGTACGGGACCGCCCACAGTCGTCGGATCTCGGAGTAGATCGCCGCGAACCGGCCTGTCGCGTCGCGCTCGCTCAGCTCGGACAGCACGCGTCAGTCCCGGCGAAGACGCGGCGCGAGTGGCTTCAGCACGCGGATGCCCGGAGCGCCGACCAGGCGATCGGCGATCGCGGGCGTCGTCACCGCCAGCCCTCGCTGCGAGACGCTCCGATCGAGCCCGACCGCCTGCATCCACGTGACAGCCACGGGGTCCGGAACGGCGGCGCCGGCTTCCACCACGACGAGGCGCGCGTCGGACGCCACGTCGGGCGTGTGCTCGCCGTCGAAGAGGTTGCGGTGCCAGTTGGTCATCTTCGCCTGCCACTCCCCGGTGTTGCCGGGCCCGGCCTGGGCACGATAGGGCGCGCTGGCGAAGACCGCGGCCGACTCGACCTCGTGCAGGGCCAGGAAGGGCGAGGCGGCGGCGTGGATCGCCTCGAACCGCTGGCTCGTGCGGAAACCCGGGATGGAGAGCAGCCGGTGCTGGTGGGCCACGTACCAGGCCTCCCAGTCCGCGCGGCGCCGGAGATCGAGCAACGCCATCTCGACCATGTAGATCACAGGCACCCCCGGCGGACGCCGCGCGGGCCTCTGTCCCTATTGCGCCCAGGCGAGGTCGGGGTGCCGTGTGTGCCAGTCCGTCGCCTGCTCGTAGGCCCAGGCCACGCGGAGCGCCATCGCCTCGTCGAACGGCTTCGCGTAGATCATGAGGCCGATCGGCAGGCCTGCGGCGCTCACGCCGCACGGCACCGACACCGCGCACAAGTCCAGCACGTTGCCCAGCGACGTGTTGCGCAGGTACTTGCCGTTGTGCTCCACGTAGCTCTCGGGCGTCTCGTCGATCGCTGCGATCGGCCGCGGTGGGATCATCGTCACCGGCACCAGCAGCGCGTCGACGTCGGCGAGGGTTCGCACCACGCGGCGGCGGAGCGCCGACCACTGGCGCGACACCGCGACGTAGTCGGTCGCCGTCAGCGTCCGTCCCATCGCCATGCGCGAGGACACCACGGGATCGAGCGCGTCGTGGTGCTCGTCCAGCAACCGGCCGTTCACGGCCAGCGCCTCCGCCGCGACCATCAGCAGGCGCTTCTGCTCGCTCATGGCCTCGGCGACCTCGGGAACCGCCACGCTGTCCACGTGGGCGCCGAGGCTCCGGAACACGTCGCCGGTCCGGCGCACGGCCTTCTCGACCTCGGCATCGACGTCGTCGAAGAACACCGTCTCGCCGAACGCGATGCGCAGCCCCTTCACGCCGCGCTTCAGATCGGTGAGCACGTCGCCGCGCGCGATCCCCATCGTCGTCTCGTCCTCGGAATCGGGGCCCTGGAGCGCCTCGTACACCAGCGCGGCATCTTCCACCGAGCGCGTGAGCGGACCGACGCTGTCCAGCGTGAAGCTCAGCGGATAGACGCCGGCGCGGCTGATGCGGCCGACCGTCGTCTTCAGGCCGACGATGCCGCAGAGCGCCGCTGGAATTCTCACCGAGCCGCCCGTGTCGCTGCCGAGCGCCATCGGCGCGAGGCCGGCCGCGACCGCCACCGCCGAGCCGCTGCTCGATCCGCCCGGCGCGTGCGCGTCGCGGTGCCACGGATTGTGCGGCGTTCCGTGATCGTGGTTGATCCCGACGCCGCCGAAGGCGAACTGTACCGTGTGCGTCTTGCCCAGGAGCACCATCCCCGCCGCCGAGAGTTTTCGGACCGCCGCGCAGTCGGCGTCAGCGACGTTGCCGGCCAGCAGATGCGTGCCCGCTGTCGTCGCCAGTCCTCGGACGTCGTAGAGATCCTTCGCAGCGTACGGGATCCCATGCAGCGGCCCCAGGTCGTGCCCCGCGCGGAGCGCGCTCTCGGCCGCGCGCGCCTGCCCCATCGCCCGATCCCGCGTGACGGCGATGAACGCGTGCAGGCGCTTGTCGAGGGCGTCGATGCGGCCGAGCAGGCTCTCGGTCAGCGCCACGGGGCTCAGGGCGCCCTGTCGGATCTGTGAGGCGAGGTTGCCGATGCTCTCGAATGCCAGCGAGTCCGCCATGGCCGCGCGCTCCTTGTCCGGGTAACGAGATTCGATCCGGGCGCCCGACATTCACGGCTGCCTGCTCGGGCCCGTCCGTGCAACTCTACACCGAGCCGAGCAAGGGAGGTCCGGGAGCGGAAACCCGCCCGCGCCTGCCAGACATCTCGCCGGTGCCTGGCGCCGTGGCTCAGCGACCGGCATACTCGGCGACATGACGAACACACGCGACGTGATCGTGGTTGGCGGCGGCGTGGTGGGCGCGACGGCCGCATACCTCTCTGCTCGAGAAGGGCTCGAGACCGTGCTGATCGACCGGCTCGACCCGGGCCGCGCCACCGACGCCGGCGCCGGCATCATCTCTCCGCGGACCAGCACGCGCCACGACGCCCTGTTCGAGCTGGGCCTGCGCTCGGCCGATTACTACGACACGCTGCTGGAGCACCTCGCCGAGGACGGCGGCGGGGAGACCAGCTATGCCCGTTGCGGCGATCTCCGCGTCGCCGTGACCGAGGAGGAGCTGGCGCCGTTCGCCGCGCTCGTGAAGCTGCTCGACGTGCGCCGGGATCGTTTCGGTCCCGCCGTTTCCGCGGCCATCAAGGAGATCTCGCCCGACGAGGCGCAGGCGCTGTTTCCCCCGCTCGCTCGTCCGCTTCGCGCCCTGTACGATCGCACGGCGGCGCGCGTCGACGGGCGCCTGCTCAACCAGGCGCTGCTGAAGGCGGCGGCGCGGCGCGGCCTCGAGACGATTCACGCGAGCGTCGACCGCCTCGTCCTCGACCGCGGGCGCATCACCGGGGTCAACGCCGGCGCACATACGTACGACGCGGGCCACGTCGTCATCGCGGGCGGCGCGTGGTCGCCGGCCTTCGCCGCCGCGCTGGGCGTCCCGATCGCCGTCGCGCCCCAGCGCGGGCAGATCATCCATCTCAGCGTCTCCGACCAGGGCACGGCACAGTGGCCCGTCGTGCACGCCTTTCGGGATCACTACCTCCTCGCGTGGGACGGCGGCCGCGTCGTGGCCGGCGCCACGCGGGAAACCCGCTCGGGGTTCGATGCGCGGATCACGGCGGCCGGCGTGCATCTGGTCCTCGGCGAAGCGCTCCGCGTCGCGCCGGGGCTCGCGAGCGCGGGCCTCCTCGAGACGCGTACCGGCCTGCGCCCACTCTCGGAGGACGGCCTGCCGATCGCCGGACCCGTTCCCGACATCGCCGGCGCCTACCTCGCCACCGGCCACGGACCGTCCGGACTCACGCTCGGTCCGTACACCGCCCGGCTGGTTGTGGACCTCGTGCTGGGCCGCGAGCCGGACTTCGACCTCGCGCCGTTTCGCGTCGACCGCTTCCGCCCCCGGATTCGGGCCTGAGCCGGCGACAACAGGCAGGGATGGTCATGGCCGCCGGCGTGTCGAGCGCCGGCTTCGCCGGCGCAACCTGTCTTTCCGGGGGGGAGGCAGGCGCGAGCGGGCCGCTACGCGGCCCGCCGCGCCGTCGGCCGGGGAGTCCGAGGGGGCGTAGCCCCCTCGCGCAGAAAACAGGCGACGCCCCCTCCGAGGATCTAAAAGCCGAGCGGGTCGCTCACGCGGACCCAGCGGCCGCCCTTCACGACCGCGAGGAACGACGAGCTGGCGCCCTGGTGCTTGTCGGGACCGAAGGTGACCTCGGGCCCATTGAAGATGTCCCGGTAGCTCTTGATCGACTCGAGCCCCTTCAAGAAGCTGTCGAGCGTCAGGTCCGCGCCGGCCTTCTGGAGTCCCACCACGGTCAGGTCGGCCGCGACGTGGCCGTACACCGCGCCGATGTTCGGGTCGGCCTTGTAACGGTCCTTGTACTTGTCGAACCACACCTGCGCCGTCGGCGACAGCGTGTCGCGATAGGGCATGTCGGTGAGGCCCATCGCGTAGAGCCCCTCGGTCACGCCGCCCTGGGCGCCGGCGACGAAGAGATCGTAGGTGGCCGCCGAGCCGAGGAAGTCCACGTTGGTCCAGCCGATCTTCCGCGCGGTCGCGTAGGGCACGATCGAGTCGCGGACGATGGTGCCGAGCACGACGAGATCGCATCCGGCGCCCTTCAGCTTCGTGATCTGCGCCGTGAAGTCCTGGTCCGTCGGCTTGTGCGACGTCGTCTCGACGATCTTGAGCTTCATCTTGTCGGCCTGGATCTGGATGCCGTCCAGGACCTCCTTGCCGAAGTCGGTGTCCTGGTACATCGCGCAGAGGGCCTTCTTGCCCTTCTTCGTCACGAAGTAGGCGATGCCCGCCCGCACCTGATCGACATAGGTGGCCGCGCCGTAGAACTTGAGCTTGTGGAACGGCTCGAACATCGAGCGCGCCGCCGACAGCGGGAACAGGTTCGGCACGCCGGCCTCGAACTGGTCCTTGAACAGCGCGTTGTTCATCGGCGTGCCGAGCCCGGCCACCATCGCGAAGATGTTGTCGCGGTTGATCAGCTTGTTGCCCGCCTGCACCGCCCGCGGCACCTGGTACTGCGTGTCCTCGATGATCAGCTTGATCTTGCGACCGTAGATGCCGCCGGCGGCGTTGACATCCTCGACGCGCATCTTCACGGCATTGGACGACGACACGCCATAGGTCGCGGCGGGCCCAGACAGGTCCGTGTGCATGCCGAGGACGATCTCGCCCTTGGTGACGCCCCGAGTCGCCTGCGCGCCCACGGTGGCCACCATCGCCCCGACAATCGCCATCACGGCGATCACAGCAGTCACTCCAAACACTCGCTTCATTGCGCTCTCCTTTCGAGGCCGCCAGGCCGCTCGGTTGACGCTCGCGGCAGTGGACGTGCGCTCCGAGCGCCGGCTTTGCCGGCGCAACCTGGGTTCGGTGGGGGGGGCTCGGAGGGGGCCGTCTAGGCTCCCTTCGAATCTTCATACATCGCGTCGATCAGCTCCTTGTACTTCACGTTCACGAACGCGCGCCGGAGCTTCATCGTGGGCGTCAGCTCCTCGTCCTCCGGCGTCAGGATCTGCTCGATGAGCCGGAACTTCTTGATGGTCTCGACGCGGGCGAGCTGCCGGTTCACCCGCTCGATCTCGCTCCAGATCAGCTCCTGCACCTCCTTGGCGCGGCAGAGCGAGGCGAAGTTGGTGAAGGGCACGTTGCCCTCCTGGGCGAACTGGGCAACGGTCTCGTGATCGATCATGACCAGGCAGGACAGGAATTTCCGGCGGTCGCCGATCACGATCGCGTCGGAGATGTACGGCGAGAACTTGAGCTGGTTCTCGATCTCCGACGGCGTGACGTTCTTGCCGCCCGCCGTGATGATGATGTCCTTCATCCGGTCGGTGACCGTGACGAAGCCGTCCGGGTCCACGCGCCCCACGTCGCCGGTGTGGAGCCACCCGTCCACGACCGTCTCCGCCGTCTTCTCGGGCTTGTTGTAGTAGCCGAGGAAGACGTGCGGGCCCTTGAGGAGAATCTCGCCATCTGGGGAGATGCGCACCTCGGTGCCCGGTCGAGCGACCCCCACGCTGCCGAGCTTGATGCGGTCGGGCGGCATGGCCGTGGCAAGGCCCGTGTTCTCGGTCTGCCCGTAGACCTCGCGCATGTCGATGCCGAGGGCCAGATACCACTTGATCAACTCGGGGGCGATCGGCGCGGCGCCGGTGGCGGCCCCGCGGGCCCGGTGCAGGCCGAGCGAGCGCCGGACGTTGTCGAGCACCAGCACGTCGCCGATGCGAGAGAGGAGCCGGAGGCCCGCCGAGGGCGTCCGGCCGGCGATCCGGCACTGGGCCACGCGCATGCCGACGCCGATGGCCCACCGATACGCGAGACGCCCGAGCGGCGTGGCCTCGCGCATCCTGAGGGCCACGCCCGAGTAGAACTTCTCCCAGATCCGCGGCACCGCGAAGAACAGGGCGGGGCCGACCTCGCGGATGTTGTCGGGGACCGTGTCGATGCTCTCGGCGAAGTTGACGGTGGCGCCGGAACGGAGCGGATTGAAGACGGTGAACGTCCGCTCCGCGACGTGGCAGAGCGGAAGGAAGGAGAGCTGCTGATCTCCCTCGCCCATCCGGGTGATGAAATCCGAGTAGTCGAGCTGGAACAGGATGTTGCGGTGGCTCAGCATGGCCCCCTTGGGCGGCCCCGTCGTGCCGGACGTGTAGACCAGGATGGCGACGTCGTCCGCCCGCGCGATCTCGACCATCCGGTCGAACTCGCCCGGATGGTCCCTGTCGTAACGAGCGCCCACCTCCAGAAGTTCCGAGAACGACATGACCTGCGGGTCGGCGAAGTCGTGCAGGCCCTCCATGTCGTAGACGACGATCCTCGCGAGCTGCGGGCATCGCCCCCGCACCTCGAGAATCTTGTCGAGCTGCTCCTCGTTCTCGGCGAAGAAGAACCGGCTGCCGCTGTCGTTGACGATGTACTCGACCTGGGCCGGCGAGTCGGTCGTGTAGATGCCGTTGCTGATCGCGCCCACACACAGCACGCCGAGATCGGTGTAGAGCCACTCCGGACAGTTGTCAGCGGCAATCGCCACGACGTCGCGAGGCCGCAACCCGAGAGCCACCAGACCAAGCCCGACCCGCCGAGCCCGCTCCCCGTATTCGCGCCAGGAGATGGACCGCCAGATCCCCAGGTCCTTCTCACGCATGGCGACCTTGTCACCGCGCTCGGCGACGACATGGCGAAACAACTTGGACAACGTGTCCTGCCCAAGAACAACACACCCGTCTGGAGAACCGGCACGCGCTGGTTCGACCGCCTGCAAGACAGCACTCATCTGACACTCCTCATGGACGTGAGATCGACGCCGACCGCTCGATCCCGCGACTCAGCGCCACGTCTTCTTCCGCTTCCATCGCCGCGTCCCGCGGACGCTCCGCTCCTTCACGCCGAGGTAGAACTCCTTGATGTCCTCCTTCTCGAGCAGGCGCGCGGTCGTATCCTCCATCACGATGCGCCCGACCTCGAGCACGTAGCCGTACTGCGCGATGTGCAGCGCCATGTTGGCGTTCTGCTCGACCAGCAGCACGGTCACCCCGCGCTCGCGGTTGATCCTGACGATGATGTCGAAGATCTCCTTCACGAGCTTCGGCGAAAGCCCGAGCGACGGCTCGTCGAGCAGCATCATCCGCGGCCGCGCCATCAGCGCGCGGCTGATCGCGAGCATCTGCTGCTCGCCGCCAGACAGCTGGCCGGCCTTCTGCTGGGACCGCTGCTCGAGCACGGGGAAGTACCCGAAGACCATCTCGAGGTCCCGGGCCACCTCGGCGCCGTCGCCGCGCGTGAAGGCGCCCATCCGGAGATTCTCGAGGACGGACAGGAACGGGAACACCTCGCGGCCCTCGGGCACGTGAGAGAGGCCGAGCCGCACGACCTTGTCGGGATCCATGCGCTGGATCTCGCGGCCGTCGAAGACCACCGTGCCCTTCTGCGGGTCCATGACGCCGGACACCGTCTTGAGGATCGTCGTCTTCCCGGCTCCGTTGGCCCCGAGGATCGTCACGATCGCGCCGGCCGGCACCGAGAAGCTCACACCGCGGATGGCCATGATCGGCCCGTAGTACGTCTCGATGTTGCTCACGGTGAGCAGCGCGTCGGCCATCGCCCTGGCTAGCCTCCGAGGTAGGCCTTGACGACTTCGGGATCGTCCTGGACTTCGCGCGCCGTCCCGAGCGCGAGCGGCCGCCCGTAGTTCAGCGCGAGGACGCGATCGGAGACGGCGCTGACCAGGCTCATGTCGTGCTCGACCATCAGCACGGTGATGCCGAGGAGCTTCGTGATGTCCTGGATCCAGAACGCCATGTCCTCCGTCTCCTCCACGCTCAAGCCGGAGGACGGCTCGTCGAGCAGCAGGAGCTTCGGCTCGGTGCAGAGCGCCCGGCCCAGCTCGACGACCTTGCGGACGCCGTACGGCAAGTTGACGATGTAGCTGTCGCGGTGGACTTGCAGATCGAGGAAATCGATCACCTGCTCCACCGCCTCGCGCTCGGCGACCTCGAGGGCGCGCACGCGCGGCAGGCGGAACAGCTCCTCCACGAGGCGCGACCGCCGGTGCGTGTGGCGCCCGAGCAGGAGATTCTGCAGGACCGTCGCGTGCTCGAACAGCTCGATGTTCTGGAACGTCCGCGCGATGCCGCGGCGGGCGATGTCGTGGGGCGCCACGCGCGTGATGTCCTCGTCGCGGAAGATGATCCGGCCGCGCGTGGGATCGTAGATCCGGCTGACCAGATTGAAGATCGTCGTCTTGCCCGCGCCGTTCGGCCCGATGATCGTGAAGACCTGGCCGGCCTCGACCGCGAAACTCACGCCGTCGAGCGCCAGGACCCCGCCGAAGTTGATCGCCAGCTCGCGCGCCTCGAAGAACGTCACCGGAGGCGCTCCGAGCGCATGTAGGCCTTCTGGCGCTTGAACGTGGCCGCCTTGTAGAGCGGGAACAGCGAGAAGTACAGCTTGATCTTCATCCAGCGCCCGTAGATGCCGAGCGGCTCGAACAGGATGAACAGCACGAGGATCAGGCCGAAGATGCCGGGCTCGAGCGCGGGCTGCTTGACGAACCGGTCGGCGGCGCCCGCCACGGCGCTGCCCACGCCGGCGCCGAAGAGCGAGAACGCCTGCCCGAGCCAGGCCGGCACGGCGTCGCGGGCCTCGGAGATCGCCACGGGCAAGAGCGCCACGAAGACCGCTCCGTAGAGGGCGCCGTGGAGGCTTCCGAGGCCGCCGACCACGACCATCAGGAGGAACTGGATCGACAGCAGCACGGTGAAGATGTCGGGCGCGAGGAAGCCCACCTTGTGGGCGAAGAGCGCGCCGGCCACCCCCATGATGGCCGCCGAGTACGCGAAGGCGATGGTCTTGTACGCGGCGAGATTCACGCCCATCGACTGCGCGGCGATCTCGCTGTCGCGAATCGCGACCCAGGCGCGCCCCGTGGGCGCCGCCAGGACGTTCTGCGTGACCCAGAGTCCGCCGACCAGGACCGCGAGGCAGAGGAAGTAGAACGCGACGCTGCCGCCGAACGGCACGCCGAAGACGACCGCCTTGGCCACCGCCTTGCCCTTGAGGCCGCCGGTCACCGCGTCCCAGTGGGTGAACACCTCCTGGATGATCAGCGCAAACGCGAGCGTCGCGATCGTGAGATAGACGCCGCTCATGCGAAGCGCAGGCGAGCCGACGAGCACGCCCGCCGCCGCCGTGACGAGGGCGGCCAGCGCGACCGAGAGCACCCACGGCAGGCCCAGGTCCTGTGAAAAGTACACGTGGGCGTAGGCGCCGATCCCGAGAAAGGCCGCGTGGCCGAGGCTCACGAGGCCGGTGTAGCCGGCGAGCACCATCAGCGACACGCCGCACAGGCCGTAGATGAACACGAGGCTGACGTCGACGAGATACGACGGCACGGCGAGCGGCAGGAACAGGAGGGCGACGAGCAGCGCCACGTACCAGTTGCGCTGGACGCTGTCGCGGAACAGGCCGAGATCCTGCGTGTAGGCCGTCTTGAAGACGAAGCGCATGGCGTTCGCCTAGACCTTCTTCCGGCCCACGGTGCCGAACATGCCTTGCGGGCGCACCGCGAGGACGATCAGCAACACGACGTACGCGGCGACGTCCTTGAATCCCTTCGGCAGGTACGCCCCGGAGA